>Ga0194058_10001582_pt1 | contig 11315 bp, 8 predicted proteins | sample SepL4417m_MetaG_FD_155490 | JGI IMG/M metagenome (GOLD analysis project Ga0194058, IMG submission 155490) | Anoxic zone freshwater microbial communities from boreal shield lake in IISD Experimental Lakes Area, Ontario, Canada - Sep2016-L442-17m | ecosystem: Environmental > Aquatic > Freshwater >... | reverse complement strand
ATGCTGATGAACGAGGTAGCGATGCGGACCTCCACGGAGAGCGACTCCGCCGGGAACTCCACAAACGCCCCGGACCGATCCCCGGCGGCTCGAAGCCCATCCGCCGGCTTTCCGCCAACGAAGGTTCCGGCGCGCTCGATCGGCGCGCTAAACTCCATCGCGTAGTAGCAGGCAAAGTTTGCAGGCGTCCCGCCCGAATGGCCGCGCGTGAAGCCCACAATCCGCCGGTCGCCCGGCAGGACGGACGCTTCCGACTCCCCCTTTTGCGGCTCAAGGATCAGCCGGCGCGCGCCGCCGGCAGGAAAGCCTATGACAAGCAGTGCTCCCCGCTCCGTCGGCGTCATTTCCAGCGAGATCTGATAGCGGAGAAGCTGGAGATTCATGCGGTGCGGTGACAGCTCGGAATCCTGCTGGCGGTAGCAGGATGCGCGCTGCGCCGCCGGGAGGATCAAAGGCCCGGCCTGCGGCATCAGCACGAGCGACCCGTAATCATCCATCCACGGCGATGGCTGGTGGGTCAGGCGGATCCCTTGAATTCTCGGATCATCGGCATGGAAAAAGAAGCTCGTGCCAGCTCGTGTCTGCATCGTCCAGTGCGCCATGCCAAACGGCCTGGCAACGATCGGCAGGGTGTTCCCGTGCGATCGCTCGAAGGTTGATGCAGTCCCGGTGAGGATGTTCACATTTTCCAGCATGGCTGAAGATTGGGACGAAACGTCCGGCCGGCCAAGGTTTTTCGCGGGGGTAGTTCGGGTCAATCCGCAGGGGAGGCTCAGATTGCGTGATAGTTTATTTTTTACCGCCAAAGAACTGAATAGGACAAAGGGAAAAGGGGGCGCGCCCCGGCGATTCGTGCCGCAACTGGGTATGAAGAGTCCTCCATCTGGGCAGATTTGCCTGTAGAACACTCCGGAACACCTTCCCGTGATTGGGATGTTTCAGGTGAAGCAGTTCGTGAATGATGATGTAGTTCTGCAAACTTGCGGGCAGCCTGATAATATCGCGAGCGAAGCAAACCCTCCCACGGGTGGAACACGAAGCCCATTTTCGACTCATCTCCATGACAACGACCTGCTTGGGATATGCCCGGAGTTTCTGCGCCCATGAGGACACCCTCCGTTTGAAGTCAAGTACACCACCCTCATGGGTGGAGTTCATGCCGGCCGCGCCCCCATCACTTTTTCTGCGAGATCGATCATTTTCCTTCCGCTCACGACTTTGAGGAGAACCTTGTAAACCTCGGCTTTAAGCTGTCGCATCTCATCGGGGTTGGCTCCGGCATTGGGGAAGCGCCCGTAGGCATCTTCGATCTCTTGCGCCAATGATTTCGCTTCGGTCACGTCATATCCATTGGTTTTGAGCTCCCAGAAAACAGCAAAGGCCCCGGCATCGAGTCCGCTTTCAACTCGGGCTTTTTCTGCGGCGAGCCTCTCCTCAACCAGACTTTCAAGCTGTTTGAGAGCGGCCTGGGTGGTAGTCTGACGCTCTTCGATCGCCTCCATCACATTTTCGGCACGCTCTGCAAAGGAGATCAAGTGCGGTTCCTTTTCATCGGTCCCTGTTCCCTGAAGGCTGCGCACAAGATTGATAACCTTCTCCTCATCAGGCCCTTGTTTCTTCCGGAGCGCTTCCAGTGCCTCCTCATCAAATTCGACAGTTTTGGTCAGACGGTCCAACCCGTGCGCCACGGCATTCGTCTCCACCAGCTTCGCCGTCTTGTTTGCGAGGTCGCCAATGAACCCGGTTTGTTTTCCGTAAGCCGAGCGCATCATGGTGTAGAGGTCGGCAAGTTCGTTGTAGTCCGCAATGTCGCCAGCTAATTCGGGATCAGGGGAGAGAATTTCGTAGAGAGTTTCAATTTCTTTGAAAAGTTCTGTGAATTCCTCCCGCGCGGCCTTTTGAAAGAATTTCTCGTAAAGCAGCTTTTCCAGTTGGACATCCTTATTCGACCCTCTGGTGCGGGTCACATACCCTCGGGCTGGGCCGTCCATCAACTCCCGGAACCGCCCAAACAAAACTTCCAAATCTTCAATGACTCCGGAGTAATCCTCGGAATCGAAGGCCAGAGCCTTCTTCAGGTCTTTGAGGACGCCAACAAAATCAATGATCAGTCCGCGCGGCTTTTCGACTCCTCTGGCATCCTGATAGGGGCGGTTGACCCGGGCAACAGCCTGGAGGAGGACATGGTCGCGCATTGGCTTATCGAGATACATGCAATAGAGAATCGGTGCATCGTAACCCGTGAGTAGTTTATCAGTGACGATCAGAATCTTGGGGAGGGAATTGGCCTTGGGAAACTCCTTCCGCACCGCCTTCTCGGATGCTTCATCGAGTTGAAGCTCCGCAACCAGAGGACGCTCGACCACATCATTGGAGCTTTTCGTGTAAATGACCTGAGAAAATTCGGCTGGAAGGTGCTGGTCGAGGGCTTTCTTGTATTTCGCGCAGGCCTCCCGATCCACCGCGACGAGGAATGCCTTATACCCCAGCGGTTCGACATTCTCGCGGAAGTGCTTTGCGACGAAAGCAGCGACCTTCTCGACTCGCTGGTCGCCTTTCAGGAAAGTTTTCAGATTTACCGCCCGATCGAGGGCGCGATTCAGATCGTCGATGTCGGCGATTCCTTCAGTCTCCGCAAGCGCGAGGAATTCTTTTTCCAGTAGTTCGGCATCCAAAACAACTTCGCTCGGCGCGAGACGGTGGCTGAGTTTCAGCGTGGTGCGATCTTTGATGGACTCCGCGATGGGATACTTGTCGAGGTAGCCGTCCGGATCCTGGAGCCCGAATGTCTTGAACGTTCCCTCTCCCCTGTCCGTCCTGGCGATCGGCGTTCCGGTAAAGCCAATGAAGGTGGCGTTCGGGAGCGCCCCCATGAGGTAGTTTCCGAAGTCCCCACCGGTCGATCTGTGTGCCTCGTCGATCAGAACGAAGATATCTGGCCGCAAGTTCAGTCGCGCTGGAATACCGTCAAATTTGTGGATCATCGTGATGATGAGCCCACGGAAATCCGCACGCAGGAGATCCTCAAGCTCGGCACAATTAGCGGCTCTGCGGACTTGAATGCCAGACAGGTTCATTTCGCCGAGAATCCGGTCTACCCACCCCGCAAGCTGTCCTTCGAGTTCGTTCCGGTCCACAACGAGGAGAACCGTGGGAGTCGTTGTCTGAATATTCATTCCATTGCTCCTTCCATCGTCGGGAGTTTTCCTTCGAGCAGAAGACGGGCAGCAGTAATCATGGTAAACGTCTTCCCGGACCCCTGCGTGTGCCAGACCAAGCCGCGAGTTTTCCCCGGATCAAGACAGCGGTCCACGACCTTGGTCGCCGCTCGTGTCTGATGCTCGCGCAGGACGGTTTTCTTGAGTTCGTCATCCTTCGCGAAAAAGAGGATCCATTCGTTCAAGAGCAACAGAAAACGCTGGCGGTCAAAGAACGACTTCACCTGCTCGCCGTAGGATGGCGGCGGCGTTTCGGCAGCCAAAGGAAGATCCTCGACTGGATTTTCGGCATGCAGGGCAGAGGTGGGTGGGGGCACTTCTGTGTAGCTGCCGCTTTTCATGGCCGTGAGCTGGTGCTTCCAGTTGAAGACGCCCTTCCGCTCGTAGGTCCAGGTGACGCCGTAGAAATACTCGATCAGATGGGTGATGTTGAATACTTGCGGGGCGACCATCATCTCCGGGGTTTCCAACTCGTATCGCCGGAGCTGAACGAGCGCTTTTTCCATTGCGTTCTTGAGCTTCGGATTTTTGCATTCCACGAGGGCCACGGGCACCCCGTTGACGAGGAAAACGACATCCGGGCGGTTTCCTTTCTTCCAATGCTTCCGGAACGCCCATTCGACGGTGACTTCAAATTTGTTCCGTCCCGGCTCCAGCGGATGATTGAAATCCACGACCATCACGTTGAGGGAACGTTTTTCGGACGGCACAAAAACCGTTTTTCGCCCCCGCACCCATTCAAGCAACTGGCGGTTGCCTTCCATCGTTGGAGGGACGGCCTCCATAGAAGTGATCACCGATGCCACATTCTCCGGGGTGACTACTCCCGGATTCAATCGCAGGAGTGCGGATTCCAGCTCGTCATAGAAAAACAGGCCGTCTTCACCCTTTCGGCGGGCGAGCGCGTCGGTTTCAGAGACGAATTCCCAACCTGCGGCCACCGCATGGTTGACGAGTGGTGACTGGACGGTGGAGGATTCAACGGCGAGCTTGCTCATGATATTTTTGTAATCGACGATTCTCGTCTTCTCTGAGAAGGTTTCAAAGGCTCGGCGTCCATCGAAGCCTGACGTAATGCGTCAGGGGCTATGTAGTTGGCGCGGGGCCAACCACCAAGCGCGGGGTAGATGGGATTTCTTGTCCCCTTGTGTGTCGAGAGACCGCCCTGCGTTTTCTCTTTATCACGTTGATAGATGGTCGGTTGCGCTGATTCAAACCCAACAGCGGACACCCCGGGGGTCGAATCCCGCTCCCTCCACAAAAAAATCTCTTGGCAAGTGGAAGAGACCGGGCCAAGTTCGGGCTAGTCGGGTGCTGCATGCAGTTCGATATGGTTCGCCCAGCCTGACTCAAATTTAAAGGTCCCGCCCCGGTGACAAGAGCCCATGGGGCTCTCTCTGAGAGATCAGAGTAGCCGGGGCGGTCATTTTTTTCGAGGAGCATGTCAGTAGTAGTAGGTTTTCCCTGAGCGAAAAATGTCGAATTCGCTCTTTGATGCAGATTTGATCAAGTCGTAGGATCGCTCATCCTGGCGTTCCCATTTCCGGTAAACCGCCCAGTTGAAGTAGTCGGAAATCTGGAGGTCGATATTGGATTTGCTGTCATGGTGGTAGATGCGATAAGTCGCAGTTTTCGGCAACATCGCCGCAAGCGTCTCCTTGACGGCTTTTTCGATGGCATTCCTTTTCTTCGCAACAGGCAACCTGTCGGTGAAAACAATGGCTTCCCGAAACAACCGGAGGTCGTGTTTATCGAGCACGTGCCGCAGCAGATGGCCCAGCATTTTGGGGTAGAACTTCTCATCCGCCTGCAAAGCCGCACTTGCCTTCCGTTTCTCAACGACCACCGCATCGTAGCGCACCCCGTCAATGTTTGAGCAGATGATCTTGAAAACAGCGTCGCGCGTTGCCTGCCGGTCTTCCGAAGCATGGAAATACTCAATGTCGGTTCTCTGCTCCACCAGATCGTATTTCAGTTCCGTCAGCTCCCGGTAGGCATGGAATGGACGTTCCTTCGAAATGCAGCCAAGGACAAAGTAGCGCGTTCCCTTGGACGAGAAATCGAGATTGCCCGCCTCGTCGAGAAAGATGTAAAGAAACCGCTGGAGATCGCTCATGCGACTGCCCCCAGTTCAGAAATGTCGATCCCCGTGACGCGGCGGCGGGCGGTCATCAAGTCGTGCAGGAGCGTGCGGAACAGCTCGCGCAGGAGGCGCTGGCGCTCTTCGTGGTGGGAAATCTTACTGTCAATGGTGCGTAGGATCGCGGCGATTTCGCGCTGCTCGGCTTCGGGTGCCAGCGGCACTGGGAATCCTTTCAAGAAACCACAGGTCAGAGCGCCTTTCGTGCTTCCACCGCCCTGAGCCACTTGGCGAAACTGGGCGTAGCATGTATCGAGGTATTGGCGCACGAAATCGGGAACAACATCCGAGCGTTCAATCGTGATATACGCCAAATGCTGGTTCATACATGTTTCTATTGCAACACGTGCGACATGCCCAAGTGTTTTGCCTTGGCCGGTAATGGCGATGATGAGGCTATCAGCGGGGACCTTTGGGAGGTGGCAATCTTTCACCGCCTTTGGAGTTACAAATTCCGCTGCACACTCAACGATACGATCATAAATCTTTCCGCTTGTGAGCCACGGAATCGTTCCATCTGTCCAGTAAGCAGGATCGGTGCGGCGGGGCGTGGAACCATTCCCGATGCGCCCAAATGAACCAAGCGGCACGACCTCCCAATTCTCGGGAATAAGGCCAACCTCGGTTTCCTTCTGCGGTTCGCCGCGTAGGCCGCGCGTAAAGAGTTGTCGCAGGACAGCCCGTTTCAACTCCCGCGTGGTCTGCGCCAACTCACCCTCCACTTCGACTGCTGCCTGAACCCTCGCGACCACAGCTGCAATTTTGCACTGCTCGGTTGTTTCTGGAATCAGACATTGATACTGGCTAATCCAGCTCCACGAAGTCCGAGGGTATTGTTTATCTGCACTACTCTGGGCGTAGTCAATGAACTCCGCAGAATGGAGAATTGCGACCAGGAACTCTGCCGGCACATCCTGTTTTGGGCGCAAAACGAGAAGCTCTGTCGAACAAACACCAGCTCCCGGTGCAATGACTGCTTTATCGAGATAAGGACGCAATTTCCCGTAAAGAACGTCGCCTGTTTGAAAAATAAAAGCATTACTCTTGAACTCACTGGGTAAAGCCCACCGTGAAAGACGAAATGAACCGCTGTCCACATGCTCCAGACCAACATACATCGACGCTCCCGATTCTGATGGAAGTGAGCTTGCTGAAGAAAGACCACACAAATCGCCGAGCACTCCGTTTGTCCATGAGTCTGGAGAAAGGACGGCACTCATGGTGACTGAACCTCCAGTGCAGAAATTACTTTGGACATCTCTACGCGCAATCTCCCAGCATCTTTGTCCAATCGGGCAATGTCTTTCAAAATCGCTTCGAGGTTGCGATCAGCGGACCTGTCGGTCGCTGTCGTCACAAACCGGCTCGGGCTCAGGTTGTAGTCATTTTCCGCAGCCTCCCCATTCGTAATGACCTTAACGAATCCGGACACATCCTTTCCTGCGTGATAAGCCTCGGCGACTTTCGTAATCGCCTCCGGCGTCATGAAATTCTTGGGCGTTCCCTTACGGAATTCGCCAGAGGCGTTGATCAGCGTGATTTTGCCGATCCTGTCTTTCGGTTTGCCGCGTCGCAGGAAGACGATCACGCCCGGCGCGGTGGTGTTATAGAAAAGATTGTCTGGAAGCATGACCACGCCATCGATGAGATCCTTTTCGATGAACCAGCGGCGGATGGCGCGTTCCTTGTCCTCGTTTTTGCTACCGGAACCACGTGAGACCGCTCCCGTATCGAGCACCACGGCCGCGCGTCCACCATCCGCCATGCAGGCGGCGGTATGTTGGAGCCATGCCCAATCGCCCTTGCCCGTGGTCGTCCCACCCTGACGCTCGAATCGATCAAATGCGTCGTTTTCGAATACGTCGGGATCGAAGCCTTGGTTCCACATCGGATTTGCCACGATGAGCGGAAATTGACGCAGACGGCTGGCATCCGTCGAACGGAACTTCGGGTTTCGCATTGAGTCCCCGCGAACAATTTCAGCCTGAAGGTCGTGGATGATCGTATTCATCCACGCGATGGCGTAGCTAGCGGCCTGGAGTTCCTGACCGAAGAGCTTCAGCGGCACCTTTTTTGCGGCAGGGTCAATCCGTTCGGCCACGAGTTGGAGCTTGATGAGGAGCCCCGCTGATCCACAGGCATAGTCGTAAGCGGTTTCCCCCGGACGTGGCCGCAAAATCTCGGCCATGAGAAAGCCGACCTCAGTCGGCGTAAAAAACTCACCCGCGCTCTGCCCAGAGCCCTCCGCAAATTTTCGCAGGAGGTATTCGTAGCAGCGGCCGAGAAAATCCGGCTCCACGTCACGTAATCCAAGCCGGTAACGCGGATCGGACAGAGCCTCGATCACCCCACGCAGGGCTGCATCGCTGATCTCGCGCTCGCCGCCAGCGCCGACATGGTTGAAATCCACCTGATCGATGATGCCGATGAGCTGCTGGTTCTGCCGGGAAATTGCGCGACAGGCAGTGGTGACGTGCTCACCAAGCGTCTTCGGTTTGTTGCCGTCCGGCCATTCAAAGGGCACACGTCCAGCAAGCACCGGCCAGCGGGCTGCGGGCGGGATGTAAAATCGGACCACGCGATCCCCGGCGGCAACCCCCTTCTCGACCTCCCCCTCGATAATTGCAAGCGCGGTTTCTGCTTCACCGTAGGTTTCTGTCAGTCGGGCTACTTCATCGTCAAATACGTCGGACAGGCGTTTGATGAACAGGAGCGGCAGGAGGTAATCTTTGAATTTCGGTGCATCCTTCTCGCCCCGGATCGCGCACGCCGCATCCCAGAGCATTTGTTCCATCGACTTGTTGCCAAGAACCTTGCTGGCAGATGTTCCCCGGCGGCGGCGCGTGCCCTGAGCCGGAGCCACAACTGTTTCTTCGGAGGATTCACCGTTTTGGATGCCGGATTGTTCGATCAATTTCTCAATGGCCAGCATCTGCGCTTTCTGGGGTTTTGATTTCCCCCCCTCCCAACGGTTCACCGTGGCAAACGAAACATTGAGCCGCGAGGCGAGTTCCTCTTGGCTCAATTGAAGATGTTCCCGAAGGCGAACCAACACGGACGAAAGTGATGCATTCTTTAACATAAAGGCAACTATGCTATACCATATATGTAAATGCAACAATTATTCATGCCGTTCAACAGCTCCCTGTCATCCCATTGCGCGAGAGCTCGATCGATGATGGGCTGCGTTTTTTCAAACCTTGCCGGGGCGGAGATTCCCGGATAATTTCTCTGGCAGATCGTGATTTCCCTGCAGATGCGGCGCCTGTTCACCCTACCGATACTGACGTTCCTTATGATCCCCTTTTCTCCCGTGCTGGGCCGAGAGGCCCGATTTTATCTTGGCACCTACACAAGCCCGGCACGGACGGGGCTGTTAAAAAGCAGCGGCATTTATGTTGGCGGGATCGACTTGGAAACCGGGCGCTTCAGCCCGGTGCGCGCTGCGGGCGAGTGCGACAACCCCAGCTTCCTTGCGCTTTCCCCCGACGGGCGGTCCCTCTATGCGGCAGCGGAGCGCTCCGAGGGAGCCGTGGCCGCTTTTCACGTCGGGGATGGCGGCGATCTCACCTTGCTCAACGAGCTTCCCACGGGCGGTGGAGGAACCTGCTATGTTTCGGTGGATGCCACGGGACGCTCCGTCTTTGCTGCAAATTACAGCGGGGCGAGCTTTGCTGCGTTTGATGTCACCCCATCCGGCGCGCTGGTCCGGCGCACCGCGCTCATCCCGCTGGGCGGATCCGGTCCGCACCGGCGCCAGGCGCAGTCCTTCGCCCACGCGATCGACGCCGATCGGGCAAACCGCTTCGTCTACGGTTGCGACCTTGGATCCGATACGATCTGGTGCCTGAAGCCGGATGCTGCGTCTGGCGGTCTCTCTGTGAACGATCCCATCGAGGGAAAGGTTCCTGCAGGCTCCGGCCCCAGGCATCTCGCCTTCAGCGCACGCGGAGATTTCGCTTACGTCTGCAACGAGCTGAGCTCCACGGTGACGGTTTTTGCCTGCCAGGCGGAGAATGGGGCACTGACGCAGATCCAGACGGTTCCCCTCCTGCCCGAGGGGACGGACGCGGCGGGATTCGGAGCGGCTGAAATTGCCATCCACCCCGCCGGGAAGTGGCTCTATGTCTCCGATCGCGACACCACCAATGAGGGGCGGGATTTCATCGCGGCATTTTCCATCGCCTCGGACGGACGGATCTCCTGCCTGGGCAGAGCCCCGACCGTGCGGCACCCCCGGAGCTTCGCCATCGACCCAAGCGGGCGCTGGATCGTCGTCGCAGGCATGACCGACCACAAGATCGCCACGATGAAAATCAACGCGGAGACGGGGGCACTGGAGCCAACGGGCCAGCAGGCCGAAGTCCCCGCACCAACATGCGTTATTTTTGATTTTTCACCATTCCAAGGGAATGCCGGGCAGGCCGCCAAATAGGCATGAAGGATCAGATTCTTCACGCGGCCGGATGTCCCCGGGAACTCGAGGCGCTCTATCGAAAAAATCCGGGACAATTCGCGCCCGCCTTCCGCGAGGCGCTCGCGGAGAACCCTGATTCGATCGCTCTGCGGGTTTGGCAGGAGCGGCTGTTCTTTGACGGGCAGGCGGGCGCATCGTCGTCCGGCGCCCGTTTGCAGGGGCGCGACATCCGGCTGGTCGTCGCGCTGTCGCTGATCGCCGGCACCCTCGCAAAGCTGCCCCTGTTGTTCCCTTCGCTTGATGGCGAGAGGTTCTATCCCCGGAACCTCTGCGGAATTGTTGCCGGGGCTTTGGTGGCCTACTTCTGCATCCAGCGGCAGTGCCGGGCGCGGACCGTGGCCCTCCTCCTGTCGCTTCTGCTCGGTTCGCTGCTCTACCTCAATCTTCTGCCCGGCAGCTCCGAGTCCGCAACCCTTGTGCTGGCCTGCATCCACGCGCCCTTTTTCTTCTGGTCTCTTCTGGGGGTCGCGTTCCTGGGCGGCGCTTGGAGGAACCTCCCAGGACGCATGGACTACCTGCGCTACAACGGCGAGCTTCTGGTCTTCAGCACGATCGTTCTTCTGGGCGGCATGGTCCTCACCGGGCTGACGCTCGCTCTTTTCGGTCTGATCGGCCTGCAGATCGAAAGCTGGTATATGTCGAATGTCGGCGTTTATGGGGCGATCGCGACTCCCCTTGTTGCCACTCTGCTCATCGACCGGGTTGTCGGTGACCGGTTCAAGATCAGCCCCCTGCTGGCCAAGGTGTTCTCGCCGCTTTTCCTTGTGACGTTTGTGGCCTACCTGATCGCCATGATCCTGCAGCACAAGAGCCCGTTTACGGACAGGGATTTCCTGATCGTCTTCAACGGGCTGCTCTTGGTCGTGCTGGGGCTTTGTGTTTTCTCAGTCTCGGAACGCGGCCCGAAGGATCCGCCCGGCGGGCTCGACCTGATGAATGCCGCACTGGTTTCTGTCACCCTGGCGATTGACGTGGTCGCACTCGCGGCGATTCTGTTCCGGGTCACATCCCTCGGGTTCACTCCGAACCGCCTGGCGGTGCTCGGAGCCAATCTGATCGCCTTCTGCCACCTCGCGGGAATCCTCTATTACTCCATGGGGTTTATCAGAAAAACCAGCCGGTTCGAACTCCTGGAAAACTGGATCGCGGGCTACATCCCGGCCTACACGATCTGGAGCCTCGTCGTCATGGTCGGATTCCCGCTGCTCTTTTGGTTCCGTTGATTCAAATAAACCGCAGGAAAAATTTTATTATTGATATTTTCGGGAATGTTCCCGATGTTCCTCAGTCATGTGCGTCAGGTTGCTCACGAGCGGATTTTACATCCTTGTTTCCGAGGGGACGGATGCGGGCGGAACACGATGATGAAAGCGATGATTTTTTGGATTGGCTGCCTGGCGGCAGGGGGATCGGGCGTCGGATTTTGTGCGGACGCGACATGGCGCTGGGAATGCCCGGAACTTGGGGCAGCGGCTGAGTC
>Ga0194058_10001580_pt1 | contig 11320 bp, 11 predicted proteins | sample SepL4417m_MetaG_FD_155490 | JGI IMG/M metagenome (GOLD analysis project Ga0194058, IMG submission 155490) | Anoxic zone freshwater microbial communities from boreal shield lake in IISD Experimental Lakes Area, Ontario, Canada - Sep2016-L442-17m | ecosystem: Environmental > Aquatic > Freshwater... | reverse complement strand
GTTCAAGGTCGCGACCCTTCGTATGATACATTACCCATTGTTTTTACGTACTCCGGTAAAGTAATTTCGATTTATTTTAAGGCGGTCGGGGGGAGTTATGCAACAGCCTCTCCAGACTCAATTTCCATTTGCCTGCCCGATTGTCTGAAGTTTTTAAAAAATTTTCAGGATAAAATGGGGATGCATTCCCGCTTACAACAACTTTGTCTCTTCCGTTGGCCTGGGCACCTTGACAACCAGCACCCGGAACACCGCTTTACTCTCGTTGATCCAGCGGTGCGGGATCCGGGCCGGGCTCTCGACCAGATGATCTTTTGTCACGGTTTCGCGTTCAGTACCGATCTCTACAATGCCCGTGCCTTCCAGCACATAGAAGAAGACATCGACCGGCGTCATGTGCTTTTTCAGTGATTCCCCGGGCTGGAGTGTGATAACGACTGCGATCGCATCCGGCGTATCGTAAATCTTCCGTGCATCCACATGGTGGGGGTTTGGTCCTGACGGGACCTTTGCAACATCAGTAATTTTCATGGTCTTTCACATCGTTGATTTTTTTAATCCGGCTCACAGTACACAGACTCCGCAGTCTTGTTTCCCGCAGGGAATATTCTCGATCTTCCACTTCAGGGCCCAGCGCTTTATACCCCGGATCACTTCTACGATTTCCAGTCCGCTGGCGGTGAGCGTATACTCGGCTTTGATGGGAAACGCCGTTGCATCCACCTTCCGTGTGAGAATTCCTTCGTCTTCGAGTTCCTTCAACCGCTCGGAGAGAACTTTGGGGGTAATCCCGTCCAGGGAATCCCTGAGATCGGAGAACCTGCGGGTATGATCGTCGCCCTTGTAGAGTTCCAGGATGATCAGCAGCATCCATTTCTTGGTAAGGTACCGGACGGTCAGGTTGATCGTGCACGCATCATCCATGGTATACTTTTGGAAACTCCCGGCTATTTATAATCTGGTATGTAATTGATATACTGTATCAAAAGTATATCAAAGGAGTAAATGATGTTCTGTAACCAGTGTGAAGAGACGGCAAAGGGAACAGGCTGTACCATAAAGGGTGTCTGTGGCAAGGAAGATGAGATCGCAGCTTACCAGGATGTGCTTGTGTACCTCTGCAAAGGTATCTCGGTAAGAAATCTTGCAGCAATGGAGAAGGGAAAAGCGAATCCGGCAGCGGGCCTGTTCATTGCAGAAGCCCTCTTCTCCTCGCTGACCAATGTAAATTTCGATAAGCAGCGGTTCGCTGACCAGATCACCAGAGCCATAGCCCTTCGCGATTCCCTTCCGGCAGCCGGAAGTGGGGAACCTGATGCCTGCACCTGGAAGCCTGCGGGCGACATCACTATCCTTGAAAAGGCAAAGACCGTTGGGACGCTTGCAACGGCAAACGAAGATGTCCGCTCCCTCCGGATGACCCTCATCTATGGGCTCAAAGGCGTTGCCGCATACTATACGCATGCTCATGTGCTCGGCCGGACCGACGCAGGGATCGAGACCTTTCTCCAGAAGGGCCTGGCCTCAACGTTACAGGATCTCACGGTCCCCGAGATGGTTGCACTCGTTCTGGAATGCGGGAGTGTCGGAGTGACTACCCTTGCTCTCCTGGATGGGGCAAACACCACTGCATATGGTAACCCGCAGATCACCAGTGTTAAAACAACTGTGGGCACCCGCCCGGGGATCCTGATCACCGGCCACGACTTAAAGGACATGGCCCTGCTACTGGAGCAATCGAAGAATGCCGGCGTGGATGTGTACACGCATGGCGAGATGCTGCCATCGCACGGGTATCCCGCGTTCAAAAAATACCCGCACCTGCATGGCAACTACGGGGGCTCGTGGTACACCCAGCGCGATGAGTTCGAGAAGTTCAACGGTCCGGTACTGGTGACCACCAACTGTATTGTCCCTCCCAAAGACTCCTATGCCGGGCGGGTTTTCACCACCGGGCTTGCCGGGTATCCTGGCGTTAAGCACATCGCAGCATCGGCTGATGGCAGGAAAGATTTCTCTGCGGTCATCGAACTTGCAAAGAAGAGCCAGCCCCCGCAGGAACTCAATGCAGGAAGTAAGGATCTCATCACTGGCTGCGCTCATGGCGCAGTGCTTGGTCTTGCTGACAAAGTGATTGCAGCGGTAAAGAACGGCGATATCAAGCGGTTCATTGTCATGGCCGGATGCGATGGCAGGCAGAAGGACCGGGAATATTATACACAGTTTGCCCTGGCCCTTTCCAAAGATACGGTCATCCTCACGGCCGGCTGTGCCAAGTACCGCTACAACCACCTGGACCTGGGCACTATCGGGGGTATTCCCCGGGTGCTCGACGCCGGCCAGTGCAATGATTGTTATTCGATAGTGGTGATTGCACAGGCCCTTGCAAAAGCGTTCGGTGTAGGCATCAATGAATTGCCGGTCTCGTACAATATCGCATGGTACGAACAGAAGGCCGTGCTCGTCCTGCTCTCGCTCCTGTCCCTTGGTGTCAGGGATATCACGCTCGGTCCAAAACTCCCGGCCTTTGTCTCCCCCGCGGTGCTTGACGTGCTCGTGAAAAATTTCGATCTCAAGCCAAATACTACGGTGGAAGCAGACCTTGGCCGGATGGTACCGGCTAAGTAAATACGGTACAGTCGCTGTGCACGAAAAAGCCCCGGGTGAAAAAGGGAAATTTTCATCCATCCATCCTTCCATTCTTTTTTCCTGAACCCGTATCTTGTGAACAGGCAATCGGGAAGAGAAAATGTACCCCGGATAAAACAACACTATCTAAAAACATAATTGAAAAAAAAGGATTTTGGCTGGCATCAGTTTTTTCCGGGTTTTTGTACCGTCCTGGTGTCAGCGCTGGAATGACTATTGGGATTCAGCCGGTTTTGAGATCAACGGACATGGATAATGTTCCCTTCGGAGTCCTGATCGTCTTTTGCTGGATTACCCTTCCGTTATTGTACACTTCAATGGTCATAGGCAGACCTGAGGTGTCAAGTTTCTGGACGGCTACTTCTACAATATCTGTACTGGCTGCGGGTATCCGGTATAACCGTCCCCCGGTCCCGCTGACCTGGACCATTCTTCCCCCGGTTCCGACAGATCCGGTATATTCACCATCGTACACGATCTTCGCCCATACACCGGTACTGGTTACATCGGTCTGGGGTTGGCTTGTTGTAGTAATGGCAGTTGGTTGTGAACTGGCTGTCTGTTCCGGAGTTATGGCAACTGGTGTTGGTTCTGCGGTTGGTACTTCAGTTGTGACCGGTACGATAGGAGCGACTGTTGTCGGTTCTGGTGTGATCACGGGCAAAGGCACGCTGGCCTTTGGCGACATGAAAGCCGGGTAAATGAAGGCTGCACCGGCAATCAAAAGGATGATCACAACAATCGCCGCACCTGCAATAAGCATATTTTTACTTATCCCGGCAGTTGATGTCGGGTGGAAGCGGGATGAGAGGGGAGATTTGTTTTTCGAACGTGTTCCCGCGGGGGGATTTTTATCCTCGGTAACGGCCGGTGTTCCTTCGGCTTTATACCCGATCAGTTTTTTGAGATCTTCAGCCTCATCTTCTTCAAAATCCACAAATACCGGGGCAGTGCCGGCAGGCATGAGTGCAATCTGCTCTTTGATTCCCTGCGCCCAGGTATCCCTCTCATCGGTCCGTTGTGAACGGGGCTGCTGGGTAAAGACCAGTTGCAGCGGAATTGTCCCGCCGCTCTTTTTCAGGATTGCAAGGGATATTGCCGGATCTGCAGATCCACTCTCCATGGTGGTTACGGTCTCGATGGCGGCAAATGGTATCTCCGTGTGCCGGGACAGGGTAGTATCGCTGTCCACAAGGAGAAGGCGCTGGTTTGTCAGTATCATTTCTGAAACCACGGCATCGATAAGGATGTTGTGGGTTGACAGAAGTATGGATTCATCACTGTTGAGGTACGGAATTCCCATAGTATCATCTCGTCTTGATTGCTCTATGGAGCATGTTCTCTTTATAAGTCATGGTCTTTTTGCCATTTATTTGTGTAGCCTTGTTCCTGGCCGCTCATGCAGCTGCTGGGGGCATGGTTGTTCTTGATTTTCCCTGGATTTTGACCGGTTTTTATTCTCTCTTCCCACGCTCTTTTATCTCGTCCAGCAGTACCCGCTCAACCTCTTCCGCATGCCCCTTTACTGAGACTTTGCGCCAGACGGCTGCAATGGTTCCTGAAGGATCGATTAAGAACGTGTCGCGCTGCGTGCCGAAAAATTCCCTGCCAAACATAGTCTTTGGTTTCCAGGACTCATAGGCAGAGAGAACCGTGTGTTCCGTATCGCTCAGCAACAGGATATCGAGCTCTCTTTTTGCAGCAAACTTCTGGTGGCTCTCCTGCGAATCGGTACTCACTCCGATTACCTGTGCACCGAGTCCGGCAAACTTCTCCAGCGCAGCATTGAACTGCATAGCCTCAAGGGTGCAGCCCGGTGTATTGTCGCGGGGGTAGAAGTAGAGGACAACCCATCTGTTTCTGAACTGTTTGAGGCAGACTTCTGTACCCTGGGGATCCGGCAGGCAGAATGCCGGTGCGGTTTTTCCTATGAGGAAATCTGGTGATGGAGCCATAGCTATCAGAATGGTGATTGGCATACGGGCTCATCAATGCATGCACCTATACCATCCGCTCTCATAGGATGAATGGGAGAGGGTCGGGCTGCCGGTCTTCACCGGTTCCTTATTTTTGGACGATGAGTTTGTGCGCGGCAACGTCTACCTTGTAGGACTTCGGGCGTTCGAGCAGATCGAGCGCATTGATCTTCATGTCGACGAGTTCTGAATAATTGAAGGACTCGCTTTTCTTCTCCCCCTTCTCATTCCAGAAAACAACGATCCCGTTCTCCATCTTTTTGCTGGTTACAATATCCTGCATACCTTCCGATGGGGACAGGTAGATGATGAAATTTCTGATACAGACAAAAAAATATAATTTCCTGGTTTACTTGGGCTTGTAGTATCCCCACTTCTTCAGGGCTTCAGCCAGTTCCTTTGCCTTCTTTGCCTTCACATCAAGGGTGACGCCTTCCTGCCATGCCTCGACTGCCTGCATGGTTGCCATTGCACCAGCCCTTGTCCCCTTCGGGTGCCCGTGGATTCCGCCGCTCACGAGCAGCACAACTTCACAGCCATAGATGTCCAGCACTTCGGGAACTAATCCCGGGTGCAGACCGCCCGATGAGACCGGGAATGCGCTCTTGATTGAGCCCCAGTCCTGGTCGAGCGCAACATGTTCCACGCCTTTTGTCTTTCTCTCCCGCAGTGCATCGGCAAGCAGCATGGCTTCCTTTTTTGTGCCAACGAGTTTTCCGACCGCAGTGCCGGTGTGGATCTGGCTCACGCCGATAAGCCGCATCAGTTTTGCCAGGAAGAGCATGGTGAGCCCGTGCTTTTTGTTCCGGTCAAAGCTTGCGTGCATGGCCCGGTGGGCATGGATGGCAAGGCCGAGATCCGAGCAGTAGTCCCGCATGGTCATGACGCTCGCCGTGCCTGCAACAACCACATCGATCATGGCAAAGTTCCAGTCGTTGTCTGCCAGCAGCTGCGCCCGCTTCTTCATGGTCTCGACATCTGCGCTGATATTGAGGTACGCGGATTTCCGGTCACCCGTCTCTTTCTCGGCTTTGTCCCGCAGTTTTGTCATGAACTTGACGCGGTCTTCGAAACGGTTGAACGATGTCGAGGTCAGGTTCTCGTCATCCTTGACAAAATCAAACCCGCCCATCCAGGTCTCGTACGCAATGTCGGCATGCTCCTTTGCCGAGAACCCAATCTTGGGTTTTGGTACCGCACCGGTCAGCGGGCGGTTATGGACATTCATCATCTTCCGGATCCCGTCATTGCCGAAATGCGGGCCTTTGAAATTTTTAACATAGGCTGCCGGGAACGAGACATCGATGAGCCGGAGGTTTTTGAGCGCCTTCATGCCAAAGATGTTGCCCGCAATCCCGCTGAGCAGCTGCACGGCATTGCCCTCTTCCCAGAGTGCGAGCGGGTACGCGATCTTCGTGTAGTTCCCGTCGATCTCAAAGACCGTTGCCTGGAGTTTTTTCATACGGGGGGGCATGGTAAAGAGCGTTGTCCATGTGCCCGTTGAACTCTCTGATGCGATCCGCCCGGCGGCTTCTTCCGGGCTGATGCCGGTTGCCGGTTCGAAATAAAAGAGGCAGACAAGTTCATCCTTTGCGGGAGTATACCCGAGGTTTACAAATTCCCTGTACCAGTCGATTGCCATTTTAAATCACCATTAACATTCAAAGGAGGGGATGATTAATAACCTTGCAGTAGGGGCAGGGTCGCGAACCAACCGCTTATTATATCCTGACTCTCATGATGGGTAACGATGATGCAGAAAATGGTATATGGTGTTCTCCTGTTTGTGATACTGATCTTTTTGGTCCTGCTTACAGCCCAGTATTTTCCCGGAGGTATTGGCAGCCCCCCGGCAGCCCAGCCGGTTTCTCCGTCCTCATGGATCCAACCGAATCTGACCGTACCTGATCCCCGGGAACCGGTAAGTTCCCGGTTTGCCCCGGGCGAGATTACGCAGCGCTGTGATGCAGCGTTAGCTTCCGCGAATACGTCGCTTAACGCGATTGCCGCAACTCCCTCGGCTGGCCGCACGGTGGAGAACACCCTGCTCAGGTTCGAACAGGCCATGGGTGATATTACCGATGCCACCTCGCCCCTGTCGGTGATGAGTTATCTCTATCCCGATCCCGCGATCTCGGCAGAAGGCTCAGCCTGCGAAGAGAAGACAGGGATCTTCATGGTCAATGTCTACACCCGCCGCGATCTCTATACGGCAATTCACGGCCAGACTCCCCGCAATGCGGATGAAGCGCGGTTATACAACAAGACCGTACAGCGGTTCGAGAAGAACGGTCTCCGTCTGCCGGACGACCGGCTTGCACACGTGCGGGAGATGATGGCAAACCTCTCCTCGCTTGAGAGCCGGTTCTCGACCAATTTGAACAACGACAATACCACCGTTGAGTTTACATCGCAGGATCTCTCGGGGGTACCTGCAAACATCCTTGCTGGCTTCAAACAGACTGACCGGGGAACGTATATTGTCACCACGAAATACCCGGATTATCTGGCCATTATACTGGGTGCCGGCAGGGACGATACCCGGAAGCGGATGTATTACGCGTTTAATAATCGCCAGTCCGTTGAGAACACCCGGCTGCTGGAAGAAGCCATTGTCCTGCGGCAGGAGATTGCAAAAGAACTCGGGTATGCGACCTGGGCGGATTACCGTATCGACGGGCGGATGGCAGGAAATAAAGAAAATGTGCTTACGTTCCTTGCCGCACTCAAAGAGCCCCTCATACAAAAAAACCGGCAGGAGATGGCAGAACTCCTCGCAGTGAAGAAGAAGATCGATCCTTTAGCCACCTCTATAGAGCCATGGGACCTTTACTGGCTGGAGGAAAAAGTCCGGGTTGAAAAATATACGCTTGATGACGAGAAAATCCGGCCGTATTTCCCGCTTGATGCAACCCTGCAGGGTGTATTTGATCAATACTCCCATCTTCTCGGGATACGGTTTGTCGAGGTAAAAGACGCAAAAGTCTGGGCAGATGGCGTGAAACTCTACCGGATTGAGAACGCTACTGCGGGAACTACGATTGCGTATATGTATGTCGACCTCTTTCCCCGCGAGGGAAAATACGGTGGTATGATGATGTACCAGTTGAAGGTCGGCCGGGCAGGACCTGATGGTTCGTACAGTATCCCGGTCTCGGTCCTCATCGGTAATGTGCGGGCACCGGTGGGGGACAAACCCTCGCTGCTCTCGCACGATGATATTGTCGGGCTCTTCCATGAACTCGGCCACGGCCTCCATACGAGCCTGACCCGGGTACCGTATGCCACGCTGTCGGGCTTTAATGTTGAATGGGATTTTGTCGAGACTCCTTCGCAGGCGCTGGAAGAATGGGCATGGCAGCCGCAGGTGCTCGAAGCCATCTCCGGCCTGTACACTGATCCTGCGCAGAAACTCCCTGCTGATATCCGCACCCGGATGATTGAGGCCCGCGATCTGAACGCCGGGATCATCAATTCCCGCCAGCTCATGCTCGCCACTGAGGATATGGTATTCAATACCGCGAGCGGTCCGGTGAATGTTACCAGCATCTCCGATACAATGTACGAAGAGATGATGGGAATCCGTCCGATCTCTGGTGGCCATGAGCCCGCAACCATCGGTCACTTCATGGGGGGATATGATGCCGGTTACTACAGTTATCTCTGGTCGAAAGTCTATGCCCTCAATGTCTATGCCCGTTTCGAACGCGACGGCCTGACCAACACCACGACCGGCTCGGAATTCCGTCACTGGATACTGGAGCCCGGAAACATGCAGGACGGCGATGTGCTGCTCCGGGGATTCTTAGGCAAAGAGCCCGGCATGGATGTCTTCTACGAGCGCCTGAACATCCCGGTGCCGGCGAAATAATCCCGCAACCGGTAATCCAGTCCCCCCCTACAGGGAGGGCCGGTAACCTCCCCTCCATTATCCTTATCCGCTCCCCGCGCGAATCTCCGGAAAGGAATCCCTATGCTGTACCGAACCGTGCCGAAAACCGGCGATAAACTTTCAATTCTTGGCTTTGGCTATATGCGGCTGCCGAAGAAAGAAGGCGGCGGCATTGATGAAGACCGGGCGATCAGCCAGCTCCGGTACGCCATTGATCATGGGGTCAACTATGTTGATACCGCGCCCATCTACCATTTCGGCAAAAGCGAAGTGATACTGGGCCGGGCACTCGATGACGGCTACCGGGAGAAGGTGCGGATCGCCACAAAACTTCCGCCCTGGTCCGTCTTTTCCCGGGCCGACACGGACCGGATCCTGGAAGAACAACTCAAAAAACTCGACACCGATCACATCGATTACTATCTGCTCCACAGTCTTGGGAAAGAGTCCTGGGACAAACTCCTGCGTCTTGGTGTGCTGGAGTTCCTGGATGCGGCAAAGAAAGACGGCAGGATAAGAAACGCCGGCTTCTCGTTCCACAGCAACATTGCGACGTTCAAGGAGATCATCGATGCGTACGCATGGGATTTCTGCCAGATCCAGTTCAATTATCTCGATGAGCATAACCAGGCCGGCATCGCGGGACTGGAGTACGCGGCCTCAAAACAGATTGCCGTCATCGTGATGGAACCCCTCCGGGGCGGGAACCTGGCCGGCCATGTGCCCGATGAGGTGCAGAAATGCTTTGACGCGGCACCGGTCAAGCGGAGCGCTGCGGAGTGGGGGTTGCGCTGGGTATGGAACCATCCCGCAGTGACGGTCGTCCTCTCGGGCATGAACGAGGAGGCCCATATCGAGGAGAACCTGCGGGTGGCGGAGACCGCGTTGCCGGATTCACTCACGGAGGCTGATCTTGCTGTGCTGGAAGAGGCCCGCCAGATCTACCGGGGGTTGATGAAGGTGGACTGCACCGGCTGCCGCTACTGTATGCCATGCCCGGCGGGAGTCAATATCCCGGAGTGTTTTGCGTTCTACAACAACTCGGCATTCTTCCCGAAGAACCGGGAGAACCGGATGCTGTACATCATCCGGCTTGGCGGGATTATCGGCGATGTCCCCGCATATGCCGGGCTCTGTAAGCACTGCGGGAAGTGCGAACGGATCTGCCCCCAGCATATCCCGATCCAGGAGCGTTTGAAGGAAGTCTCGGAAAAATTTGAGGGCAGGGGAATGGGTGCCCGGCGGTTTTTGATGAAGGGTGTGATGGGGGGAGCGCTCAGGCTCCAGAATATTGTGGGGAATATTAAGAGGATGGTTTCGGGGAGGAAGTAGGGGGAGTGAACCCGGCGGTTTATTCTGAAACGCCATGACGAGGTCTGGTGTCAATGATGGACCGGCAATCTCAGAGCACGATCTGTATATCATGCGTAACTACACAACTTTCCTTTAAAAAAATTTATTTTAGATGGGTGCGACGCCGACCCCATACTGCAATTCCTAACGTCACAACGATTGCGCCCAGAGGTGCATACTGGAGCGGGGTGGCTTTTGTCGGTTGTTGAGTTTGGACGGGAGGCGCGGAGGTTTGTTGTGTCATGTTTTGGAGTGCACTATTCCGTGCCTCCTTAACTGCGGTTACCTCCACTGCGGTCAAATTGGGTTTTGTGATAAGCGCATTATCATATGCTGCAACTGCTTCGGTATATCTGCCCAGGGCGCTGAGCGCAAGTCCGCGGTTATGCCACACTTCTGAGTCGATAGGACCACTCATTGCATGACTATATGCTGTCAGCGCTTCGTCATACCGACCAAGCCCGTAAAGGGCATACCCTTTGTTGTTCCATGCATAGGGAGAATTCTGGTTAGTTCCAAGGGCCCTGTCAGATGTAACAAGTGCCTCATCATATCGTCCCAGAGCATCAAGTACATGCGCTTTGTTTTCCTTTGCATTGATATCATTCGACTCGATTTCGAGAGTTCTGTTGAATACTGTCAGCGCTTCATCATTTCGACCGAAATCATGAAGTATAACCCCTTTGTTGTTCAATATACCTATTTCATTTGGGTCGATTTTGAGAGCATTGTTGAAAACTTCAAGTGCTTCGGCTTTTCTATCTGAATTGTAAAGCTTACCCCCTTTATATTTCCATATGTAGATTAAATTCGGGTTGATTTCGAGAGCTTTGTTGTACGCTTCAAGTGCTTCGTCTTCCCGACCTAACATGATCAATGTTTGCCCTTTGCGGCTCCATCCAACTGCCGAATTCGGGTCGAGTTCAATGGATTTGTTGAATGCGGCAAGCGCCTCGTCATATTGACCTGCGATATAGGAAGAATTTCCTTTATCGAACCAGTCGGTTGCAGGAGACGCTGACACGGGAGATATACACAACACTGCGATCCCGATTATAACAAGAAGCGGGATCCATTTCTGCCATGAACTATTAGAGAAAGAAAACAAACGCATGATTTTATCACCAATCCTGGTTACAATCAATCCGGGTATGTTGTATAAAATTTCTTCCCTGGTGCAGGGTTTTTCCCTCTATCCGGAATTGTCCCTGGTGGAGGAACATATCCGGCAGTTTCTTGAAAAAGTCTCGGCTGTTAGGGGGGGCCGGGGAATGGGTGCCCGGCGGTTTTTGATGAAGGGTGTGATGGGGGGGTTCCTCCGGCTCCAGAATATTGTGGGGAATATTAAGAGGATGGTTTCGGGGAGGAAGTAGGGGGAGTGAGATGTTTTTTTCAAACAGAAAATATGTCATTTTTTGTATCCCCTCCAAAAAATAGGGCAAACCAACCT
>Ga0194058_10001579_pt1 | contig 11320 bp, 9 predicted proteins | sample SepL4417m_MetaG_FD_155490 | JGI IMG/M metagenome (GOLD analysis project Ga0194058, IMG submission 155490) | Anoxic zone freshwater microbial communities from boreal shield lake in IISD Experimental Lakes Area, Ontario, Canada - Sep2016-L442-17m | ecosystem: Environmental > Aquatic > Freshwater >... | reverse complement strand
GCCATAAACACCGCTGGTGGAGCCATAGACCAGAACCTCGGGCAAGCCGCGCAGGCGCAAGGCGCGCACCAGCGCCAGCGTACGCGGGTCGCTCCAACCCTCTGGCGGAGGCGGTGCCAGATGAACCACACGCTGCGCCAGCCCGGAAAATCGGCGCAAGGAGGCCGGATCGTCCAGGTCACCCAGCAAAGGAGTGACGCCAGCCGAGCGAAGCGTGGCCAGGCGCGACGCACTGGAAGTCAAAGCCAGCAGACGCACACCCGAAGGGAGGCTGCGCGCCAGGCGCATGCCCACATCACCGCAGCCGACAATTAACAGGCGCAGTCGGCGAAAGCGCGCCGGCAAGGCGCCGGTTAACACTGAGAACTCCAGTGCAGAAGGGGGCTCTGGTTTGAAGGCAAAATCGGTACTACCCCATAGTTGATATGCAACAGGGTCCAAGGATACAGAAAAGATGACGCCCAGCGAAATAACAACAGCAGAGTTTTTGATCAGCATTAAGCCAAGCGAGAGAACATTTACTGCGGGCGCCGGCGAAACCCTGCTGGCGGCAGCGATTCGGCAGGGTGTAGGCCTGCCCTACGGTTGCAAGGACGGTGCCTGTGGCTCCTGCAAATGCAAGAAGCTCAGCGGCGTGGTGCAGCACAGCACCCACCAGAGCAAGGCCTTGAGCGACGAAGAAGAAGCGGCTGGCATGGTGCTGACCTGCTGCGCGGTAGCGCTTGGCGATGTGGTGCTGGAGTCGCGCCAGGTGACGCAAACCGGGTCTTTTCCGGTAAAGAAGATGCCGGCCCGCTTGAGCCAGTTGGAACGCAAGTCGGCCGACGTGATGCTGATGAGGCTGCAACTTCCCGCTAACGAGGCCTTCAGCTACCACGCCGGGCAGTACCTTGATTTCCTCCTGCCCGACGGCTTGCGGCGCAGCTACTCGATGGCCAGCGCAGCCGCAGCGCCTGACCAGAACGGCACGCTGGAGTTGCATGTCCGGCACCTACCCGGCGGGGTGTTCACCGATCGCGTCTTTGGCACCCTGAAGGAAAAAGAAATCCTGCGCCTGGAGGGTCCGTTTGGCAGCTTTTACCTGCGCGAGGACAGCAACAAGCCGATTGTGCTGCTGGCCTCGGGCACCGGCTTTGCCCCGATCAAGGCCATCATCGAGCACATGCAGCAGAAAGACATCCAACGCCCCGCGACGCTCTACTGGGGTGGCCGACGGCCGCAGGACCTGTACCTGGACGACTGGGTCCAAACGAAACAGAGAGAAATGCCGCAGCTGCGTTACGTACCGGTGATCTCTGACGCGCAGCCAGAGGACGACTGGAGCGGACGCACTGGCTTTGTCCATCGGGCCGTGCTGCAGGACCTGCCGGATCTGAGCGGCCATCAGGTCTATGCCTGCGGCGTCCCGGTCATGGTCCAATCCGCGCAGTGCGATTTCTCCCTGGCCGGCTTGCCGCCCGACGAGTTTTACGCCGACGCCTTCACCAGTGAAGCTGACAAATTGACGAAAGCCACCCCATGAATTACAAGAAACTGCTCCTCGCTGCTCTGCCCCTGGCAGCCTGTCTGACCGCGCCACTGGCGCATGCACAGAGCAAGCCGATTCGCCTGATCGTGCCCTACGCTGCGGGCGGTCCGCTGGACGTCACGGCGCGGGCGCTGGCAGAGCGGGTCAAGGACACCCTGGGCACGGTCATCGTCGAAAACCGTCCCGGCGCTGGCGGCAATATTGGTGCCGACGCGGTGGCCAAGGCGACGCCCGACGGCCTGACCATCGGCATCGCCGCTACCGCCACGCATGCCGTCAACCCCTGGCTCTACAGCAAGATGCCCTACAACGCTGCCACCGACTTTGCCCCGATCACCCAAATGGTGCGGGTGCCCAACGTGCTGGTGATGAACGCGGAGACCGCCCAGCGCTTGAAAATCAATAGCGTGCAGGAGCTCATTGCCTACGCCAAGGCGAATCCGGCCAGGCTCAATTACGCCAGCGGCGGCAACGGCAGCGCCGGCCATCTGGCGGGCGAAATGTTCAAGCGCGACGCCGGTATCTTTGCCGTGCACATTCCGTACAACGGCGGCGCTCCGGCCCAACTGGCCCTGCTGAGCGGTCAGGTCGATTTCAACTTCGACAACCTGGCCACCGCGGCACCCAACATCCGCTCCGGCAAGCTCAAGGCGCTGGCTGTAACCACGCTGGCACATTCCAGCGCCCTGCCCGGCGTACCTCCGGTGGCTGACACGCTCAAGGGCTTTGCCATCGACACGTGGTGGGGTCTGGTAGCCCCTGCAGCCACGCCCAAAGACGTGCTGGCGCGCCTGAATCAGGCCTTTGTCGCAGCGCTGAACGCACCGGAAACGAAAACCCGTTTTGCCACGCTGCTGGCCGAGCCAGTGCCAAGCACGGCAGAAGAGTTTGGCACCCTGATGAAAAACGAGCGTGCCAAATACGAAGTTCTGGTCAAGGCGTCCGGCGCACGGGTGGACTGAAGGCCTCAGTCGGTTCTGGCGCCACCCTCGAACCACTGTTTGATGAGCAGCCGCTCGGCCTCGGTGATGCCGGTGGCATTGTTCATCGGCATCAGTTTCAGCACCACTGCCTGCTGGTACATGTACTGCGCGTAGGCCTTGACGTATTGCGGCGAGTCCAGGCGCACGTTCTTCATCTGCACCTTCTCACCGTGGCAGAGGTAGCAGCGCTGGGCCAGCACCGGCTGCAAATCAGCGTAAGGCAGCGGGCGAACGACTGAGTTGCCGCCCGCAGAGACCAGCGGCGCGTCGGGTCGCAGCCAGACGATCAATGCCAGAATCGCTGCCACACCTGCCAAAGCGTAAGGCAGTGGATTGCCGCTGCGCCCCAGCTTGTATCCGTGGCGCATGACAAAGAACTGGCGGATGGCGGCACCGGCAAACATCATCAGAACCAGCACCAGCCAGTTTTGCGGATGGCTGTAGGTAAAGCTGTAGTGGCCGCTGAGCATGGCAAACAGCACCGGCAGCGTGAAATAGGTGTTGTGCACGCTGCGCTGCTTGCCGCGCTTGCCATGAATGGCGTCCACCGGCACACCCGCCTTGATCTGGGCCACCACCTTCTTCTGCCCCGGGATGATCCAGAACAGCACGTTGGCGCTCATGCTGGTAGCAAGCATGGCCCCCACCAGCAGAAAGGCCGCGCGCCCGGCAAACCAGTGGCAGGCGGTCCAGGAGGCCACGCACACCAGCCCGAACACCAGAACCCCGACAATGGCCTCGCCATGTTTGCGCTGACCGAACACGCGACAGATCAGGTCATACAAAAGCCAGAACAGCACCAGAAACGAAAGCGCCACGGCAATCGCCGTGCTCGGCGCCCAGTCCATCAGCGACTTGTCAATCAGGTAGGTGCTGGCGCTCCAGAGGTAGCTCACGGTGAACAGCGAAAAGCCGCTGAGCCAGGTGCTGTAGCCCTCCCAGTAAAACCAGTGCAGCTGATTCGGCAGTTCCGGCGGCGACACATTGAACTTGACCGGGTGATAGAAGCCGCCTCCATGCACCGCCCAGAGCTCGCCGGTGACGCCCTGTTTTTGCAGGTCTTCGTCTTGCGCCGGCGTCAGACTGCTGTCCAGAAACACAAAATAAAACGACGAGCCAATCCAGGCGATGGCGGTGATGACGTGAACCCAGCGCAACAGCAGATTGGCCCAGTCGAGGTAATAACTTTCCATAAATCCTTGCTCTATTGATTTCCGCAGTTCAACGACTGCCTGACAGGCTTTGCAATATCTGTGCCGCCACCGCAACGGCTATGACTTCGGGCTCCTTGCCGTGGATCCCGGGAATGCCGATGGGACAGGTGATGTGGGCGATTTCCTGCGCCGTAAAGCCACGCGCCGCGAGTCGGTGGCCGAAGGTCGCCCACTTGGTCTTGCTGCCAATCAGACCGACATAAGGCAGGTCGGCCTGCAAACGCTGGCGCATCAAGCAGGCCGCGACCACCTCCAGATCTTCGGCATGGCTGAAGCTCATGATCAGAACACGGGAGCCTGGCGCCAACGCCGCGACTTCGGCCTGCACGGGATCGGAATGCAGGCAGACGACGCCCTGAGGCAACTCGGCTGGAAAGATCTCGTCCCGGCTGTCAATCCAGCTCAGCTTCAGCGGCAGTCGGGCCAGCACCTGCACCAGCGCCTGACCCACATGGCCCCCACCAAAGAGGGCCAGCGGCGGATCATCAACTGCCAGTCGCTGGCGCAGCGCAGCTATGTCGGCGACTGTCACCAGTTCAAAGGACAGCTGCATTTCGCCACCGCAGCACTGGCCCAGACTGGGGCCTAGCGGATAGCGAACCAGGGCCTCGCCAGTACCCCCGGCCAGACGCTCGCGTGCCTGCGCCATGGCGGCAAACTCCAGATGCCCACCGCCAATCGTGCCGATTGCACCCTCGGCAAAAACCGCCATCCAGGCGCCCTTCTCGCGCGGCACCGAGCCGCGTGCGCCGTGCACGCTCATGAGGCAGGCTGGCTCACGAGCCAGACGCAGCAGCAACCTGTCAAGACTCATCAGGAACCCCGGTAGGTCGAATAGCTCCAGGGACTCACCAGCAGCGGCACGTGGTAATGCTGCGAGGCGTCGGCGACGCCAAAGTCAAGGTTCACCTGGTCCAGAAAATTGGGCTCGGGCAAACCCACGGCGCGCGAGCGAAAGTAGCCGGCGACGTCGAACACCAGACGGTAAGTACCGGCCTTGAGACTTAGGCTGTCGAGCAACAGACCATCGCCGGGGCGGCCGTCCTGATTTAGCACCAACTGCTTTAGAAGCGTCGGCGGCTGCGTCAGCGTGCTGTACAGCGCCACCCGCATACCGGCCGCCGGTGCGCCGTGCATGGTGTCCAGTACATGTGTGCTCAAGCCCATGGCGCGTTCCTCTGTCTTGCAAAAATTGCCATTATCATGCCGCCATGCCTTCTCGTCAGAACCCATGAAGCACTACGACAGCACACTGCCCTACCCACGCGACCTGGTCGGCTACGGTGCCAGCCCGCCGCATGCCGCGTGGCCCGCGCAAGCCCGCATCGCGTTGCAGTTTGTGCTGAACTACGAAGAAGGCGCCGAGAACTCGGTGCTGCATGGTGATGCTGCGTCGGAGCAATTCCTCTCGGAGATGGCCAGCCCGGCGGCTTTTGCGGCACGCCACCTCAGCATGGAGAGCATTTACGAGTACGGCTCGCGCGCTGGCGTCTGGCGCATCCTGCGCGAGTTTGAGCGGCGCCAGCTGCCGCTCACGGTGTTTGGCGTCAGCATGGCGCTGCAGCGGCACCCGGAGCTGTGCGCTGCCTTCAAGGAACTCGGGCACGAGATTGCCTGCCACGGCTGGCGCTGGATCAGCTACCAGAATCTGGATGAAGCAACGGAGCGCGAACACATGCGAATCGGGATGCAGATCCTGACCGAGCTCACCGGCGAGCGGCCGCTGGGCTGGTACACCGGGCGCGACAGTCCGCAGACGCATCGTCTGGTGGCCGACTTCGGCGGCTTTGAATACGACAGCGATTACTACGGTGACGACCTGCCGTTCTGGATGCGGGTACAAAAGAGCGACGGTTCGGTGGCGCCGCAGTTGATCGTGCCCTACACGCTAGACACCAACGACATGCGTTTTGCGTCAGCCCAGGGCTTTGCTCAGGGAGATGATTTCTTCAGCTACCTGAAGGACAGCTTTGATGTGCTGTACGCAGAGGGTGATTCGGCCGGACTGAATACGCCCAAGATGCTCAGCATCGGTATGCACTGCCGCTTGCTCGGACGCCCCGGTCGCATGCGGTCGCTGCAGAGTTTTCTGGACTACGTGCAAAGCCACTCGCAGGTCTGGATCTGCCGGCGCATCGACATTGCCCGGCACTGGAAGCAGGCGCATCCCTACCTGCCGCCCGCCCTGGCCGGCTCCGGCAGTTGTTGAACTTTCCATAAATCATGATCCGCACAAAGAAACACACTGTCATCCCGGAATCGCAGTTTGTCATCCCGGACTTGATCCGGGATCCAGTGCTGCACCACCACTGGATTGCGGGTCAGGCCCGCAATGACAAGGGCATCCGCAATGACAAGGGCATCCGCAATGACAAGGGCACCGGCAATGACAATGCGGTATCCGTTGTTGTTGGGCGGTGTCAAGAATTTCGGAAACATCGATAAGCATGGCACTGACCCTGCAACAACTCAATAGCACGAGCGACGCCGAGGCGGCGCAGATGCTAAGCGGCCTGTACGAGCACTCGCCCTGGATTGCGCAGGCAGCGCTGGCACAGCGGCCTTTTGCGTCGCTGGCAAAGCTCAAGTACGCCTTGGTTCAGGTTCTGGCGCAAGCCGGTCTGGACGCGCAACTGGCCTTGATTCGCGCGCACCCGGAACTGGCCGGCAAAGCCATGATCAGCCAGACCCTGACGGCAGAATCCAGCAACGAACAGAGTGCGGCGGGTCTCACGCACTGCAGCGCGCAGGAGTTCGCGAGGATTCAGGAACTCAACGCCGCCTACAAGGCCAGGTTCGATTTCCCGTTCATTCTGGCGGTGCGCGGTCCGCGCGGCAGTGGCCTGACCCGGCGTGAAATCATCGAAACGTTTGAGCGCCGCCTGCAGGGACAGCGCAGCTTCGAAATCGAGGAGTGCCTGCGCAATATTCACCGCATTGCGGAACTCCGCCTGAACGACAAGTTTGGCATCGAGCCCTTGCTCGGTAATCTGGTCTGGGACTGGGCCCAGGCATTGGCTCAGTACAGCGACGCTGGTTACGCGGAGAACGGGCAACTCACCGTCACCTATCTGACGGCTGCTCACCGCGCCTGCGCCGCGCACCTCAAGGCGCTGATGTTGGATTGCGGCTTTGACGAGATCAGTGTCGACGCCGTCGGCAACGTCGTCGGGCGTTATCTGTCGGACCAGCCGCTGGCTAAGACCCTGCTCACCGGTTCGCACTTTGATACCGTGCGCAACGCCGGCAAATACGATGGCCGGCTTGGCATTCTTGTGCCCATGGCCTGCGTGCGCACCCTGGCAGCGCAGGGCCGGCGCCTGCCTTTTCACATCGAAGTGGTGGCCTTTGCGGAGGAAGAAGGTCAACGCTTCGAAACCAGCTTTCTGGGCTCCAGTGCGCTGGTCGGAAAGTTCGACGCAGCCTGGCTGGCACTGCCTGACGCCGATGGCACGACCTTGCGCGAAGCGATGACGCAAGCCGGGCTGAACCCGGCGGACGTCGCCGCGCTGCGGCGCGATCCGGGTGACTACCTGGGCTTTGTCGAGGTTCACATCGAACAAGGGCCGGTGCTCGATGAACTGAACCTGCCGCTGGGCGTGGTGAGTTCGATCAACGGCAGCGTGCGTTGCACTGGCGAAGTCATTGGCACCGCCTGCCACGCCGGCACGACACCGATGACTCGGCGTCAGGACGCTGCGGCAGCGGTAGCCGAACTGATACTCGCCGTAGAAAAGCGTGCTGGCGAGGACGCCGATTCGGTGGCCACGGTGGGCCAGTTGCTGGTACCCAACGGTTCTACCAACGTCGTGCCGGGGCGCTGCCAGTTCACGCTCGACATGCGCGCGCCCGGCGACTCCCAGCGCAACGCGCTGGTAAACGACATTCTGGCCTGCCTGACGGAGATTTGTGAGCGCCGCCAACTGCGCTATACGCTGAACGAAACCATGCGTGTGGCAGCCGCGCCGAGCAGCCCGGCCTGGCAGCAACGCTGGGAGCAGGCCATCGCTGCCCTGGCCATACCGTTGCACCGCATGCCCAGTGGCGCCGGACACGACGCCATGAAGTTGCACGAGATCATGCCGCAAGCCATGCTGTTCGTGCGCGGCCAGAACGCCGGCGTCAGCCATAACCCGCTGGAGTCCAGCACCAGCGACGATATGCAACTGGCAGTGGAGGCCATGACGCGATTGCTGGAATTGACCGGCTTGTCATTGTGACCCTCCAGGACCCCGCCTCTGTCATCCCGGACCACGCTTCTGTCATCCCGGCCCCCGCCTGTGTCATCCCGGACTTGATCCGGGATCCAGTGCCACACGAGGCATGGATTGCGGGTCGGGGCCCGCAATGACAATACCAGCCCGCAATGACAACACCAGCCTGCAATGACAATCCAGCCTGCAATAGCCGCACCGGACCGCAATGACAATGGCTACTTCTTTCACACCCAATTATGACCACCTACGAACAACTTGACTCCTGGATTGATGGGCACTTTGACGAGCAGGTGCGGTTTCTGCAGGAACTGATCCGCGTCCCAACCGACACGCCACCGGGCAACAACGCGCCGCACGCTGAGCGCGCCGCCGAGCTGCTGCAAATCTTTGGCATGGAGGCGCAGAAGTTTCCGGTGCCCGAGGCCGAGGTGCGCGCTGCCGGCTTGCAGAGCATCACCAATCTGCTGGTACGGCGCGACTACGGTCCGGGCCGCACGATTCTGCTCAACGCCCACGGCGACGTGGTGCCGCCGGGCGAGGGCTGGAGCAGGAACCCGTATGGTGGCGATGTTGAAGACGGCCGCATCTATGGCCGCGCCAGCGCCGTCAGCAAGTGCGACTTTTCGACTTATGCGTTTGCCGTTCGCGCGCTCGAAGCCATCGCCCGTCCGCACAGTGGCAGCGTCGAACTGCTGTTCACCTACGACGAAGAATTTGGTGGCGAAGTCGGCCCCGGCTGGATGCTCTCGCACGCACTGGTCAAACCCGACCTGATGATCGCCGCCGGCTTCAGCTACCAGGTCATCACTGCGCACAACGGCTGCCTGCAGATGGAGGTGACGGTGCACGGCCAGATGGCGCACGCCGCGATACCCGAGTCCGGCGTTGACGCGCTGCAGGCGGCGGTCAGGATTCTCAATGCGCTGTACGCCCAGAACCTGCTCTACAAGCAGGTCTGCTCGGCCGTCGAAGGCATCACGCACCCCTACCTGAACGTTGGTGTGATTGAAGGCGGCACCAACACCAACGTCATTCCGGGGCGGGTCAGCTTCAAGCTCGACCGGCGCATGATCCCGGAAGAAGATCCGGCGCAGGTCGAAGCGAACCTGCGCGGCCTCATCGCCGAGGCCGCAGCACAGAGTGCAGGCGTAACGGTGGATGTGCGACGCATTTTGCTGGCCAAGGCCTTGCAGCCGCTGCCCGGCAACCAGCCCCTGGTGGATGCGATTCAGCGCCATGGCAAGGCGGTTTTTGGTGAGGACATTCCGGCACTGGGGACACCCCTGTACACCGATGTGCGCCTGTTCTGCGAAGCAGGTATTCCGGGGGTGATTTACGGCGCCGGACCGCGTACCGTGCTCGAATCCAACGCCAAACGCGCCGATGAGCGCTTGGTGCTGGAGGACCTGCGCCGGGCCACCAAAGTCATTGCGCGCAGCCTGCATGACCTGTTTCAGCCAGCCTAGCACAGCCCGATTCGCCATTTCTTGAGCTATCGCATAGGTGACAATGGCGGGCGGTTGCAAAATCCGCGGGCCTGCAAGGTTTTAGCCAATAACTATGGAGAAATCAATGAGTAATGAACTGTCCCCTGCCGAACACGCACTGCGCGAGGCAGCACGCGACTACCACCGCAACCCCACTCGCGGCAAGATTTCAGTCACGCCAACCAAACCACTCTCCAACCAGCGCGACCTCTCGCTGGCATACTCGCCCGGCGTGGCCTACCCCTGCCTGGACATTGAGGCCAACCCGGAACTCGTCAACGAATACACCTCTCGCGGCAATCTGGTGGGCGTCATTACCAACGGCACCGCCGTGCTGGGTCTGGGCGACATCGGCCCGCTGGCCTCCAAGCCCGTGATGGAAGGCAAAGGCTGCCTGTTCAAGAAATTTGCCGGCATCGACGTCTTCGACATCGAACTGGCCGAACGCGACCCCGACAAGCTGATCGAAATCATCGCTGCGCTGGAGCCGACGCTGGGCGGCATCAACCTGGAAGACATCAAGGCACCGGAATGCTTCTACATCGAGAAGAAGCTGCGCGAGCGCATGAATATTCCGCTCTTTCATGACGACCAGCACGGCACCGCCATCATCTCGAGCGCAGCCCTGCTCAACGGCCTGGAACTGGTGGGCAAACCGATCGACAAGGTCAAGGTCGCCGTCTCGGGCGCAGGCGCTGCGGCGATTGCCTGTCTGGACGTCATGGTGGGCCTGGGTGTGTCCCGCGAAAACGTTTTTGTCTGCGACTCCAAGGGGCTGGTCTACGAAGGTCGCCCCGGCGGCTACGACGAATCCAAGGCACGTTACGCACAGAAGACCGAGCTGCGCACCCTGGCCGATGTGATCAGCGGCGCCGATGTCTTCCTGGGCTGCTCCACTGCGGGCGTACTGACGCAGGACATGGTCAAAACCATGGCCGACAAGCCCATCATCCTGGCGCTGGCCAACCCCGAGCCCGAAATCCGGCCCGAACTGGCCAAGGCCGTCCGGCCCGACTGCATCATCGCCACCGGTCGTTCCGACTATCCAAACCAGGTCAACAACGTCCTTTGCTTCCCCTACATCTTCCGTGGCGCGCTGGACTGCGGCGCCACCAAGATCACTGAAGCCATGAAGCTGGCCTGCGTGCGCCAGATTGCCGACCTGGCCAAGGCCGACATCAGCGAGGAAGTGGCCACCGCCTACGCCGGCAAGGAACTGGTGTTTGGCTCGGAGTACCTGATTCCGACGCCTTTTGACTCACGCCTGATCCTGCGCATTGCACCGGCCGTGGCCAAGGCCGCCGAAGATTCTGGCGTGGCTAAACGCCCGATCAAGGACATGGACGCCTACCGTGAGCAGCTGTCGCGCTTTGTTTATCAAACCGGCATGTTCATGCGCCCGGTGTTTACTGCCGCCAAAGCGGTGCCCGAGGCGGGCAAGCGGGTTGCCTTCGCGGAAGGCGAAGACGAGCGCGTTTTGCGTGCTGCACAACTGGCGGTGGACGAAGGACTGGCACGCCCTATCCTGATCGGCCGTCCGGCGGTGATCGAAGCCCGCTTGCTCAAAGCCGGCCTGCGCATCCGTCTGGGCAAAGACGTGTCCTGCGTTAACCCCGAAGACGATCCGCGCTTCCGCCAGTACTGGGAAACCTACCACCGCCTGACGGGCCGACGCGGCGTATCGATTGAAGCGGCCAAGGCCGCGGTACGGCGCTCCACCACCACCATCGGCTCGCTGATGGTCAAGCTCGGTGACGCCGACGCCATGCTGTGCGGTCTGCACGGCCGTTTTGACGTCCATCTGGATCATGTGCGCGACGTCATCGGCACCAAGAAAGGTGCGTCCGGCTTCGCCACACTGAACGCCCTGATGATGGAAAAGCGCACGCTC
>Ga0194058_10001578_pt1 | contig 11322 bp, 8 predicted proteins | sample SepL4417m_MetaG_FD_155490 | JGI IMG/M metagenome (GOLD analysis project Ga0194058, IMG submission 155490) | Anoxic zone freshwater microbial communities from boreal shield lake in IISD Experimental Lakes Area, Ontario, Canada - Sep2016-L442-17m | ecosystem: Environmental > Aquatic > Freshwater >... | reverse complement strand
ATCTTAATGAAAGTAGAGTTCTTTTTAGGAAGAGATTTTCCTGAATTATACAGAAATGCGATTAAATTAAATAAAGTTAACGATCAGGAGAGGAATGTTGATAAAGGTAAAGGAAAGTATAGCAGAAGCTTAACTGCTAGTTATGCGGAAGTAGTGGTTGAATATATTGGTGCACTAACTCGTTTTGATAATAAAGAGATGGAATTCCACCATGCAAATAGTGTAACTGATGAAATACAGCCGATTAGCAATAATGATAGTGCATTAAATTGTATTAGGGAAATATTTTTAGAATTTATCTGGGAAGCAATAAAAGACAATGTCGAAAATGGGCATTTCCCAGTTATTTTAAGGATATATCTTGATCTAATGAGATGGAATGATAAAACTATGCCACAATGGCGGAAAGACGAAAGAAAAAAGTTAGTGAATTATATTAATTCAGAGCTTGCGCCTCGGTTAATCAAAAAAGAGCTGATGGCTAATTTTAAGGATACTAAAGAATCAGAATTACTACCAAATGATATAATATTTGACCGCAAAAAGAAAAAGTTCTACTTAGTTTGGAAAGACAGCTCTAAGAAAGAATACAAATAATATATGATTTTATATCATCTAAACATCTTCCTCTTTTACAATCTTTTCTAGCAACCAAAAAACACTGCCGCCCTTCAGTATCAAATTATTAATCAAATTATAGGTCTCTTTTTTAGTTTCCGGATTAGTATACAGGATACCAAAAGCATCCGACCACTCCTTGTCGATATGGTAGAACATGCTTCCTCTTTTTCTGCTCAATAGACCATCGAGCAAATAAAGTTTTGCAATTTCGATGGTTTCTTTTGGTGATGTGTTTGCGAATTTAACAATAGCCTTTGTAAGTCCGAGCTCCCATTCCAAAGCACCATTTGTTTTTTTCAATGTTTTTACTAATTGCTTTGACAACCATTTGATTTCGAAAATGTCTTTGTCAATATTAATCCATAGCCCAAACTCATCAAGAATCTCAATTTCATCTTTGTTAGTTAAAACCCAATCCCACAACCATGTTAATTTTTGCTTAACTTTAGTATTCTTTTGTACAAATTCATCAAGCTTTTCATTGTCTCCGCTAATTACGGATCGACCAATGAAACCAATGAATTTAGCCATCTGATGGCTTGTTGCCCCAGCTAAGAACTTTGTGAAAAGTGAGTCAGTCTGTTTAAATCGATTGTAATGTATAAATGCCAATGCCAGATGTGTAGCTATGCCTTCATCCAACTCAACAAAAGGTTTTTGTTTTAGTAATTTATTTTCTTTTAAACTTATTCCAACCTCATAAAGTTTTTCGAATTCTGGCTCAAAGAATATTTCTTGATACAAATTATTCGAGAGATATCCTTCCCATGCAGCAGAATACAATAATTCTTTATCTTTTTGATTAGGAAAAATCAAAGGTAATAATCTCTTTACCCAATCTTTATCACGATAGTAAAATGTTGGAAGATTATGTCCAAAAAGAAACATTATAGCCCGAGTAGTTTCCTTTTTTAAAACATCTTCATAGAGTGTTTTACAGTCATCTGATATTTTAATGGTCGCGTCTTTGTCGAACTGTTTTCCATCTTGATAAACGAACAGTGTAAATGTCTCAAATGCTCGGCCCCGAACCGAATTAATAGCAATTGTAAACGGGTCACTAACATATGTATCTTCACCAGGTGATTTTGTAGTCATTTTAGCTGTCTCAATTTTTTCGTCAGCAAATATCGGATCGGGATAAACCAAAAGATACTCTAAAACTTTAAAGATTTTAGCGCGGTAGGTAGTTAGATTAATAACTGCTTTCTCGCCATTATCAGATAATAATTCTCTTAGAACATCTACCATGGTAGAATGTACCGCATTCCAATCCGCCAACCATGAACGCCCAAATTTGGAGCTTTCCTTGCTTTCTTCGAATTTTTCACTGTTATAGGACTCGATAATATTATCGAACAAATCAAATAATTTCTCCCAGTTGATTTTACTTGCTTCAATCTTATCAGACTTAATTGAATCTTTAATTCCATTAAAATATGAATAAGTATAGTGTGAGTTTAATTTCTCTCTGTCAAAGAAAAGAGAGGCACTTTTGATATACTCCTGCAATCTTTTTTGGATATCCTCTTTTAATGCGTTACCCATACCTTCAGCATTTCGAGGTCTCAAAAAGTCATCGGTTTTATATTTCTCGTTCAATGTCTCTGGCGACCAATCATCGGATAGTTTATTGGCAATATCTTCGATAGAAAAACTACCTAGTTCTTCGGCACTAACAGGTGATTCTTCGGTGACAAAACCGCCAACAACAGAGCCAATGCTCGGGTGCGGATTAAAATCTAAATCAAGTTGAAAACCTGCTTTCTTTGCTTTTTCTTTTGTTTCATCGCTCAAACTTTCAGCAATACTAGTAAGAATTTGCGAACCATAAATTTGATTCCATTTTTTTCTGTCTTCTTTATCAGTTTTTATTAGGTCACTAAAATACTCAATAATTTTTCCTGCATATTCTTCACGAAAGACTTGAGGCAAATATGCAAAAGATTTTTGTAATAGCTTGTAATACTCGGCACCACCAATTATGTCATGAAAGCTTTTTGTAGAATCATTAAATATCCTATCAAGTGCTTCCTGAATGATTTCCGAATAAGCCTCAGGGGCTAAACTTAGAAGATACAACCTCAAGCGCCAAGAAAGTTGGCTATCAGGCAAATCACTATTAGCAAAAGAGATTTTTTGATCATATATACTCAAAAGTTTATTTTCATCATCTTTATTCAATTCAATCAATCTACTAGCCAGAGTTTTAACGACGGCAGCAAGCTCAACAACGCTTTCACGATAGGTTGAGTATTTTTGACCTGGCTCTACAGCAAAAAAGTCTAGGTCAAATAGATAAAATATATCTTCAATATCAAAAGAAGATTTACCATTAGATTTAGTGCCAAGATTTACAATATTAATTAATACTTGCAAAGCAATATAAAACGCATTTTCAACATGCTCATTATCAACACTAAGTAAACTCTCGAAGACATCTGTATCAGTAAGATGATTAAAGTAAAATGGACTCTCGAGACCGGCTTGCTTACCTTCAGCAGCAACATCAGCTTTACTTTTTACAGATAATACGACCTCGGCAAGCGTCAAAATGCTATTAAAATCTTGTGCTTCTACAAGTGTCTTAAACATCGCTTTGAATTCAAAGTCCAAGTGATTATAAACACCCATTAGAACAACCCAATTTTCTGCTTTAATTTTTGGTACAATTTTTGCTAAATGTGCAGCTGGCAAATCTCCACAAATTCGCAAGAATTGATCAACTACTTCTGGATTAAAAGTATCATTACTTATTTTTATGGATAGTAATATTTCAACGACTTTTGCTGGGTCTTTCTCGACCATTCTCGCTAAATAGTGTAACTCTGGCATTCGGTATGAATACTGACTAGTATCATCAGTTTTTTTCTTAATATTATCAAGAAAACCGTTTTTCCAAAGCCAATCAAGCCATCTCTCATTTGCATTTCGTAAGAAAAAGTCTTTAGCATCAGGGTTTTCATTCACTAAAGCAGTAGCCTCAGATAATTTGCTATCATTTGGCATTTGAGTAAATAGTTCTTCAATTTCTCTATGAATTTTAATTTGATTCATTTGTGCTCCCGATACAATAACGTGTAAATAGATCATGCAATGTATAAACGAGATCTATACAAAGTTTTTCAAAAAACAGATGTTCATTAGCAAGAAAATCGTCCTTGCTTTTTTGACCATAACCTTGACCAGGATAAATTTTATCAGCATTTCCTATTTTCGCAGAGTCACAAAAATGAACTACGTCTGACAGGTATGCTTTTGAACTCATAAAAAAATTGTAAAATGCATCCATGCTGGGATCAGTTGGCGCTGGTATACTTGAATGTGCAGTATGGAAGTCATCAGGTTCTAAAAAACAAATTACTTCTCTCATTGACGATGCACAGTGGTGCAACCATAAATTATCATGATACCTGACACCATCTCTAAACATAGATTGTGCATTTTCAAAAATTCTTTTTGCATCAACATTTCGATGATCTGTTTTTTTATTGATTACAATTGATAGGTAAAGTGAAACATTAATTATTACATCTGAAGGGATATTGATAAAACGATCAGGTTTTTCAAATGGAAGTGGCGGTCTTACTGCGACCGAAAGACTTTCCATATTATTCAGTTCTTTGTCTAACGTTTCTTCTTTCATTTATTTACCGATCCCTCAATGATCTTTATACTTTCTAACATTTTTGATTCATCTTCTATCCAGTTGCGCCCAAATTCTAATTGCCATCTTTTTGTTAACGGTTTTACATTATCGCCACTTAGCATTAGCTCAAATTCATATTTTCCGGGCTGGATGATATTTGGTAATCCACCTCCAGCAACAGGATTAGGCTGAACCATGGTATCTAATTTCAAAATTGTTCCTTGATCGTCATTAAAGGGTACAAAATACCCGAAGTCACAATGCCGAAATAATTTTCTAGGAACGCGTATCTCAGTTCTTCTCGGCTGAAAGTGACTCCAGACAAGATTCATGGGCAGAAATTCCTTGATTATATGCTTGTTGTCTCCAACGATTTTCCAAAAGTTAGATAGCATAATTTCTACATTTTCCGCTGTGTCACCTTCGATATGTTCTACCTTGAGTCGAATATAGATAGAGTTTGAAATAAAAGATCCATTTTGAGAATTTGTTAGGGCAATCTGATGGCAATCGGGTGGACTAAGATTGATTTTCATATCCAGCTTTGCTGTTCTAAAATGGTCCTTAATCTTTTCCTGAAAAAGTGCCACAAGCACTGCAAGAAAAGTAATCGCCGCAAGTGTTACCGAAATCCAGAAACCTCTGTCGTCCGTTAACACTGGTATATATTTTGGAGCTTCAATGAAGAATTGATCATTCATTTTACCGACTCCTCGATAATTTTTTCTTGCGGTAGTAAATCGCCAGGTTGAAACACTTTTTGCATCAAAGCTTGAAATTGGACATCTAGTTCACTAGATTGAGTAAGCATCTTTTCTTTTAGTGCTTCAATTTTTTGATAAATTGTTTCAAATTTATTCTGCAGTTCCACAGGAAACTGAATGATATTTAGATTTTTAATAATTCCTAAATTTAAGCCTGGCATAATTGCCCCTCTGGTGCTGCCAAGAATTTGCTCCCTGATTCTCTTATCAGAATGGATTGAGTAAGCAATGAAATATGGATTAGCTTTTGATTGGTCTAAGGTTATTGCGGCTAGATGTTTGGTATTTATTGCCATAGGTATGTTCTCTGGAATAACCGCACTTCTTCCGATTGTTGCCATAATAGTAATAATCACATCGCGCGGAAAAATCGTGTATCTTTTTAATTTTTGATATTTTTCAGCTGTTATATATCTACGTTGCGACCATTCAAATTTATTTTTTACTGCATTATCTATTCCAATTACTGCAATCCCATTATCAACAAATTCCGAATGTTTGAGATCACTCCCAAATGGCCCCGAACGCATACTTCCTTTTGAATTTTTAACCAATGATTCTAATTTAACCGTTTCATAATTATTGCTGTCGCCAAACATCTCTAAAAATACCGACTTCAAATAATCATCTAGAAGCCCGATGGATTGTTTCCGTTTTTGACGAATTGAGTCTGCTTTATCAAGAATTTTAACGATACGTTTTTGATCTTCAAGAGAAATTTCCGGTATTAGTATTTCTTTAAATTTTTCATTATTGATAGCTTTTTGTGTCGCTCCAATGGAAAACTTATCTTTCTGTTTTTGAAAAAAGTCCGACACAAAATAATGAAATAGAAAACCTGAATCCCATCCTTCTTGCACATCCAAAACAAGAAAGCCGGTTGATACAATAACATCACTTTGTTTTTCATCAACAAGTAAAACCTTGTTAGTTTCTTTCATTCTGGCAACGATCAATTGATTTTTAGTTACTAGAAGATCGGCCCGACTAGGTTTTGTTGCGTATGTAACGAATTCGGTTTTTATTTTGTTTCCAACAAGACCACCGGTTGCCAAATATTCCTTTTCCCCGTCAAAAGGTTTGACACGTTGATTTTTAATCCTAACGGCTTTTGCAAGTAATACTTGTTTCATAATTACAAACTTTTTAGGTCGGTAAGTCCGGCACTAATTTCTTGCTCTATCGTTTCGATCTTTGCTAGTACCTCTTTCGGATCTTCGTATTTCAACTCCTCGTAATCAGTGACCTTATAGCGATTGATACTTAAATCGAAATCGTTCGTCTCAATCTCTTTTTTATCAATATAGAAAAATTTACTATTCAATTTATTTTCTGTTTGGTCTTTTCTGGTTTTCCATTTCAATACAATATCTGGTAAATCACCACCATGATCAATTTTGCTTCGTTTATCATCCAAGGTGTAGCCGTCTGCTTGCATATCGTAAAACCAAACTTTTTCTGTTTCGCCACCTTTGACGAAAATCAGAATCGCCGTACTGACTCCGGCATATGGCTTGAATACACCACTCGGCATTGAAATAATACCCTGCAGCTCACAATCATTAAGTAACATCTTCTTGGCTTGCTTGTGGGCATTGCTTGAGCCAAAAAGAACACCATCAGGAACAATTACGCCAGCTCGTCCACCGATTTTGAGGGATTGAATAATTTTGTTAATAAATAAAAGTTCAGTTTTTGTGGTATCTAGCGAAAGTGATTCGTTGATATCACCTTTATCAATGCTACCTTTAAAGGGGGGATTCGCCATAATTACATCATAGCGACCATCTTCATCATATTTTTTAGAAAGTGTGTCTTTTTGTTCAATATTTGGGCTAGAAATACCGTGCATCATTAAGTTCATTAGCCCAATACGCACCATGCTTTCGTCCATATCGTAGCCATAGAAGGTTTTTTCTTTGAGATGTGTCCATTGTCGCTCATCAGTAAGTTTGTCTCCCAAATCGCCACGAGTAAGACCGTTTTCATCAGTCTTTTGATGTTCTTTGCTGGTGTAAGTCGTGATAATATGCTGATAAGCGCCAAGTAAAAAACCACCTGTGCCACAAGCAGGGTCGCAAATAGTGTCGCCGAGTTTTGGGTCAACTAATTCACAAATTAGCTGGATAATGTGCCTAGGAGTACGGAATTGACCAAGTTTGCCAGCACTAGTGATTTCTGAAAGCAAATACTCATATAAATCTCCTTGGGTATCTTGAAAACCTTGGCCAGCTGAATCTTGTTTAGCAATTTCCTCAAAAATTTCATCAATAATATTGACGGCCTCGACCAGAAGAGACGGTTTGGAAATAATAAAAACTGCGTTACCCATATGTCTAGCAAAAGGACTTTCTTCCTTACCGAGCGTTTTTAGAAAAGGAAAAACCTTCGTTTGGATATGGATAAGCATTTCTCCACCCTCCATTTGTCTGAAATGACTCCAGCGCAGAGTTTCATCGGCAGCAAAAAGCGAATGGTATACTTCTCCGGTGAAGTTTGCGTCTTGTACTTTTTTGATGTCCATTTCATCTAATCGTTTCATGAAAAGGAGATATGATATTTGCTCGATAGCGGTAAGCGGATTAGAAATCCCGCCACTCCAGAATTTATCCCAAAGACGACCAATTGATGATTTAAGTGTTGGGTTAAGCATAATTTAATATCCTATTAGTAAACGCTAATATTTCTGTTTGTAGTTGCGGGGTAAATAATCCCAAGAAACCGCGAGCGTGTAATTTGGTGAATGGCTCTTGTACAAGGTCCCTTTTAGTAAGCTCACCGTTGTCGATAATAAAGTCACGAAGTACTATTAAAAATTGAATCTGGTTAGGCGCCAGAGTGTTATGCTCGGCGATAAACTCAGCAAAGGCTTCTGACACTTTTTCCGAAAAAGTCACTAATCCACCAATACCCATAATATATTTGATTAAATCTAGAAACTGTACTTTTCGAGCGTCGTAAGCCTTCTGAAGATTTTCTTCGGTCGGATATGGCTCATATTCTGCGAGTGTATCAGCTAATTCCTCAACTTCTTCGTGAGTAATACTGTTACCTTGTTTGATTTTGCGTAAAATATCATTTTCTTCTTCGAGTTTCTTGACGAGTGCTTCCACTTTCTCACGATATTTCTGAATAGTAATTCGCTCGTGAGCTGGGCCGAATTTAATAAATTCTTTTTCGCTTGTTACATCTCGAAGATTTAAGGAATCCTGATCTGGTTTAATTCCTTCTTCTCTATATTTCATAAGGGGAGCAATTTTTTGAATTAAGACTTCCGATTCCTCTTCGCTAGCTTTTTTCAAGTAATCACCATGCAGGATTTGCTCAATAAGATCTTGCTCTTTAGCGACAATATTTACTTCAAGTGGTAAATCTGACACCATTTCGATAATAACTTCTTCAAGGGTTTTGATTTTATCAATTTGTTCTTGATTATCGTTAAGTCGTGCGATCGAATAGCTTAGAACCTTGAGTTCAAAACTCATTGCTTTATAATCTTCACCAGTTCGAGTCCGCATTAGAGGGGCAATTTCTTTTTGCAAATAAAGTTTTTTATCTTCATCAAGTCTTAGCCAAAATGATTCATTGATTTTATCTATTTTACTTTTTGCATCTAAAATAACCACATTGTTCTGCGGAAGTTTATTGATATCTTCTTGAATCTTGTGAATTACCGAATCAATTAATGGTTTGTTATTTTGAGTCTCGACAATATTTAGTTTTTCTAATTTTGTCTCAAAAAGCCGAACAGGAATAGGTTTTGATTGCCTATCAATTTTGCCGGTCGGATTCATCTGAAAATAATCAAAGTTTTCCCAGCAATCAATAATTAAAAATTTATTTTTCTCTTTACACCAAGGTTTTATTTTATTTGATTCTAAAAGTCTAGTTCCTCGACCGATCATCTGCCAGAATTTGGTATAAGAAAAAATCGGTTTGGCAAAAACTAGATTTACAAGCTCTCTCACATCAATGCCGGTATCAAGCATATCTACGCTAATAGCAATTCGTGGGAAATCATTATTAACAAATTGATCGAGTAATCCACCCTTGCCATATACACGAGAATCATCAGAAACAATAACTTTGGCAATATTTCCTTTGTGTTCAGGGTAGAGGTCGTCGAAAACTTCTTGTATCCTACGGGCATGCTTCATGGTCATGGCAAAAAATATAGTTTTGCCAGGTAGAGTTCCGCTTTCGTCTTTAATACATTCTTCCATGAATTCTTGAACGATAAGGGCGTTTGTCCCTTTGTTAGTCACTCTTTTCTCAATTTCACTACCTTCATAATTGATTTCTTCTGGTTCTTTGCCGTCAGCTAGAAGCTTTTGCTGCTCGGCCATAGTAATATTATTTTTTCGAATACCTTCTTTTTGAAATTTTGTACGGACTTTCAAAACTTCAAAATCGCACAAGTAAGGCGGTTTATTATTGATTGCCTCTTCGTATGAATAGGCATAGGTCGGAATGCCTTCCTCACATTCAAAAAGACCAAAAGTATTATGTTCCACGGCGTCTTTTGGCGTAGCCGTTAACCCTAATTGAATTGTGTCAAAATAGTCAAAAATGTTTTTGTAAACATTATAGATTGATCGATGACTTTCATCTGCCACAATCATATCAAAGAAATGCGAACTAAGCGGACAATCTATATTCTCGATTATATTTAGTATAGTGGGATAGGTAGCACAATAAATACGTCGATCGGTTACAATGTCATGTTCTCCGACTTTCGGCCAGACTGGGGCATTAGGCAAAAATTCTTTGAAAGCATCGAGTGCTTGGTTTCTAAGGGCGATTCTATCCACTAGAAACAAAACTTTTTGTACTTTATTAGCTCGCATGAGCGAATCTATCATCGCCACACAAGTTCTGGTTTTTCCTGTTCCGGTCGCCATTACGAGCAACGATTTTCTCTTACCTTTGTCTAGGTTTTCAAAAACCGAACGGATTGCTTCAATCTGATATGGACGGCCAGCGATGTCACGATCAATCAACTCCTGAGAAAGTGGCTTTTCATTCTTCCGCAAAAACAGCATTCGTTCTAGATCTTTTTTAGTTGGAAAACCATAAACCTTGCGAGGAGGATATTTCTCTGTATCCCAAAAATAAATATCATGTCCATTGGTATAGAAAACAAATGGCATATCCTTACCAGAACTTTTTTGAATATTTTCAGCATATTGACGAGCTTGTTCTTGTCCAACTCTTGCATCTCTTGAGGTTTTCTTTGCCTCTACCACAGCAAGGGGATAGCTGTCGTCACCAAGCAAGGCATAATCAGCGAATTGAAAACCTTGATATTCATGCTCTGGTTCGGTTATTCCTTCAGGCAAACCAACCCAAATATCGAGCTCGGAAGTAACCTGAGAAGGATTATTAACATCCCACCCTGATTTCAAAAGGCGCTTATCTATAATTTCTTGTCTAGTTTTTGTTTCGTTAATGTTTGCCATAATTTATTCCATAAATATTATAGTTTATCTGATCGATTCTATAGTAATTTCTAGCTCAAGTATAGCACTTAGAGAGCACTTGGTAAAGGATTTTATGAGTAATCAATATCCTTCTGGGGATAGAGTTAATTATTTGGACATTAGTACGAGATTAATCTCGACTTTGTTCGTTTAGATTGAAACTAATATTTTTGTTATTTATTTGAATTCGGTTTTGAGCTTGCAACTCTTCGAAGGCCTGTTGAAAAGTCATTCGTTTTTCTTTAACCATTCTTTCCAATGTAAAATAAAGCACTAATGGCACATCGTAGCCATCTGTTTTCATTTTTCTATACCATTGAGTAGTTGTTTTAAAGTCGCTTATATCCATATGTTGATTATAACAAAATTAGGCCTTAATCAAAGAGATTGAATTAAGTGGTAAGTATTTTAACGATAACTAGAAACAATAGTTCTAATCTCTTTAGCAATTCGTTCTTTTTCGATCGGAATAATATGAGCTACCGATTCTTTAGCGTGGGTAGACGCTTCATCAAGAGTGATCTTGTTGTCATAATGGTTTTTAGTAAATTCTTGCACTTCTTTAGCCATCTCTTCGGTAATAGAATCAGGATTGTTCAGTCCTTTTTCAACCATCATCCACCAGCCAAGTTCTTTGGTTAGCTTTGAAAACTTGATAGCGTCAGCATAAGATATGACAACATCATACTTTGTTTTGACTTTATCAATTGCTTCTTTAATTTCTTTTTCGGTTGGATCAGCAATCTGTGGGCCGAATTTATTATCATTTTTTTGTTCTTGCATAATTTCTCCTTAATACAAATACATC
>Ga0194058_10001576_pt1 | contig 11325 bp, 8 predicted proteins | sample SepL4417m_MetaG_FD_155490 | JGI IMG/M metagenome (GOLD analysis project Ga0194058, IMG submission 155490) | Anoxic zone freshwater microbial communities from boreal shield lake in IISD Experimental Lakes Area, Ontario, Canada - Sep2016-L442-17m | ecosystem: Environmental > Aquatic > Freshwater >... | reverse complement strand
GGGAAGACGAAAGACGAGGCGTTGATGAGTGCCCTGTACGCTCGACGCCTGTTTACGAAGGGCAACCAGAAAACCAAGGTGAAAGCATGAGCGAACCACGATGCGATAAGTGCAGGTTCTGGCAAGAAGGTCTTCCCAAACAAGGCCAATGCCGAGCGCACGTTCCGGTCATGTTTGTTTTTGAAGACCCCGATGCCGGCACTTTCACAACATGGCCAACGGTTGATGTAGACGATTGGTGCGGAGAATTCGAGGCGAAGGCGGCGAATCCGCCGGCCGTGAAGGAAACGCCGACGGGATTTCGACAGAACATGCCGTAAGGACAAGAGAAGCATCCTAACAATCCGACAAGCAACTGCCTGAAGGCCGGCCAGCCGACAGATCCAGGGGCGCAAGCAAACGTCCAGTGCGGGACGCACTTCCTGCATTGGACGTTTTGTTTGCGCCTGCTTGTTTTTGAGGACACGAGAATCGCGCGGGATAGGTCCGGCCGACCGACAAGACGAAATCCTGATTCGTCTTCCCGCGATACTTTCAGGCCAAACCACAGGAGTTTGAGCGATGCAGAAAGTATTGTTCGAAGGCGTGAGCACAACGGGAGGAAAAAAGCCGAAACGGTTTCGACCGTTTCGGAAGGCGGGCGCAAAAAGGCCGTTGACCAAAACGCAGAAGGCTCACAACAGCGAATGGATGAAGGAGTGGCGAAAGAGGGCAGGCGAAGCTTATCTCGCCAAGAGGCGAAAGAAGGAAAGGGAAGATCGACATCAATGGACGCCAGAACAAAGAGCCAAGCGAGCTGACGAGAAGAAACAGCGTGAGGCTGAACGTCGCGCGAAGGGGCTTTGCCCATACTGCGGAAGGAAGGCTGAGGATGGGATTATATCTTGCCGCGGATGTTTGAACAACCATCGCAGATATCGAATCAAATATGCATTTGGAATCACTGAAAAAGAGCATGACGCGATGCTCGCAAGCCAAGGGGACAAATGTGCGATTTGTGGGCGTGACAGGAATACGGCGAAACATGTTCGACGGTTTCATATCGACCACGATCATGCCACTGGCTATGTACGCGGAATTTTATGCGCGAACTGCAACCACCTTTTGGGGGATGCCCACGACAATCCTGACGTGCTTCGCAAGGCGGCTGATTACTTAGAAGCAGCGAAGAAGAAAGAGAGAAATAACAATGCCGAGTTATCGGGATCACTTAGTTGCCACGGAGTACCAACCGTTCGACAGGGGACAGTCGCCTGTACACTTCGGTGAGCGCACCGGAATACAAAGTGTCATTACGAGCCCGTGGGTCCTGCGCTTCGCTTCCATACCAGCCACATACAGCGTCTACAGGGCCATCCGTAAGCATGGCACGATCGCCATGGCCCGCGAGCTGAAAGTGGCCCCGGTCCTCGCCTCCGAGTGGACAGTAGAGTCTGACGACGACGCGCCGGACGAATGGAAGACGCTCATCGAGAAGACTTTCTTCCCTCTGCGGGATGAATTCTTGGCTTCGGCTCTCTATTACGGCGACGTCGATTTCGGCTATCAGTGTTTTGAGAAGGTTATCGAGCCGAAGGATGGGTACTTGAAGCTCGTCCGTCTCAAGCCGTTGTTGCACGACATTACGGAAATCTGCATCGGCCACCAGGGTGGTTTCATCGGTGTGCGCCAGCTCGGTAAGGATCTCGGTCTGGCGAACTCCGTCCACGTTGGGTTCCGTATAGAAGGAAGTTACTTGTATGGCATCCCGCTTTTAGAGAATGCGCGACAGGCATACAACTGGTGGGTGGATTGCAACGAAGGTGCCCGCCGCTACGACCGCAAGATCGCCGGTGCGCACATTGTCGTTGAATATCCGCTCGGCTCGTCGATCGACCGGAACGGACATGAAGTGGAAAACGCCGTCCTGGCCCGCACGGTCCTCGACAACCTGGAAGCGGCCGGCGGCGTGGCGGTCCCCCGCGACATGGCGGCGTTCATGCAGCAGTTGAACCTCGAATCCCCCGGCTGGAAGATTTGGATCCTCGACGCCGGTGCCAGCCAGCAGGCGTCATTCATCGGTCGGCTGGAATATCTCGACAAGCAGCTTTGCCGGTGCCTGCATATTCCCGAGCGGGCGATGATGGAGGGGCAGCATGGCACGCTGGCCGAGGCCGAGGCCCACAGCGACGTGATCTTCACGATCCAGGACATCGAACATCGCCGTGTGACCGACGAATTGAACCGGCAAGCGGTCGATCAGATGCTTTCCTTGAACTTCGGCAAGGAAGCGGTAGGGAAGGTCCGCCTGAAGGCGTGTCCCATTGTGGACGAAAAGAAGTCCTTCTTCAAGCAAATCTACCAGCAGATCCTTGCCAGCCCGGCCGGGCAAAAGGAATTGCAGTCGCTCGACGCGGCCAGTTTGCGGGAGCAGCTTGGCCTGCCCCAGGTACAGAACGATCCAGGCGACGTGGAGCATGAGGGGGCGAACCTCCAGGCAATCCCTGGCCTGTCGGCCGGGCAGCCGGGTGGCGAAGGGAAGGGACTCATGGCACAGGGGCCGGACGGGCAACCGGTGACGGTCCCCGGTAGTGCGGACAACCCGGCGGCGGCAATGGCGAATGCCGTGTGGGGGATGCGGGAGGCCGTTGCGCTGAGCAGCACGGCACTCAGGAAGGCGGAAGAGTGGGCGAAGGGCGAGTACCCGGCAAAGGCGGGACCGCTTGCGATGGCGGGCAATGAGGGCGAAGAAGAGCAGGACGGTAAGCCGCTGGAACTGGCCGGCACCGAGCCTGTTGAACAGGAACCTTGGCAGGAGGATCCCAATTTCAAGAGTGGCGTTCTGGGCTACAAGACAAAGTCGGTGCCCCTAGGCGACAAGGACTACCTGAATTTCGAGTCGTTGACCAACAGGGAAGGTGAAGATCCAGATATCGAGGACGTCAGGTCTGCGAACAACCTGGACTATCCGCACGAAGTCTTGATGTCGCGCGCCCAAGGACGCGCAGGCGGGGCGAACGGAAGATTCGGTATCACGGGACAAGGGAAGGCCGGGCAGATAATCAGCCACTCCGCGCAAGCCCTTCGCGGACTGATCAACCGCTACAAGCCGGTAAGCGTGGAATTCAGTGCCGCCGAGCCATCACGCATGAAAGCTTACCGCCACTTGATGCGGAGGCTTGCCGAAGAGGGCGTGGGCAATGGCAAGTACGCTTTCCTCCATGAGCCAGGGTACGAGTATCTCTCGCATGAGGGAGAGCCGGTCTGGAAGTCGGAGTATTACCACATCGTCCACCACGCGGCTGTCGACCTCCCGAAGTACTGGGACATGGAGCCGATCGGCCAGAAAGAAATGGTAGGGATGGCCGGCACGATGTCCGACGTGTTGGCGTCACGGCCAATCACCGGCCGACTCTCGGAGAACATGAATTCGGTCGCGATGGAGAATGAAACGCCCGAAGAGAGCGTGGAAAAGTCGGCATTTTCCCGGCAGCCACCCCACACGCTGCTGACTCCCACCATGATTGGCAAAGTCCAGGAGATGCTTGATGCTGGAACGCATCCACTTGAAATCGTGCGACGAACTGGCATCAAACTGAACACTTTGCAGCACGCCAATTATCAAGGAAAGCTTCGTGGACTTAATACAACGACTAGCAATCCAACAACGGAATCGATCTCGTCGTCCGCTCCTTATTCACTAGGCGACGAGCAGCGAGAAGATCGCGTTCCTCCGAAGAGCCGAAGGAGGACTGCTCCTTTATTGACTCCTGAGATCGCTGAACTCGTCAAGCGACGACAGAAAGAAGGAAAGCATATTCACGAAATCAGCAGCGAAATCAACATCAATCCTTGCACGATCGCAAGCTGGGCGACGAGGGGATTGATCCCCGCTTTCCCGAAACTAGGTATGGGGGTGAAGACCACCATGACGCCGGAATTGGCAAAGAAGATTTCTGGCATGCTGGATGAAGGTCACGGTGTTTCCGCTGTAGAACGCGCTCTTGGAATTCGGGATCGTGTCCTCTATGGTCACATTGCTAAAGGACGTATTCCAGGATACGGTCCCAAGGGATTGTCCAATAATCCGCCGGATGCCCAGCGGAAGAGCATTTCCGAGGCTATCGACGCCCCGGAGTATTCCCGGCCGACGTCGGTATCCCCCGGCATGCAGATCCTGCTGGCCTTGCGGGCCAGGCGGCGCGGCGAAGATGGCGGCTACGCCAACATGTCACCCGGCCAAAAGATTCTCTTTGAGCTGCGTGCGAGAAGGGGAGCGAGATTTGCTAACGATCCCGCCGAGGCTGGGTTTTCTCCGAAAATGCAGCAACCAGCTTCAACGCCGGTCGCGGAATACCTGGGGCACGGACCGACCGACGAAGGGAAGTATGGCATTTCCTACAGGACACCAGAAGGTGAGCAGCAGCACCTGTCGGTTGCAAAGATTCAGCCGATTGAGAACGAACACGCCGGTGACCGGATGATGCAGGCGACATTCCATAACGGCACTGTTGTCAACATGCGCATGCCCGAAGAGCATCGCAAGCAGATTTTCAGCCAGTTGTTGGCGCAGGCCAAGGGAGAGAATCCAATTCCGCTCACAAGGGAGCAAGAGATCGCCCGCAAAGCAGAACAAAAGCAAGCTGACCGAGTTGTCGAGATACCTCGTCACCAGGTAAAACCAACAAAGAAGATAGACACTGGCGGAATGCACCTGGAGATGCCCGCGGTTCCATACGTTGGTAACGGAGAAAGACGTCGCGTGGCGTCTTCGGCGCCGGATGCGATGAGCGAACATTTCCGTAACGACATTGTTCCACAACTGATCAGCAGGTTTGCTGATCAACCTGAGCAACACGCTGGCATTCAAAAGGCTGGCGATTTCGGTGTTGGCAAAACCATTGCGTCAACTTGGCACCAGGTTGCCGCACGTCGCAAGGATACCGAACAGGTGAAGCCCCAGAATATCCACAATGCTGTGCCGCTGGTCTACCAAGCTGTGTTGAATGAGTTGCCTGATTGGAAACCAAGCGAAGTGTCCTTACCGCAATTTGTGATGCGGATCACAAGCAAATACTTCAATCGTTTGACGAGAGAACCGATTCCGACAGAAATTCCCGATACAGACACCAGGAAAGCCACCGACAGCAAGGGGAATCCAACTCGGTCACTCGATCCATCAGAACGTGGCGAAGCATCGATGCTTGGAGAATCAAATGTCGCTGAGGAAGATTACAAGCACAAGTTAGCTGGACTGTGGATGGGGCCGCATCTTGACAAAGCTGGCATGGAGGTTTTCCAGCAGCAGAAAAGCGATCCGACGCTGAAGCAGTTGCGGTCTAAGTATGGCGATGAAGTAGTCAATGATCGAATCAGCCATATCAGCCAGTTGATGCCATATTTCACGGCTTGGATGGAAGGGGACTACAACCTTCCCGAGGAAGCGTACCAGTTCATGCCGAAGCCATCCGAGGTTAAGGCGAAGAACATCCTTCCGATCAGCAAAGTTGCTTACAACTCTGAACTGACGTTTTTGAATAGGTTCACGAAGGGACTTTCGCCAGAGGAAAAGGCGGCAGCAAAGCTACTCTACTACTCTCGACGGCAGGGTTCAGGAACGGCGGGAATTGTCCAGCACGAAGAGCTTCCAGAGGCGTTCAGGTCGAAGAAGAAGCTGGAGCAAATCTCCGCACGAATGACGGCAGCGGCTAAGCAATTCGATCAGGAAAATGGCACGGGCATCTCCAAGAAGATTGGCAAGCAGTTTAAGCCAACACGTGAGCGTTCGGTCTACGTTGAGGAGCCAGAGCATCATGCTGGCGTTGAGGAATACATTCGTGACATGCTTTCCCAAGAAAACGCACAGCCCCCGCTATTGAAGATCCTGACACAGTCGCTATTGGGCAAGGTTCCTCTCACGCGACTGGAATCTGACCCGGAGTTAATCGATCTAGCGAAACAGAGATACAAGGATCTTCGAGCAGTCGGCAAAGGCAGCAAGGCTCCCGAGGGCGCACATAAGCTAGTCCACAACTATAGCAAGAAGTTCAAGAATTGGGTGCCGGAATACTTTGAAACGATTGACGAACCGGAGCTTGCCCAGAAGTACCGCGACAAGAATGCGGAACGGTCAGCGTCTGGAGTTCAGTCTAGCAAAGTAAAGAGGGGCGAGGCTGCACCGCAGTCATTAGAAGAAATCCAGGACGTAAAAAATGATGCCAATAAACTATGGCTTGCCAGAAAGCGAAAAGAGCGGGACCAAAACCGTGAGGCAATTGATCGCTCGACATTGAAATTGGATGCCGTGCAGAAGGCGTTTCATGAGGCGTTTGGCGAAGGATCGACGAGGACGGATAAATGGCGATTCCCTGAAGTCCCGAGAGATAAGTTTGGGATGATGCTCCTGATGTCTAAGCTAGAGCATGAGCCAATGAATAAGTTCTTACAGAGGCCGGAAGTGCAGGTGATTGTCAATCAGCCTGGATTCTTCCGAGATCCCCGAGTAACACCTACGCCCAGGAGCATGGAGAATGCCCTGAAGAGGTGGTGGCAGCACAAAGCCATGCCCGTCATTATGAAGGCATCTCCGGTCCTTCATACACTGATGGGCCTGCCCCACAATGATTTTCGATCCAACTACCATCCGTTGTCGCGAAGCGTGGAAAGCGTGGAAAGCGAATAATGTCGGAGTGCGGTTGCCCAAAGAGAGGAACTCGGCAATCCAGTTCAATCGCCCCCTAAAACCCATTTCAAATCATCATCTTCACTGCCATGTGGAAACGCCCTAAACATCGTGTATGGGAGATCCTCGATGCCATGATACCGTGCTGCGCGAATAATCTCCTTAAAAAATGTTGTGGCAACTATGTCCCACTTGGGGAATCTCCAAAGTGCTTTGGCGACAGTCTTGCCCATGCGGAAGTGCGGTGCTTCCATGTCTTGCGCCTTTATGTGGAAAGCGTGAAACGGGATGCCAATTTCCTTCATTACATCCTTGGTATCGCCAACTGCGACGACCTCGCCGGTGTTGAGCGTGATGCCGTCGGGATTGTCCGAATCGCCACGCTCAGGGTCTTCAAAGAAGCGTGCAAACGGCTCGTCGTCGTAGAAGAGCGGCACACGCCCAATATCCTCAGAAAGTTCTCGAATCTCGTCACGGATCTCTTTGAGTTCTTTGGCGTTCATAATCTGTTCTTTTGGTTGTGTTGTAAATAGTGAATCGGCGGTCTTTCCGCACCAAGTAATGACAAGGAGTCTATTATGGTTTCTCTCTCCCCCGGCCAGAAAGTCCTGGCTGAGTTGCGTGGCCGCAAGGCCCTTCGCATTCGCTTGAGCAGTTCTCTGGCCTTGGACGACTACGAGGATCTGTCTAAAGCGATCTACAACCACCTCCCAGAGGGTGTATCGCGGGCTAACCCATCTGCCCAGGTAGCAACGCTTATAGACAGCCTTGGCTACTTCAGAACGGCACCGCCCCACGAGCAGAAGATTGCCTTGATGCGGCTGCACGGCGTGCCGGACCACCAGATCGCCTCAAGACTGCAAATGAGCCCGCCGGTCTTCAGGGCGGTGTCTAACCAGATGCTGGCGAGGTTCACTGCTCATCGTGGCGACGTGGAAGGTGGCGGCCTGACTGTCAGTCCACAGCAAAGCACAGGCGTTGCTAGGCGAGAAGGCAAGAGCGGCCCACGGGTATAGACAACTCAAACCGACGGTTTTAGCAGAAAACACCCAGCATCCGACAGGCAGCCGGAAGCTGAATCAAATTACCAACACTGCTGCCACATAGAAAGGTTTGCTGTCATGCAGACACTAACGACGATCAACAAGGTTTACCATGCACTCCGGAAGAAGGGATTTGACAAAAAGAGGGCAGCAATCCTCGCTAAGACGCCGATGGGTGAGTCGCTGGCCGGACTGCCAAAGAAGGGGCCTGTCGCCATGGCGGGGCCATTGTTCACCCGTGTCGGCCCGCCGCCACCCCCGCCTCGTCCAACGAATGCAGCAAGAGAGGCTGGTCATGCCGCTGCGGATAGATTCAACGCCCAGAGCGATCGTGCTTCAATGGCCAAGTACTCTCGTGTTGGGCCAGACATCGTTGCACCAAAAGGAGGAACAGTCGGCCCCAAGCCTCCGCCACCTCCTGGCAAGCCGCAGGCCCCGGCCGGTCAGATTGCCATGTCGGAAGAGAACGCCGAGATGATCCAGCCGTCGAGTACTCGGGTCACTCCGTCGCCCGGCAATAAGATTCTGCAGGATCTCCGCCAGTCCGCGAGACAGCGGGAGCGGCATCCCGCCCTTCCGGCCAAGGGACAGCAAAAGGAAGGGACCGGCGACGGTAGCAATCTGCAAGGCCCCAGCGGTGCCAAGTATTCCGAGGGCGACGTGTCGCGGCCGGCGTGGCAACAATTGCCGGATACCGACACTGGGGACCAGCCCAGCCGTAGTGATTACCGGAACGCCGGGTTTCGCATGCTTCCTCGGCAGCCGGATGATATCCGGAGTTAGCGGTTGCGCGGGATAGTTTAACTTGCCATGAATTCTTTTGAGATTTAGGAGCTGATTCATGCCCACGATCGAACTGCTGAAGGGAATGCCCCCCGGAATGACTTCCGCTCGTCGTGCTCTCCCCGGAATGCCTCCTGGCATGCTCGCGCTGTCTACCGGACTCGGCGGCCCCAATGTGGGTGACGAGTCAGATGGATACAGGAACCCCGGCTATCCCGACCACGAAGATATCGGCGAAGGTCCGTGGAATAACCACACCGACATGATGCAGTTTCACGACCACGAACTGCATCCAGACCTTGCTGAAGCTTCGATACGGGACGTTGATTCTCACGGCCGTTGGCATATTCTGGTTCCCAGTGCGCTCCGGCAGCAGATATCAGAATCTGGCCAGCAGGACGTTCTTACGCCCACACATGCGGTGCATGGCCCAGCCGAACCCGATTTCCACGATCCGGCACATCCGAAGGTTACTGTTTGGCACAATGACATTGCCTATACCGTACCAGTGCATCCACGGGCGTTGTCGCCCGAGCACATGCAGGCCCTGGCAGACTATGAAGTCCATCGCCGTCAGCACGAGAAGTTAGAACAGCAACTGCGCGGCGAGCGAGATGCGTTCGGCGATCGGCGGCCGGACCTGAACGCTGAAGAAAGCGACCGGCTCAATCGTTCGCAACGGCAATTGAATCATCTTCACAGTATTATGAGGGGGGCCGGAACTGCGGCAGTGGGGACAATCAATCCTTACCATAAGTTTGTCCGCAGGAAGTTTTACCAGGCGGTGCGCCAAAGCGATCTATCCCCCAGGGAATATCGCGGACAGGTGCTGCCCGATCGAGAAGCGGCGATCGAGTCCATGTATCCCGAGCGAAGATCGAATCGTCAAGGCCAATTGCCTTCCGATATGAAGGTCGAGAAATTCCCCGGCATCTGGAGCATCGTCGATCATCATGGCAAAATTACCCATAGCGGATTGACGTCGCATCCGTATAGCGCAAACTTTGGTTCGCCGTACTGGCGGGAACAGGTTCTGGCCGACGCTCGCAATAAGAATCTTGTGGCCAACCGATTGCATCATCTTTTCGGCGATCCGCCCGACATCGATATGTCGAAGCTGCCGATCAGCACGTATGGCAAGGCCCGCAAGAAGACTGCTGAGTGGTTCAGCAATCAAGGCAATCTGCCGCCGGGGATGGTCGCGATGGCGGGCGAGCCCCTGGAACTGGCCGCGACCGAAATGGTCGATCAGCCGGATTGGGAGCCATCCGACGATGAAAATCATCCACAGGGGATCATCAAAGACATTCCTCTTGGAGGCACCGACCGAATACGAATTACCGCCAACCCCTACATGCATCTCGATGAAGGCACTGAGTCTGCCCGCAACCAGCACGGCATGGCTTATCCGCACTCAATCGGATTTACGCGACACGACGGACCCGATGACCCAGGCACCGATGAAATCACCGGCGGCGGCAAGGCTGGAGCGATTCTTAGCCACGCATCAATGGCCATCGCCGAGTTGCTGCACGCGAACCCTCCGCCCATGAGCCTGCATTTTGCGGCGCGGGGGAAAAGTCGGAACCGAGCCTACCGGCACCTCATGCAGCGAGCCGCGAACTCAGACTTAGGTAACGGGAAATACGAGTTCATCGAGCAGGTCCTGGACGAGCCTGACTTGCATGCGTACCACATTATCCATCACAAGGTAAAGAAACTGCCGCAATACAAGAATCCGCTGGATGTTATGCAATCAGAATCGCCGATAGGCGAACCGCTGGGACTGGCCGGCACCGATCCTGTGGAGCAAGACGACGCTTACTTCAATATCGTGCATAAATCGGTTGCCGATCAGTCGGTGCATCACGGTATGCAAACCATGGAGATTGGTGCCGACAGCACCCCGCAGCCGTCTTCGGGTATGCCAGCCGGGATGCTGCACCTGGACAGAGTGCCATCAGCGGGAACGTGAGCGATGCGAAGCAATGAGCCGAAAGAAGAACAAACCACTGAAAGACAAGGAGAATAATGTCATGTCACAGGAACCTGTCCGTACACCTGCCAACACGCCTGTCCGTAAGACTGTCGGGACCAAGGAGCTGGCCGAGGCCCTGGATTGCGATCCGCGCACGATCGTCAAGGCGGCCAAGGCCGGAAAGATCCCGGCTTTCCGGATCGACAAGGAATTCCGCTTCGATCCGGCGGCCGTCCGCATTGCCCTGAGTAATAACGCCAGGTCGAAAAAGTAGTAAGGCTGGGGCTAACGGATGGAGGACTCGCTTTCAGATTGGCGAACCTGTGTGAGCAGGATCGCATTGAATTCTTTGGCGCATTCAGCGATGTTGCAAGCGAACAGTGATGAAAAGAATTGACAGCAAGATTGAAGAAAGTATAATTTGCTGAAGATATGACTAACGCATTCCCAAGGTGAATCATGCAATCTCAAATCGTTAGCAAGCAAGAATTCCGCTTGGCCTGTCAGAAACTGGTGGCAGCCTACTTCGATCAATTTCCCAACGTGGCCTTTCAGTATCTTGTCGACTGGGGATCGAATGATTTGATGAAGTACCCGATAAATACGCAAAACAAGCCGGGTGGTTGGGCTGGCGGGTTGGTACATGCCGTCGCACAAAGGTCGAAGCCATCAAATCGCTGCGTCCTCAACGCGGAGATGGAAGAGATTTTCGGAGTCTCCTTCGCAACGATCGGCACACGAGCCTTTGGCGTTTTTATAAATTGACCTGTCTGCGCTCAGGTCAACTGCCCCATCGGCTCACAGCGTGTGGTGCTGCGAGTAGGTTACCCAGTGTGTTGGCGGTGTTCGTAGACGAGAGG
>Ga0194058_10001575_pt1 | contig 11326 bp, 6 predicted proteins | sample SepL4417m_MetaG_FD_155490 | JGI IMG/M metagenome (GOLD analysis project Ga0194058, IMG submission 155490) | Anoxic zone freshwater microbial communities from boreal shield lake in IISD Experimental Lakes Area, Ontario, Canada - Sep2016-L442-17m | ecosystem: Environmental > Aquatic > Freshwater >... | reverse complement strand
GTGCCGTGCCGCCACCTGCCCTTGAGGAACGGCTTTCTCACCTTGCAGGAGCGAATGACCGCCCGCCCGCCAGGCAGGCAGATCTGGCCCCCGTGGGTGTGCCCGCTCAGCTGAAGGTCAAACCCGAGCGGTTCGGCCTCGGGATAAACATCCGGGCTGTGCGCGAGAAGGATCAGGCATGCGCCCGGGGGCGCAGCCGCGCGCACCTTGGCCAGATCGTGCGTCATGTAAAAATGCGGGTCGTCGATGCCCGCGATCCAGAGCGCGTCGTCCCCGCGCCGGATTGTCGCGCATTCGTTGAGCAGGACCGGGAGCCCATCGCGCTCGAGCGAAGGGACCATCTCGATGAAGTCGTGGTTTCCAAGAACCCCCCACCGAAGCGGAGCCAGCGCCTTCGTGATCTTGGCCGTCTCGCGAAGGCAGGTGGCGTACTCGCCATCTGTCCTATTTCGAAAATCTCCGGTGACGACGGCGGCATCGTGCGCCGTCGCGCGGACGAGATGTTCGACGACCGGAGTGAGCGACGGGTCCAAGTCGAGGTGGAGGTCGGTCAGCTGGAGAAGGCGGAAGCCATCGAATGAGGCGGGCAGGTGCGGCAGCACCCAATCGTGCTCGACAACCCGCACGTCGAGAAAATTTCTTTGAGCGAGCGCGGCGAGCCCGCTGAGTCGGAGCGCAAGAGAAACGAGGGCATCAACCGGCAGGATCCGCTCGAGCCGGAAGACCCCTTCTCCTTGGTGGAGGAGCTTGGCCGCCTTTCCGGCCTGCATGCGCAGGCGCTCGGAAAGATGAGGCCGACCGATCCTCAGCTCCAGAGCCTGATAATCGGCATTCTCCATATCCCGGCCAAGAGGGGATCAGGGCGTGGGGTTGCGGATCTTCTTGAGCTCAGGGTCAAGGGTCTGCCCGAGCCCGGGATCTCTGATCTGCTTCAGAAAAGCATTGCGGAGCGGCTTAAAAGCTGGATCGCTGCCATCCGTGCTCCAAACGACCTCCTCGATCCGATTCCAGACGATGCTCTTCCCGCCCTCGTAGAGCGAAAGCTCCTTCAGCTTGCTTCGGATTTCTTTCCTCAGCTCATAGCCGGAAGCCGAGGGGGGCGCTTCGAGATTGAGCCCGTGGATCCGGACTGAGTTCTGGTCGAGAAGCTGCGCTTGGATAAAGACATGCCCTCCAGACGGGATATCGCCCGGGCTCTCCTGGCAGCGGAGGGTGAGAAAAAGCGTGGGGCCAACCCGCGACGGCCACATCTCGAACCGGTAGCGCAAGATCTCCCGGGGCTTCTTGCCCGGCAAGGAAAGCTGGACGGAGTAGCGGTCGCCCTCCAGCGGGGTGACCATCACGCGGGCGGACTTTCCTTTGTCGTCGGAGGTCTCCCAAACCCCGAGCAGCCAGGTGTTGAGGCTGTCGCTCGGACCCGTCGTCAGCGGGTGATCGAAGAAACAACCTGATAGCGCAAGCCCGAGAGCGAGCGCCGAAACGAGCCGGAAAAGAAATCGCATCCCCCGCCTATATCCAAGTTCCATCGTGAATGATACTGTTTTTCGGCACAACAACGATCCCGTCGCGGATGTAGTAGCCGTCGCCGTCCAGATCCTGGGATTTTCCCTCCGGGCTAATGACGACGTGGTGGCCGATGCGGGCATTTTTGTCGATGATCGCCCCGTTGATCATGCAGTCGCGCCCGATCCCGATCGGGGGGATGCCTTCCATGGGCTTTTTGACCTCGGATTCATAAAAGTCCGCCCCCATCATGATCGTGTTTTTTACCGTGGAGCCGGATTGGATGACGCTGCGGATTCCGAGCACGCACCGGTCGAGGGTGACATCTCCGATGATGCAGCCGTCCGAGATCATCGCGCTTGCGACTTTTGCGGAGTTCACGACGCTGGCCGGAAGGAAAAGCGGCTGGGTGAAGACCGGAGATCCGGGGACGTAGAAGCTGTAGCGGGGGTTCGGATCGGTGAGCGCCAGGTTTGCCTCGAAGAACGCTGAGATCGTCCCGATGTCCTCCCAGTATCCCTGAAAAATATAGGTCAGCACCTTATATTCGTTGATCGCCGCCGGGATGATGTTCTTTCCAAAGTCAACAAAGTCGTTGTTCAAGCAGGCCTCAAGGACAGACCTGTTGAAAATGTAGATGCCCATCGAGGCCTGGTAGAGGTCGGCGTCCGCAGGCTGCCCGATGGCTTTCAGAAGGTCCTGAGGGATTCTGAGCGCGTCGAGGATCTCCGGGCTTTTGGGCTTTTCGACAAACTGGCGGATGCGTTTATTTTCGTCCGCGAGCATGATTCCAAGATCTGTGGCTGGCTGGCGGCTGACCGGGATGGTCGCGATCGTGAGCTCTGCGGCGGTCTCGACGTGCTGCCGGAGCATGTCGCGGTAGTCCATGCGGTAGAGCTGGTCCCCGCTGAGGATCACATAATACTCGTAGGGGTGCTCGAGGAAATACCGCATGTTCTGCCTGACCGCGTCCGCGGTTCCCTGGTACCACCGCGAGCCCTCCGGCGTTTGCTGGGCGGCGAGGATCTCCACAAAGCTCGGTGTGAAGTCGTCGAACTTGTAGCTCGAGTTGATATGCTTGTGAAGCGACGTGCTGTTGAACTGGGTGAGGATATAAATCTCGCGGAGCCCGGAGTTCAGGCAGTTGCTGATCGGGATATCCACAAGCCGGTATTTTCCGCCGAGCGGAACGGCCGGCTTGGAGCGTTCTTTGGTGAGCGGGAAGAGCCGGGTGCCGGCTCCTCCCCCCATGATGATGGCCAGTGTTTTCGAGAGCGGAAGGGAGTTCTGAGGAAGGCTCATAAGAAAATTGCATCTTGCCTCGCTCCGAGAGAATTGTCACGGTGAAATGCATGTGTGGGATCGTTGGATATATTGGATGCTCGGAGGCGCTGCCAGTGCTTTTGGATGGGCTGCGCCGCTTGGAATACCGGGGGTATGATTCGGCGGGCGTGGCCGTGCAAAACGGAGGGGCCCTCGAGGTCCGCCGGGCGGTGGGCCGGATCGCAAACCTCGCAGAAGCGATCCAGAAGGATCCCGTCCGCGGGAGCGTCGGCATCAGCCACACGCGGTGGGCCACCCACGGCGGGGTCACCTTGGCGAACGCCCATCCGCATTTTGACCAGAGCGGACGCCTCGCAATGGTCCATAACGGCGTCATCGAGAATTATCAGACCCTGCGCGAGCAGCTGATTTCTCAAGGGCACGTCTTCCATTCCCAGACGGATACGGAAGTTCTTGCCCACCTCATCGGCGAAGCCTTTGACAAGGCAGGGGACCGCTCCAAAGCCGGCTTGGTCGCCGCTATCCGGCAGGCCCTCCGGCAAATCATCGGCACCTATGGCATCGCCGCCATCCATGCGGACGTCCCCGGGGTGCTGGCGGGGGCCCGGCGCGGAAGCCCGCTCGTTCTGGGCATCGGCAAGGACGAACATTTTCTCGCCAGCGATGTCAGCGCGATCGTCGCCCACACCCGGGAGGTCGTGTATCTCAACGACTACGAGATCGTCGCGATCGAGAACGACCGGTTTGATCTCTCCACGGTCTCCGGATCCGGGGTGGATTTTCAGGTCAGCAAGGTCGAGTTCACCGCGGATGCCGTGGACAAGGGGAAGTTCCCGCACTACATGCTCAAGGAGATCTACGAGCAGCCGAACTCGATCCGCGACGCCATGCGGGGGCGGCTTTCGGCCGAAGAAGCCACGGCAAAACTCGGAGGGCTCGAGATGACGAACGGCGAGCTCCGCGCGGTGGACCGGATCGTTCTGATCGGGTGCGGCACGGCATTTCACGCTGCCCTTGCCGGCGAATACATCATTGAGAACCTTGCCCACATCCCGGTCGAATGCGAGTTTTCCAGCGAGTTCAGATACCGGAACCTTCCGATGGATCGCGACACCCTCGTCTTTGTGATCAGCCAGAGCGGGGAGACTGCGGACACGCTTGCCGCGCTGCGCGAAAGCCAGCGGAAGGGGCACCGCACGCTCGGGATTTGCAACAACGTCGCGAGCACGATCGCGAGGGAAAGCGACGGCGGAGCCTATATGCACGCGGGGCCGGAAATCGGCGTCGCGGCCACGAAGTCGTTCACCTCGCAGCTCACGATCCTCACGCTCCTCGGGCTCCTTCTCGGGCGGATCCGACACCTGAGCCACGCGGAGGGGCGCACGATTATCCGCGAGATGGAAATGCTCCCGGACCTTGTCGCCAAGACGCTCGAGCTCGACGCCCGCATCAAGAAAATCGCAGAAAAATATGCGCGCACGAACAACTTCCTTTTCCTTGGCCGCCAGGCGAATTATCCGATTGCGCTCGAAGGGGCGCTGAAGCTCAAGGAAATCAGCTACATCTCGGCATCCGGGTACCCGAGCGCCGAGCTCAAACACGGGGTGATCGCTCTCATCAGCGAGGAAACTCCCTCGCTTTTCATCGCGCCTCAGGATGCAGTTTTCGACAAGAACATCAGCAATATCGAGGAGGTGAAAGCCCGCAAGGGGCCGGTCATCGCGATCGGCACCGAAGGGGACTCCGCGCTCGCAAAAATCTGCGACGACGTGATCCTCATCCCCCAGGCTCCGGACTACCTCACCCCGATCCTCGCGGCCATCCCGCTGCAGCTCCTCGCCTACCACATCGCCTCGACTCTCGGATGCGACGTGGACAAGCCGCGCAACCTGGCAAAAAGCGTGACGGTCGAGTAGGCCGGAGCGGTTAAGGAATCCATGAGGCTGGCAGATGTTGCCCGGGGCTACTGCCATTCGTGTTTCGGGTATTGGCGTTGGAGCTGCTGTTTGAGCTTCGGATAGGAGTCGCTCCAGAACGTGGCGAGGTTTCTGGTGATCTGCACCGGGCGGTGGTTTGGGGCGAGGATCTGGATGGTGAGGGCGTGGTTGCCCCTCGCGATTTTGATGTCGCCGTCAACCCCGTAGAGGTCCTGGATGCGCGCAGAGAGGAACGGTTCGGCATTTTGGGCGTAGGTGACCTTCGCCTTGCGGCCGCCTGGAAGGGGGATGCGCTCAGGCGCGTGCTTGTCCACGAGGTGCTGCTGGGCGTGTGTGAGGAGCGAGCGGGCATGCGCAAGAACCGGAGAGTCCTTGATGTCGCTGTAGCAGGTGGCCCCATCGCACACGAGGAGGATGATGTGGTGGCGCTCGTCGTCTCCGAGGGCCGGCAGGCTTTGTTCGGAAAGCGTCCGGGCGAGAAAATTCACGCGGTGGATCCATTGCTCGACGGCATCATCCCACCCGTTGAGGCGAAGCTCTCCGGAGAGGACCTGGCCGGCCAGGCACGAGGACGCGGCCGGGCCAGGCTCGGCATCGCGGTCCTGGTTTTCCATCACGAGGTCGCGGAACTTTTTCTCCCGGCGGACGACCACCCGGTTCTGGGAGTGATCAAAATAATGCTCGGCGGATTGGGAGAAATCTTCCGGGAACAGTTCGCGGAGCCAGCTCTCCTCGATTTCCGTGGCGAGGCTGAGGAGGACCTGCGCGTCTCCCCCTCGGCCTTCGATCTCGGTGATCTCCGCCGCGACGAGAATCTTGCTATTCGCCGCGACGCTTGCGCGGGCGAGCAGCCCGCGGCGCCCGTGAACGATGTCGCAGACGAGCGTGCCTCCGCTCTTTCTTTTTGCCACTTGGTCGGCAAATCCCGCAAGGATGCAGCGGGCGATGGCGGAGTCCGGGGGAGGGGAGGGATTGGCGTCCAGGGCCTCCGCATGTGCAATGTCGAGGAACTGGTCGAAGAGCTTCCCGACCTGCCGGGCGGAGTCCGCATGGATGCCGAGCTGGCGGCACTCATTTGCGCGGAAGCCCTTCTGCTTCGCCCATGAAAAAACCCTCATCAGGACAAGAAAATCCGAAATTCCGGCCCCAAAAATCTCCGCGCGCTCGTCCTCGGTCCGCTTGTCGACGCGGAGGAGCATCGAGCGGGTCTGGGTGATGGCCGCAATGAGCGCTGCGGAGCGCACGCAGCCGAGATCCTCTGCTGCAAGAAACATCCGGGCGTAGCGCGGGTGGACGGGAAAGCTCAGCATGCGTCGGCCGATGGGGGTTACCGATCCGAGGTGTGTCGCTCCGAGGTCGTCAAGGAGGGTTTCAGCGCGCGCGAGCGCCAGGGGAGGGGGAGGGTCGATCCAGCGGAAGGCCGCAAGATCTTTCACCCCGGCAGCCCTCAATGTGAGGGCGGTCTCCGCGAGGTCGAGCCGCTTGATTTCCGGGAGCTCGCAGCCTGCGCGGCGTTCGTGGTCGCGCGCCGTCCAGAGCCGAAGGCAGATGCCTGGAGACGTCCGCCCGGCGCGCCCCGCGCGCTGGTCCGCCGAGGCCCGGCTGATCTTTTCGATAAGGAGAGTGTTGATCCCCCGGCGCGCATCGTAGCAGGCAATGCGCGCAAGCCCGGAATCCACGACGAGCGTCACCCCATCAATCGTCAGCGAGGTTTCCGCCACGTTTGTCGAGACGATGATCTTTCTGCCGGACGTGCGGCTCACCGCCCGATCCTGCTCGGAGGCGGGAAGCTCGCCGTGCAGAGGGAGGATCGCGCACCGGCTGCCAAGGCGTCCTTCGAGCTCGCGGATCGTCCGGTTGATCTCATAGGTGCCCGGCATGAAAACCAGGATGTCCCCACCGGTCCTGTCGAAGTTTTCCACGACAGCATCCGCCGCGAGCTCCCACGGCGGGTCATCCTTCGGCTCATGGCTGAGAAACCTGATATCCACTGGAAAGACCCGTCCCTCCGACTGGAGCGTCGTGCAGGGGGCGATGTAGGCGGCGATGCCCGTGCGGTCTAGCGTCGCGGACATCACGACGATCCGCAAATCCGGCCGGGAGGTTTCCTGCAGGTCGAGCGACCTCGCGAGGCTGATGTCGCCGTAGAGGTGGCGCTCGTGAAACTCGTCGAAGATCAGGGTCGAGACCCCGCGCAAGGCGGGATCCGCAATCATCTGGCGAAGCAGGATCCCCTCGGTGACGAAAAGGATCCGGGTCTCTCTTGACGAGACATTGTCGAGCCGGATCTGGTAGCCGACTTCGCCCCCGAGCCGTGATCCCCGCTCGCCGGCGACCCGCGACGCAAGCATCCGGGTCGCCAGGCGCCTCGGCTGAAGGACGATGCAGCGCCCGTCTCCGAGCGCCCCGCCGTCGAGCAGGATCTGTGGAACCTGAGTGGATTTTCCCGAGCCGGTCGGAGCTTGGAGGACCAGCCTGTTCCCGGAAGCGAGGGCAGAAATAATCTCCTCGTCGAGGTCGTAGATCGGAAGGCAGCTCATCGCGTCGATTGCCGTTGCATCTGGCCAAGCTCCTAGGATCCCAACAAGCATCCCCGCCGCTGCGCGGGATGAACGGCCGCCTCCGGGCGGCCGCCTCGATCCGAATTTTCTGCTCCGGCGACTTGTCTGGGCATAGGCGGAGGCTTTTAAATGGAAGCGGCTGCATTGCAAACAATAAAGGCAAAAACCTTTTCCATTGTTGACACGGCCAATCGGGAAATGTGTGCTTGGCCCGCGTGCCGAGAAAAACATGAAACTTATCAGAGGGGCTTTGCTGGTGGTCTTAGGGCTCTATGCGATCGGCGCATTTCTACCTATCCAGGCCTCGGCGTCCGAGCAGATGGACGCAGAAAAACTCGATGAAAGGCTCTCCAGGATCAACCAGTCCTTTGAAAGTATAGAAAAGGAGCTGAAGGAGAAAAACATCTCGGAGAATGAGCTGAAGCACTTCTATAACAAGCTCATTGCGACAAAGAAATTCCTTGATGCCCAGCGGGCATCCATCCAGGGCCGGATGGAGGAGAAAAGCAAGCTGCTGAAGATATACAGCGACACGATTGTCAGCGAGGGCCTGGACCGTGGGGGGGCGGATGACGGCATCGCGGCCAAATACAAAGCGCTGAAGGAGGAGCTCCTGCAATATCAGGGCGAAGCTGCGAAGATGGATGCGGGAATCAAGAGGATCAAGCTGCTCCTGGCGGATGTCACCTACGAGAGGATCCGGATCAAAAGCACAAATATCTTCACGTTCAACAAGCCGTTCTACCGCATGTCGGCATGGACATCGGGAGCGAGGGATGTGCTCAGGATATTTCGCGGCAGGGACGGGGCCGCACCCGAGGCCGCCGCATGGTTCTCCGATCCTGCCTTTCTGATGAGGGCTGCCGGATGCATTTTTCTGATATTCCTTGCCGCCTTTGCTTACTGCAAATTTTCCTGCAGGGTCATCGGCCTGCTGCGCGGGTATCTGAGGCCTGGCGAAGCGTTGGAGGTCAGGTCGTTCAAGGACATCCTCGCGTTGCCGCCATTTTTCATCATGGCCAGGTTTTTCTTGAACGCCTACCTCCCCAGCGCGGCGCTGGATCTGGCGTTTTCGCTCTCGCTGGGAGACGACCTCTACCAGATCAAGGAAAACTGGTTTTTATTATATTCCGTCCTGAACGCCGGGATGGTGGCGGTCGTCCTCTACACGGTGGTCTCCACATTTTTCATCGGCGAGCTGCACCTGATTTCCGAGGAGCTGGTCTCCTCAAGGCCCCTGAGGCGGCGGCTTTATTTTCTGATATTTCTCATCGCCCTGATCTGCATCGTCAACACCATCTCCATAGCGAAGGCCGCCATCGTTGCCGACCCTGTCATCTATCCGGACGGAGAGGCCCTGCTCAACCTGTTTATCGGGGCGGTCTTCTGCTTTAACATTCTGCTGCTGGTCCCCTACATCAACTGGGGGATCCTATCCAGGAAGAAGGGGAGGCTTCCCATTCAGTGCGTCAAGGCGACGGTCGTCATCCTGGCTTTTTTTGTCCCGATCATGGCCTTCCTGGGGGATTCGGACATCCCTGTCCAATTCATATTGAAATGCGTTGCGACCGTTCTCCTGGCATTCATTTTTCGATTTGCCTACTCGCTGCTGAACCATACCATTCCCCCAGCGATCAAGTTTGTCGTGCGCCTCCTCAACAAGGCGGCGCTGCTGGATGACAAGCTTCATCATTCCGACGAGCATGAGGAGGAGAACTCCGGGGATCGCAGCGGCGGCCACCTCCTTGATTACTGGGTCAGAATATTTTTGTCCGCCGTCATGTTCTCCCTGTTCGCGATCCTGGTTCTGCTCACGTGGGGGTTTCCTCCCGACTCGATCTTCTCGGTTATTAAAATAGCGTTTTTCAACGACATCCCTATTGCCGGGAGGGCAACATTTTCTATTTCCCTGCTGCTCTTTTCGATCTTTTCGGCGATCGTGACCTACTACTCATTTCACCTCTTGCGATACATATTCGACACGAGGGTGTTCCCGTATACGAGCATGAATGCCGGCACCCAGCACGCGGTCAAGACGACCATCGGATACGTTGGGATTCTGGTGTCGGTGATCGTTTTTATCTACTCCCTCGGGATCAACATGACCGCCCTGACATTTATTATCAGCGGGCTTTCCGTCGGCATCGGCTTTTCGCTGCAGGAGCTTTTTAAGAACCTGTTTTCAGGCTTTGTTTTGCTTGTCGAGAGGCCGGTGGTCATTGGGGATATCCTCAATATTGACGGCACCTCTGCCGTTGTGAAAAAGATTCGGATCCGGTCAACCATCCTGGAGACGGCAAACAAGGACATCGTGGTGATACCGAACTCTTCCCTGATCAACAACAAGCTGATCAATGAGACGACGTTCACGCTCAGCATGGTGGAAATCCAGGTCGGGGTCGCCAGCAAGGAGGACCCGCATCGGGTCATCGAAATTCTGAAGCGGACGGCGGGGGCGCATCAGAAAATCAGCAGGACGATCCGGCCTGTCGTCGAGCTCCTCAAATTTGACGAAAGCTCGCTGTTGTTCGCCGTGAAGGTGCATGCGAAACGGCTGGATCAGGCGGAGGTGGCGAGCGAGCTGAAGATCATGATCTTTCTGGCCTTTAAGGAAAATCACGTCGTTCCCGTTTGATGGGTCTGGCACCCGGACCAGCCGCGAGCCTCTGCCGTGGTTTCTCCCGATCAGAGTTTTCGGATTTTCCCCCAGGCTTCGAGGGCGGTCAGCGAGCCGAAATCCGCGTAAAGCTGGAGGAGCCCTTGCTGGTGGCTGGCGGAGCGCATCAGGGAGCGGTCCGCCGAGCCGACGAGCCATTCGCTGGCGAGACGGAGGCGGCCGCTTGGCGTCGTTCCGGGGAGCGCGCACGTCGCCTCGCGGGCTCTTTCCAGCGGGAGGGAAGGGAAATATGCGTTGACTAGGAGATCCCGGATCCGGTCCGGCCCGACGAGCGCGAGGCCCCTATCGAGCCTTGCGGCAGAGAGGTTCCAATGGCGCGACCAATACGGGTGCTCGAGCCCCTCGAAGAACGCGGAGAACCCTTTGGCTCCCGAGGCCTTGATTGCGGCGCGAAGCCTCGGAAACCCTGACGCGACCGACGCGAGCGCACCCATCCGGCGATGCGGGTGGTTCGCCGGGCGTGCGCCTGAAAACTTCCAGATCGAATGGGGAAGGACCAGGCGGGCGAGGGAATCCCGGAGCGCCCACCAGCTTTCCCACAGCGGCTTGAGGTAGCTGCGCGTTGCGTCGTCAGCAGAGTCAAATGTCCTCGGCTCGAGGAATCCGGCCAGTCCGAATAGGCGAGCCTCTCCGTCTGGCCCGGCCGCCGGGCGCAGCCCGGCCCGCTGGGCGGCGAGCAGGAACGGGATCGCGTTGTTTTTGTAGCCGAGCCCCGAAGCCAAGGCATGGAAGAGCGCGATATCGGGGCCGTGGAGGGATACTGCGCGGGCGTGGGCCGAGTGCTTGGCCCGAAGCCGGAAGTCGGCGGCCTCCTCGATCATGAGCCGCGCCGCCTCGGGTGCCACTGCCCCGGGCTGATGGGCCAGCTGGCACGGGGTGCGCTCTTCGATGAGGAGGAGCGCCTGCGGAACCTCGCGGAAGTCGGCCGTGCGTGCGAACGCCGCCGCCGGCGGGGCGCTGACAAAAAGCTGCAGGAGGACGCCGTTGTAGGCCGGGTTTGTGGCGTGCCCGTGGCGCTCCCAGTCGCGCGGGTCGATATCCACCTCGAGGTCGCCCTCGCATTCTTCGCCTTCCTCGAAGCGGAAGCCGACGCCTTGAAAATCCGGTCCGGCCTCGCGGTTCCAATGTCCGAAGCGGAGGATCTCGACCGGCTTCCCGCATGTGGTCAGCCAGCGGGAGCCGTATTCTCCGGCAAACAGCCTTGCCTGGATTTCGATTTCGGAGCTGCGGGCGGGCGGGCCCTCCCGCAAAATCAGATCCCTGCGAGCCTCGGCATACGCGCTCATGGGCGGAGCTGCGGAATGGGGGGGGGCAGCAGGGGCGGCGGTTCCGGCTCCGGCGTCGGAGGCGGCATGGGCTTAACG
>Ga0194058_10001573_pt1 | contig 11335 bp, 10 predicted proteins | sample SepL4417m_MetaG_FD_155490 | JGI IMG/M metagenome (GOLD analysis project Ga0194058, IMG submission 155490) | Anoxic zone freshwater microbial communities from boreal shield lake in IISD Experimental Lakes Area, Ontario, Canada - Sep2016-L442-17m | ecosystem: Environmental > Aquatic > Freshwater... | reverse complement strand
GGGGCGCCAGGTGGGCACCGGTTCGCTGTACTCGTGCACGAAGTGGGCGGTCACGGCCATGGCTGAGGCGGCGCGCAAGGACCTGCACGGCACAGGCGTGCGGGTCACGCTCATTGCTCCGGGCATCGTGGACACCGCGTTCTACGACGACCCGGTGGGGGGTGCGCCCCTCGTGCCCGCCGACGTGGCACGCGCGGTGCTCTACGCACTGGACCAGCCGCCGCACGTGTCGATCAACGAGATCATCATGCGGCCCACCGAGCAGGACTTCTAGACCCGCCGAAATCGTGCGTATCGCCCTGCCTGGACGGGTCTTCGTGCCCAACATGTGCGAGCCTTGGGGGTGATGTCCACGACCGCCTTCGTCGATCGGCACGGCCTCGCTGGGTACGACCTCGGCACCGACCACCCGTTGGCGCCGGTCAACCGCGAGCTGGCCATCGATCTCATCCGGGCCTACGGCATGCTGGACCGCCCCGATGTGACGGTGCTCACGCCCGGGCCGGGGCACGAGGCGCTCATCGCGCGTGTGCATACGGCGGCCTATATGGCGCAGGTGCGTCGCTACAGCGCGCAGCCCGCACTCGCGCATGCGTTTGAGGCCGGAATGTGGGGCCTTGCGTCGGGGGGCGATACGCCGGCGTTTCGCGGCATGCACGAGGCCGCGGTGGCCGTGTGTGGCGCCTCGGTGACCGCCGCCATGGAGGTGTGGGAGGGCCGCGCCACCCGGGTGTTCTCTGCAGCCGGCGGTCTGCACCACGCATTTGCCAACAAGGCGAATGGGTTCTGCATCTACAACGACGCGGCCGTGGCCATCCAGGCGATGCTCGATGCCGGTGCCGAGCGCGTGGCATATGTGGACGTGGACGTGCACCACGGTGATGGCACGCAGTTCATCTTCTATGACGATCCACGGGTGCTGACGTGCTCGGTGCACGAGAGCGGGCGGTACCTGTTCCCCGGAACCGGGGCCCTCGATGAGCGGGGTACGGGGAAGGGCGTGGGCACCTCGCTGAACGTTCCATTGCCCGCCTTCTCCGGCGATGGTCCGTATATGCGCGCGATCGAGGACGTCATCGTGCCGGTGGTGCGCGCGTTCGCACCGGACATCATCGTGACCCAGGATGGCGTTGACCCGCACCACGAGGACCCGCTGGCGCATCTCCAGGTGCGCATGGCCACGTTCCCCCGCCTCTGGCGCGTGCTGCACGAGATGGCGGACGACATCACCGGGGGCCGGTGGGTGGCACTTGGCGGAGGCGGTTACAACGTCGACGTGCTGCCGCGGGCCTGGGCGCTGCTCTTCGCCGAGATGACGGGCACGATCCTCCCCGAGGAGATTCCGCCCGATTGGATCGCCCTGGCAAAGGAGCGCACCGATCGCGACGTGTTCACCGATCGCCTGATGGACGACCCCGAACCCGAGGTGGCCGAGGATGAGCGCATGCGCGCCGATCTTGAGGGCCATGAAGTGGTGGACGAGGCCATTCGCCTGTGGGCGTAACCCCCGCGCAGTGGAGGGCCGCCAGTGACCCCCAGGGGGCCCACGCCGTGTGTCAGGCCGTGTCGGATGATGCCCGGTACGGGCACGCGCGTGGGGTGGCGCAGCAGGCCACCCGTGCGGCCAATCTCGTGCGCCTGCCGACGGATGAGCGCCGCCGGCTGCTGTGTGCGGCATGGTTGCACGACGTTGGATATGGGCTCTCGGGGGGCTACCACCCGATTGCCGGTGCCAGGGCACTGAGGCTCGCCGGGCACGAGGATCTGGCACGGCTGGTGGCCCACCACTCCGGCGCCGCCGCGCGGGCCCGGTTGCTCGGGCTGCCGTCGGTGGAGGCTGAGTTCCCGGCTCCCGCCGGGGCAGACCACGGCCTACTCAACCTGCTGGATATCGCGGATCTTCTCACCGGTGTGCGGGGCGAGCGCATCGACCCGGCCACGCGCCTTCGCGGCGTCACCGATCGCCATGGCGTCGACTCTGCTTCCGTACGTACGCTCATCGCGAATGTGAATCGCCTCGGAGCGCAGGCGGACACCCGCACGCTGGTGGAGACCCTCTCGTCCGCGACGTCGACGGCGTGAGCCGGGTCGTCGCGGTCTTCGGCAGCTCTCGGATTGGCCCCGATCACCCGGACGTGGCCCCCGCCGAGCGACTGGGGCATCTGCTGGCCGAGGCCGGATGGACCGTGGCCACAGGCGGTCACGGGGGCGCGATGGAGGCGGTATCGCGAGGTGCGCGTGACGGGGGCGCGCACGTGGTGGGCGTGACCCTTCCTGGTCCGCAGGGGCGCCGTGCAAACGAGTGGGTGCATGAGGAGCGGCCGGCTGACGACCTGTTCGCACGGCTCCGCATGCTGCTGGACGCTGATGCCTGGATCGCCGTGGCGGGAGGGGTAGGGACTCTGGCCGAGATCGCCGTGGCATGGAACCTGATGCAGAACCGCCATGTGGCCCGGCGCCCGCTCATCGTCGTGGGATCCGCCTGGGACTCAGTCATCATCGCCCTCGGAGACCATCTGGTGGTAGACGCAGACGACCTGGCCATGGTCACCGTGGTTGCCGACGTGGAGTCTGCGGTCGCGGCCCTCGGATAATTCTTATGCCGACGGAGGTTCCGAGCACACCCGGCTGATCGGAACCTTCCCTGCGAGCGGATGAGTGTGGTCACTGCATACGCCCACCCTGCACCTACCGTCTCGTCAAAGCGCTCCCCGGCGGATTGGTCCAGGAGCCGCACGGTCAAGCGGGCCCCACCTCGCTCTGGGGCCGAGCAACCCCCGTGCCCACCACCACCACCCCGCTACCCCGTAACGGCTGCCTTACGCGGTGCCACCTGCACCCGCTTGCTGAAGTGCGCCATCGCCGCTGACTGCGTACGCGCAGTGGTGGTGATGACCCACGTGCCCCGGCTCAGACGCACGGTGCATGAGTAGGTGCGCTCGGTACTGGTGCGCCGGATGGTGCACTTGCCAGTGGCGGAGCGTCCAGATGGACGTGAGGTGGCCCGCAGGGTGATGCGTGTGGCCCCTGCCGGAACAGATCCGGTGGTGACACAGGTCGTTGCCACACAATGCACCTTGCCGGTGGTGGCCACGGCTGCTGCCGCTGCGGTGGGTGCTGCGGTGGGTGTCGCTGTGGGTGTCGCTGTGGGTGTCGCTGTGGGTGTCGCAGTGGGTGTGACGGTGTTTGACCACGCTGAGGCAACGCCGGTGCCCGCACCATTTGTGGCAGTGGCCTGGAACCGGTAGCTGGTGTCATTGGTGAGGCCCTCCACGGTGCAACTGGTGGCCGGGGCCACAACCGTGCAGGTCTTCTGACCGGGGTCTGAGGTGACCGTGTACGAGGTGACCGATCCAACCTCAAGCGGGGTGATGGTCACTGCTGCTGATGCGCTTCCTGCCATCGCCACTGGCGCAGCGGGGGCCTGGGGGGCATCGAGGTAGCGGGCGGTGAACACGTCCCCGCTCCCCGCACTGGTGAGGGTGGTGCTTCCAAAGGTTGCGGTGCCATCGAAGTACCCGGTCACGATGGATGAGCCATCAGGCAGGGCGGAGATGCCGTAGCCAATGTCATACCCCAAGCCACCAGCCCGAGTGGCCCAGGCCCAGGTGCCATCTGCGTTCATCTTTGCGGTGAACACGTCATAGCTCCCAGCACTGGTGAGGGTGGCGCTCCCAAAGGTTGCGGTGCCATCGAAGAACCCAGTCACAATCGATGAGCCATCAGGTTGGGCGGAGATGCCCAAGCCTTGGTCATTCCCCGTGCCACCGGCGTTGGCGGCCCAGGCCCAGGTGCCATCTGCGTTCATCTTTGCGGTGAACACGTCATAGTTCCCCGCACTGGTGAGGGTGGCGCTCCCAAAGGTTGCGGTGCCATTAAAGAACCCGGTCACAATGGATGAGCCATCAGACAGGGCGGAGATGCCGTAGCCATAGTCACTCCCTGAGCCACCGGCCTGGGTGGCCCAGGCCCACGTGCCATCTGCGTTCATCTTTGCGGTGAACACGTCATAGCCCCCCGCACTAGTGAGGGTGACCCCTCCAAAGGTTGCGGTGCCAATGAACCACCCGGTCACAATGGATGAGCCATCAGGGAGGGCAGAGACGCCGTAGCCGTAGTCATTCCCCGTGCCACCGGCCGTGGTGGCCCATGCCCAGGTGCCATCTGCATTCATCTTTGCGGTGAACACGTCAAAGTTCCCCGCACTGGTGAGGGTGGTGCTTCCAAAGGTTGCGGTGCCATCGAAGACCCCGGTCACGATGGATGAGCCATCAGGCAGGGCGGAGACGCCGTAGCCGTAGTCATTCCCCGTGCCACCGGCCGTGGTGGCCCATGCCCAGGTGCCATCTGCATTCATCTTTGCGGTGAACACGTCAAAGTTCCCCGCACTGGTGAGGGTGGTGCTTCCAAAGGTTGCGGTGCCAGAGAACTTCCCGGTCACAATGGATGAGCCATCAGACAGGGCGGAGATGCCGTAGCCATAGTCACTCCCTGAGCCACCGGCCTGGGTGGCCCAGGCCCACGTGCCATCTGCGTTCATCTTTGCGGTGAACACGTCATTGCTCCCCGCACTGGTGAGGGTGGTGCTTCCAAAGGTTGCGGAGTCACTGAAGACCCCGGTCACAATGGATGAGCCATCAGGCAGGGCGGAGATGCCGAAGCCCTGGTCATACCCCGTGCCACCGGCCTGAGTGGCCCAGCTCACCCCTGGTGGGGGCGACGCGCTCACCACCTGCACCCCGACAAGAAGTACAAGGGCACTGCACACACAACCGATCGAGGTACGCAGGTTCATGGGGGAGCGCTCTTCTCTGGAATCCATCGGTGGGAGCCCCAATATGGGGGGGTGGGTGATTACTCTGCCACAGCACACGCTGTCTGTGTCAATCGCGCCTTGTCGCGGCCCATCCAGTTGGGCCGTGCCTGGGCCGTGGCCCGGGCACGGCGCTAATCATTTCATGCGCCCACTCTGTCTCCATCGTGTGGGAAAGCGCCCGAGAACGCCCCCCCGGCCCCGACCAGCGGCTGGAATGTGACACGGGAACCACCAGCAGCCTCCGTGGGGTGCGTGGCCTTGTGAGCGCCCGAGCCGCGTTTACGATCTTCCGCACCATCTGGTGGTGGATTCCGGGGCTCCTGCGGACTGGGGGCTTTGACACCCACCGCCTCGCAAGAGACCCGGTCTATTTCCTAGTGGCCGTTCGGAACCCCCGGAGGCACGACAGCTAGGGGGCCGCCGTGGCCGCGGCCACGGCGGCGGCCAGTGCCAGCGCGGCCTCTGGGTCGTCGCCCAGATCGATACGCACCACCCGACGGCCGCGCTCCACCAACGCCTGTGCGTCGCCGATGGCCTGTGCGCGGAGCAGGTCGCCGAAGGTGTGATCCTGGCCGGGAATTGGCAGGTCCGGACCGCCCGGTCCGAGGAACTGCACGAACACGCCCGAGCCCGGGCCACCCTTGTGCAGTTGCCCGGTGGAGTGCAGAAACCGGGGGCCCCATCCGGCGGTGGTGGCGGACTTGGTGCTGGCGCGCACGGCGGCGCGGATGGCTTCGAGATGGCGCTCGCCACCCGGCGTGGGCGTGGTGAAGGCGAGAAGCGCCAGGTAGTCACCCTTCTCCAGCATTCCAATGGCGCGCGCGATGGCCTCAGGCCCTTCGCGGTCGTCCTTCGGGATTCCGTTCTCAGATGCCAACGCCTTGTTGGCGGCGTCCTTGGCCGCCTGTACGTCGGGCTGGTTGAAGGGGTTGATCCCAAGTTCGGCACCCGCCGTGGCGATGGCGATCTCGAGGGTCATGTAGAGCGCGCCCACGTCGAGCGGCTCGCGCAGGTCGAGCACGAAGACGGGAATACCCGATGCACCGATCAGCGCCACGTCGTCGTCGTGCTCGCCCGTGAGCCGCAGGTGCAGGATGACGCGGTCAAACCCATACTCATCCGGGTCGCCGAGGGGCTCGCCGGCGATCGGGATGATCCCCTCACCGTCCTTGCCCAGGCTCTCGGCCACCAACTGCTCGGCCCACAGCCCGAACGATCCGATACCAGGGTCGGCAACGATGGTGAGCTTGTCGCGCCCCGACCTGGCCAGCGCGGCGAGTGCCACGCCCAGCCGTGGGCCATCTGATCCCTCGCGCGCGGCAGCCGCACGGTCGAGCACGTCGGCGACGGACACCCCGGCGAGGGCCATCGGGATGAGGCCAAACAGCGTGAGGGCCGAGAACCGGCCACCCACGTCGGGCATGTTCTCGGCCACCATGCGCCAGCCCTCGTCGGCGGCGCGGACGGCCAGGGGAGTTCCCGGGTCGGTGATGGCCACAAAGCGGTCGCGCCAGGCCTCACCCAGGGCGTCCTTGATGAACAGACCCACATGCGCGGCGAATGCCAGCGGCTCTGCCGTGGTACCGCTCTTGCTCGAGACGATTGCCAGACACTTGGCAGGGTCAACGCCCTCGGTAATACGGGCGACGGCCACCGGGTCGGTGGAATCGAGCACGCGCAGCTCAATGCCATCACCATGGCCGAATGTGCGGCGGGTGACCTCGGGCGACAGGCTCGATCCGCCCATGCCCAGAATGAGCGCGTGGCGGATGCCCTCCTGATGGCAGGCGGCCACGAGCGAGTCGATGTCGGCAATATGCGGTCGCATTGCCTCGGGAGCCCTGAGCCACCCCATCCAGTCGCGCGCGGCATCGGCGTGCGCCCCCCATGCAGCGGGATCGCCTGCCCGCACGTGCCCGATGAGGCCGCGGCCCTCGGCATCGGCGATGGCATCTTCCACGAGCCCCTTCGCCGGTCCGGGGCGCATCTCAAAGTTCATCATCGTGCCGCCTTTGCGATCGATGCGCGGGCGGCGTCGGCCACCGCGGTTGCGGTCATTCCAAGCTTCTCCATGACCAGCGCACCCGGCGCCGACTCACCGAAGCGGTCGATGGCGACGATGCGCCCGTATGTACCGGTCCAGCGCTCCCAGCCAAACGGTGATGCGGCCTCCACACCCACGCGGGCGAGGATGGCCGGCGGAAGGACCTCGTCGCGGTAGGCCTCGGGCTGCGCGCCGAAGATCTCCCACGAGGGGATGCTCACCACGCGTGCCGAAATGCCGTCCGCGGCGAGAAGAGCCCGCGCCTCAACTGCGAGCGACACCTCTGATCCGGTGGCGATGAGCGCCACGTCGTCGCCCGGTGCAACCACATAGCCGCCCTTGTCCACTGGCGGGTCGAGATCCATGGTGGGAAGCGCCTGGCGTGTGAAGACGAGCGCCGTTGGCCCGTCCGTGCGTGCGATGGCCTGTCGCCAGGCGGCAGCGGTCTCACGGGCATCAGCGGGGCGCAGGGTGACCAGCCCCGGAATGGCGCGGAGGGCAGCGAGCTGCTCGACTGGCTCGTGAGTGGGCCCGTCCTCACCCACGGCGACTGAGTCGTGCGTGAACACGAAGATGACCGGCAGGTGCATGAGGGATGCCATGCGAATGGCGTTCTTCATGTAGTCGGAGAAGGTCATGAAGGTGGCGCCGAACACGCGGAAGCCTCCGTGGGCGGCCATGCCGTTGAGCGCCGCGGCCATGCCGAACTCACGCACGCCGAAGTGCAGGTTGCGCCCCGAGTACGACCCGGGAGTCACGTCGCCGCCATCCTTGATGGTGGTGTTGGTGGACGACGCCAGATCGGCCGCCCCGCCAACCAGCTCCGGGATTCCCGCGGCCAGACCATTGAGCGATTGCCCTGACGAGACACGCGTGGCCAGCGACTCGCCGGCCGGGAACTCGGGCAGGTGCGCGTCCCACCCGGCGGGCAGGTCACCAGCAAGACGGCGACGAAGCTCGGCGGCCTCTCCCGGGAAGTCGGCGGCGTAGCCATCCATCGCGGTCTCCCACTCGGCCACGTATCCGGCACCGCGCGCGCGCAGCACGCCCGCCCACGCTGCCACCTCGTCGGGTACAAGGAACTGGGCGTCCTCGGGCCATCCGTAGGCCTTCTTGGCAAGGCGTACCTGCTCCTCACCCAGCGGCGCACCGTGCGCCTTGTTGGTGTCCTGCACGCCCGGGGCACCGAAGCCGATGTGGGTGTGGCAGCGCACCATGGTCGGTCGGCCATCGGATGCGCGTGCCTCGTCGAGTACGCGGTTGATCTCGTCGAGGTCGTTGCCGTCGTGGATCTCCAGCACCCGCCATCCGTAGGCGGTGAACCGGCCCGTGGCGTCGTCGCCGAACGACATCGATGTGGGCCCGTCAAGGCTGATGTTGTTGTCGTCATACACCACCACCAGGCGCTCAAGGGCAAGGAAACCGGCCAGGGAGGCGGCCTCGTGCGAGAGACCCTCCATCAGGTCGCCGTCGGAGCAGATAACCCACGTGCGGTGGTCGATCACCTCGTGCCCGGGGCGGTTGAACTCGGCGGCGAGCATGCGCTCGGCCAGTGCCATACCGACCGCGTCGCCAAGCCCCTGTCCCAGCGGACCGGTGGTCACCTCAACCCCAGCGGTCACACCCAGCTCGGGGTGTCCCGGGGTGATGCTGCCCCACTGCCGGAACTGCTTGAGGGCCTCGAGCGGCAGGTCGTACCCGGTGACGTGCAGCAGCGCGTAGAGCAGGGCCGACGCGTGGCCGGCAGACAGCACGAAGCGGTCGCGGTTGGGCCATGCAGGGTCGCCGGGGGCATATCTGAGCTGTCCCTCAAAGATGCGCCAGGCGACGGGCGCGAGGCCCATCGGGGCTCCGGGATGCCCGGAGTTCGCCTTCTGGACGGCGTCAATGGCGAGGGTTCGTACGGTGGCGATGCAGAGGTCGGACGATGCCGGCTGAGTCACGTGTTGCTCCGGTTCGAAGGGCGGCCGCAGCCTACCGACCACGTGCGCCGCCGCCCGGGCACACGGCGGTCGCGGCAATCAGATGCTTCGAACCTCGGTGCGGTCGGCTCTGCTCAGGGTCAGATAGGCGACCAGAGCAAGAATGAGCGCGAGAAAGATGAGGCTCGTGTCGGTGGTCCCGATTCCGAGTCCGCCGTCAGCCCGTGCCTGTGACAGCCAGTCGCCGATTGATGCACCGAGCGGCCGCGTCATGATGTACGCGAGCCAGAACGACAGAATCGCGCTCAACTTGAAGGCGTAGTGCAGGAGTGCGATTACGGCGATGACCGCCGCGAATATCCACAGCGCTGTGACGTACCCGAGGGCGAGCTTTTCGGACAGCAGGTCGCCCACCGAGGTGCCAAGTGCGAATGTGAGCAGAATCGTGACCCAGTAGAAGCCCTCACGGCCAGTCGTGACGATCGAGTGGATGGAAAGGGTGCCCTCAGTCGTGTGCCAGAGCATGAACCACGCGATGAGCAGCACGGCGAAGATCGTGGTGGTGGCCTCGAGTGACACACCGAAGTTGTCAGTGAGATTGTCGGTGATGTTGGTTCCCACAACGCTGATCAGCACTACCGCCAGCCAGTAGACCACCGGCACGTAGCGCCGCAACGCGAACTGAATGGCAAGGACCACCACCAGGGCGGTTCCCATGACGTATGACGTATTGGTGAGGCCCCAGCCGCGTGTGGTGCTCAGGTAGTCCGAGAACGTCTCGCCCACAGTGGTGCACAGGACCTTGATGATCCAGAACCACAGGGTTACCTCGGGCACCTTGTTGAGCATCTGGCGCCCGATGGACGGGGTGGGAACGCTTTGGGTCGTCATGGCGCGCCATGTTGGCGGGCGGCACCTGACCACCTCCTGATCATGCATCGTGGGCGGCCCGTAGGCTTCAGCCATGATCGGTCGCGTGGCATCCACGGCTGGGGTGTTCGCCCTCATCGCACTGGCACTCGCCGGATGCGGGTCGGGTGAGCAGGCCCTGCGGGTGCAGACCACATCCCCGGCGGCGTTCGTCGAGTCGGTGCGCCAGTTGGTGCAGCCGGCCGAGCGAATGGGGGTAATTGCCACGACCGCACTGTCCGGCGAGGGCGCCCAGGCGTCGAATATTGAGGTGGATGGCTTGGTCGACGACATCACACGTGAGGTGCGCGAGTTCGGTGCCCTGCACCTGGGCGACCCGGCACTCACGGCCGAGCAGCGGCGCCTGCTGGCGGCCATCGGTCCGATCGTGGCCACCATGCGTCAGATGCGGGGGGCACTCAAGGCATCCGGCAAGGTGGGCCTTCAGTCAGCCACGTCACAACTGCTCATCGCATTGAGGGGGATCCCATCCGCCGCGCAGCCCTCGTCCTGATCGTCAGCACCGTGCTGGGCACGGCCGGGCTCGCCGGTTGTGGTGGTGCGCCCGATCCGGTGCCCACCGCGCAGGTCGCGCCCGGCACAACAGTGACCCCCTCGCATTATCTGGCGCTGGTACGTGAGGCGGTGGCCGCCGCCCGCGCTGCCAGCATCCGCCTCGACGCCTTGCCCGATGGTCTCACCGCGACCCAGGCACAGGCAGCAGCAGCTGGCCTCGCTGCCGCTGCGGCACGCGCCGAGCGTGCGGCAGAGCAGCTGTCGGCGGCGCGGCTGGACGACCAGCGCCTGGAGTCGCAGCGCAAGCGCATCACTCCGCTTGACGTCACGCTGGCGTCGGCGCTCCGCGCCGCTGCGGATGCCTCGCATGGCGGCGATGTGACGGCCCTCGACGTGGCGGTCGCACAGGCGGCACGTGCCGCCGCCGCCATCCACGCGGCCACAGGGCCCTCCGCCTGACCCGCCGGCTCGGACTCGACGCCGGCGGCGTCCTCATCGACTCGCTCATGCCCACCTTCCCGGCGAGGGCCGCTGACCGGCTGGGCGTGGATCCCAGCGCGGTGCGCGATCTCATCCGGGGTCCATTCCGGGACGACTACTGGGGTGGGCGTCTTCCCGAATCAGCCTTCTGGCACGCCCTCGACGTGCCGGTGCCCGATGCGTCCGACCGTATGGCACTCCTCAACCTGCGCCCGCGTATCGATCCGGCACGCGTGGCGGCATGGCGCCAGGTCGCCGACATCTGGATCATCTCCAACCACCGCCATGAGTGGCTTCTGCCCGTGCTGGCACAGACCGGTCTCGCAGATGTGGTCGACCACGTGGTCATCTCGAGCATCGGGGGGCACGTCAAGCCCGATCCCGGGGCATGGGCAGTGCTCCTGGCCGATGGCACCGCCGCCAAGGATGTGCTTATCGTCGACGACCAGCCACTCAACCTTGAGGCGGCCCGGTCGCTCGGCATCACGGCCGTCGCTGCGGGAGATGACGACACGTGGTGCATGGAGGTGGACCGCTTCCTCGCGGCCCCGGTGCGCGCTACTCGCTGACGCCCTTGCCGTCCACCGACATGTCGCTGGCGGTGGGCGGGTCGGAGATCACAAGGTCCCCGACGGTGGCGAACTCGTA
>Ga0194058_10001572_pt1 | contig 11336 bp, 9 predicted proteins | sample SepL4417m_MetaG_FD_155490 | JGI IMG/M metagenome (GOLD analysis project Ga0194058, IMG submission 155490) | Anoxic zone freshwater microbial communities from boreal shield lake in IISD Experimental Lakes Area, Ontario, Canada - Sep2016-L442-17m | ecosystem: Environmental > Aquatic > Freshwater >... | reverse complement strand
AACCAATATCACCCAATCTAATTTAAAGAATTTCTGCATATATATTTAATTTTGCTGAAATTTTTCTGACTTAAAATATCTTTTCGCAAAAGATTCAGAATCAAACACATTTACCTCAATTTGATTTTCAACATTAGCCACTTCACCCGGAAAACGCCCCAACCAAAAAGCACGATAATCTCTGTCCTCTAGAGATTTAACTGTTCGCATTTCCGTGGCATTAAGAGCAATAATTTTATTTGCCGAATCTCTGACAATTATTTTTATTTTTATAATTGCGAAATCAAATTGACTTCTGTTTTGCAATAAGCCTTTTGCTTCAGAAAATCCAACACCAGAACTAATTTCATTGTAAGTTTTGTTTATTATTTTAAGATCCGGTTTTTCATATAAATCATCCAACTCAACCCAGACCGAATCAGTTACTGAAAACTGAATTTTAGCCGGCATTTTCGTCAACTTAATATTATTTTCTATAATATATTTTTTATCGCCAGGCAAAATAAAACTACTGCCCTGTTTTTCCGTCATTACAGAGCCAGTCTCGTCTAAAAATATTATTTTATAAATAAAATTTTTGCTACCATAAACATTATTGGGATTAGCTACTGCGCCATAAAAATCATATTCCCCCGCAATGGAACTCTCAACAACACCCAAGTCTCCTGTTGTCAAATCTTGCGCTTGAATCTTTTTGCATTTTTTTAGGCAAACACCACCACAATCAACATCTTCCTCATTTTGATTTCTTGTTCCATCAAAACAAGTTGGCTTTGTCCGAAAAAGAGAATAAAAAAACCAACTAACTGCCAGAAAAAACACCACATAAATCAAACCGATAATCATTCTTTTTTGATTATTTTTATCCATAACTTTATTTTTTTTAATTTATTTTTTAGAAAGCTTCTTCATTCTAACTTAAATTTCACTTTTAGTAAAGAAAAAAAGGAGCGTTCAATTTTGAATGACTCCTTTTTGGTTATTATTTTTTACATAGCTAGACACCGCTGTGCGTAGTCTCGCTCATCGCCTTGATTTGTTCAATTATTCTTAGTGTTTTTTCGCTATTTAATGAACCTTCTCTTATCAAGGCCACCAGCTGATTTATGAAATGGATTGAAATGACACTTAATATCAGCGCTAGAAAAATACTCACTGCCATACTAATTCTACAAACCATTGCCACTTTATTTAGCAGGAGGATTGATTTTTTTTCTTCCTCTCTTGCATGCACATCAATGACTTCTCTTAATTCATTAAATGTGTCGTGGACATGCCTCAGATATTTACTCGTTTTCATCCCATAAGAAAACACCGCTTCTTGATGAGACTCCTCATTGTCCTTTTTGAGAATATCCTCAATCTCTTTCGCCGACTCGTGTAATTTTTGGTGATAATTTTTCATTTTGAGCAAAAAAAATTTTATCGCTGGTATTTCTTTTTTACTATTTTCTTGCTCATCACTATCATACCAGATTCCAAGTGAACATTTATCTGCATTCAATTCAACACCCAGCAAAATAATCTTTTTATCCCGCTGGAATTGACCAACTTTTCTCGCCCAGATAAAATGTTCCAGTTCTTGTTTAAATAGTTGTTTGGACAAGTCCTCCGCATGGATAATGTCTACTAGAATTTTTTTTGACATGCTTAGTCCATAATAAATAGCCAATCCAGCAAAAACAACCAACATGCCCATCAACACGAAACTACCAATCAGCTTCACTTTTAATTTCACATGTTCCATTCGAAGCCCTCCTCCTTTTTTTTATTATTACTGTTAGTAAAGAACAAACACTTAATTATAACTCTCCAAACAATCCCCGCTGAATTTCCAGCTTATTATTATATTCCTTTAATTTCGCTTCATTTGAGCACACAATCTCCTGTGGAGCATTTTTCATAAATTTTTTATTTTTCAAAAGCAATTCTGCCTTGGCAATCAAATTCTCTAGATTAGCAATTTCATTTGCCAGCCTAGTTTTTTCTTTTTCGATATCAATCAAATCAAAAATAGCCAAAGTTAGTTTAATATTTTTTCCCACAATCACCACGCCAGCCGATTCAACTTTCGAGACAACATCAATTTTTATCCGTGCTAGCTTTTCCAGAATTTCTTTATTTTCAGTTTTTTTAGTAAAGACCTGAATTGTTTTTCCCGGATCAATATGATAGCTTGTGCGAATATTTCTAATCTTAGCTACTACTTGTTGCAGGCTAGCAAAATCTACTTGAGCTTTTTTGTCTAAAAACTTTTTTTCAGCTACTGGCCATTTTTCTATCATTAAAATTTTCTTGCCAGTAAAAAAATCCTGCCAAATCTTTTCTGTCACGAATGGTGCAAAGGGATGCGTTAATTTTAAAATTTTATCCAAAACATATCCCAATACCCGAGAATTTTTTTCGATTTTATTTATTTCCAAATACCAATCAGCAAAATCATCCCAAATAAATTTTTCCAATGTTTCACCTGCTAATGAAAATTTATAGACATTAAGATTTTTTGTCATGCTTTCAATAACAACATTCAATCTACTGACAATCCATCTATCAGACAGTGATTTGAAATCTTTTTTGTTTAATTTTTCCACCAACAAAAATTCACTATCAGCTTGATGACAATAACGATAAATATTCCAAAGTTTTGTGACAAAATTTCGATAACTGGCAATTTTTTCTTCCGAAAGACGCATATCATTTCCAGGGGCAGAACCAATAAGTAAGGCAAGTCTCACAGCATCTGTTCCGAATTTATCAATCATGTCAATCGGATCAATGCCGTTGCCTTTCGATTTTGACATTTTTTTGCCAAATTGATCAAGCACCATTCCATGTAGATAAACATCTTTAAATGGCACTTCATCAAGTGCAAAAAGTGACATCATAATCATCCGCGAAACCCACAAAGTCAAAATTTCATAGCCCGTTTCCAAAACTTGTGTTGGATGAAACTTGGCCAAATCCCCCGTCTTTTTTTTATTATTATAATTATCCGGCCAACCCAGTGTTGAAAAGCTCCACATTCCAGAAGAAAACCAAGTGTCAAAAGTATCTGGATCACGAACCCAGTCTTTGCCTTTTGGTGCTTTCTCTCCAACATAAATGTCCTTAACTCCCTCTCCTTTATAAGGAGAGGGTTGGGGTGAGGTCTTATACCAAACTGGAAATTCATGTCCAAACCAAATTTGACGAGAAATGCACCAATCATGGAGATTTGCCATCCAATCAGTGTAGCGCTTTGTAAAGCGAATGGGATGAAATTTAATTTTTCCCTTTTTTGCAACCTCGACGGCTTTTTCTTTTAATGATTTTCCGCCTAGTCGTTTAAGTTTTTTATCTACTGCTAAAAACCACTGCTCTGATGGGATTGGCTCAATCGTGGATCCGCAACGATAACAAGTGGCTAATTTATGTTTATAATTTTCTTCAATATGATCAATAAATCCCAACTTTTGCATGTCAATTACAATTTCTTCTCGTGCTTGTGCTGTTGTCATGCTAAAATATTTTCCGCAATTTGACATCATCTTGCCATCTTCATCAATAATTTGTTTTATGGCAAGATTGTGTCTTTGCGAAATTGCATAATCAACAAAATCATGTGCTGGCGTAACTTTAATTGCGCCACTGCCAAACTTAGGATCAACTTCGTTGTCAGCCACAACAATAATTTCAAATTCTCCCAAAACTCCGGGAATCAGATATTTTTTTCCAACCATTTTTGCATAACGCTTATCACCTGGATAAACTGCCACGGCTGTATCGCCTAGTTTTGTTTCCGGTCGCGAGGTTGCTAGAATAAATGGTCCGTATTTAATCCAATATAATTTTCCAATCTCTTCTTTATATTCCACCTCATCATCCGCTAAGGTTGATTTGCATCGCGGACACCAATTGACAATTCTTTTTCCACGATAAACTAGACCTTCAGCGTGCATGTCCAAAAACATTTTTGTTACGGCTTTTTTTCTCTTTTCATCGAGTGTGAAAGCTTCACGCGACCAATCAAAAGATCCGCCCATTTTTCGTGCTTGATTAAGAATTGTCGCTTGAGTTACTTTTAAAAACTTCCAAACTTCTTCGAGGAATTTTTCGCGACCAAGATCGTGCCGAGTCAATCCTTTTTCTTTTAACAACTTTTTTTCCACTACATTTTGCGTGGCAATGGAAGCATGATCAGTTCCAGGCAAATAGAGTGCACGAAAACCTTTCATACGATGAAAACGAATCAGCAGATCTTCAATCGCAATAATCGAAGCATGACCAAGATGCAATTTATCTGTAATATTTGGTGGCGGAAGAATGATTGTGTAGGGCTTAGCATTTTTTGGTAATTTCAAATTATCCGGATTAAATTTCCCAGATTTTTCCCACAAAGAATAAATCTTATCTTCGTATTTTTGAGGTTCGTAGATTTTTGGGATTTCTGACATTGATGTATATTTAAAAATTCTTTTTTATAAATATTGGAGTGAGCTCAGATTCAAGCATCACTCCAAACATGGTCAAACGGTAAAGGGTTGGTTTATTTTTTCTATAAACTCCTCCTTTCCTTTTATAGAAACATTTTTTGCCAAATAGTATGGCCTTCCACATTTCTGGCAAGTTGGAATGGAATATGAAAATTCTCCTCGATATAAACCTAGTACTTTTTTAACAACTTTCCCGCCACAGCATTTGCTTTCACAAATATTACCTTGAAGTGGAATATGTTTAACAGCATACTCCTCCAGATAACTCCTTGCATTCAAAGAACTAGTCATTTTACACCTCCCTTTATTTGACGATTGTTTTTCATTTCCTCACTTCAACTTTTAAATCTTTTTCTAAACTCAAAACTATCCTTTCCATTATAGCATCAATTTCTGCACTTTCGAGTGTTCGATCTTTTGCACTCATTTCAATTCTGATTGCCATACTATTTTTTGCCTCAAAACGATCAAATAATAAAATATTATCGATTAATTCTCCGCCATTTTTTTTGGCCAAAGCAACAATCTCGGCATATTTAATTTCTTTCGGAACAGTCATCGATATATCGCGAGAAACGACTGGGAATTTATTGATTGATTTATATTCAAGGATATTTTTCTTCGGCCCGCCGAAGCCTTGGCGAAGGAGGCCCAAATTTATTTCTGCAATAGCTGTGCGTTTGTGAATTTTATAGCTTGCAAGCACCGCTTGATTTATTTCGCCCACAAATCCAATAATTTTTCCATTTATACTGATACTTGCCGTTCTTTCGGAATTCATTAAATTCTCAGCTTTTTTTATTGTTAAAAATTCTGCATTTTTAAGACCCAATGTTTCAAGCACTTCCTCTACTATACCTTTGAGATCATAAAAAGTTTCTGAATTATTATCTTTCTCCAGAACTTTCGCCAAAATCAAATTTCGCTCCTCAATAGACTGATTATTTTTTAGTGAATAGCCTTTTGCAATTTCAAAAATACCAAACTCACTAAAATTTTTCAAATTTTCTCTGACATTTTTCAAAATATTTATCGACATTTCAGATCGCACAAATTCCTGATCGGGATTCATCGGATTAGCTAACTGGAAATGTTCATTTTCCGAAAAACCAGTTTTCCGAAGATCATCCGCACTATAAAAAGAATAATTATAGACTTCGTCTACACCGAGACCAATCAAAATATCCTGCATTTTTCTTTCAAAAAAAACTTGACTATTTATTTTAGCTGGCAAAACTTCTGCAATCATCGGTCGTGAAATAATTTTTTCATAACCCCAGATGCGTCCAATATCTTCAATCAAATCTTCCTGCGTTCGCAAATCCAAACGATAAGTTGGAACTTCCAGAGCAAAAAGTCTTCGACCCCTCTCCTTACCAAGGAGAGGGCTAGGGTGAGGTGAATTTTTAATTTCCAATAAATTCAGAATATTTAAAATTTCTTTCTCTGGAATCTTCTCACCCAAGAGCTGACTGATATATTCTTGATCTAATTTTATGATTACTGGTTTTATTTTTTTGGGATAAATATCCACAATTCCTTCCAATTTTCCTCCCGCAATATGTTCCAAGATTTCAATCACGCGCACCAACGCTTTTTCGTTCAAATTTGGATCAAGATCTTTTTCAAAGCGATAAGACGAATCAGTATTTAATCCCAGTGCTGTTCTAGTTTTTCGGATATTTATAGCATGAAAACTCGCCGCTTCAATTATAATTGTTTTTGTATCTTCATTTATGCCAGAATTTCTTCCACCCATAATTCCCGCCAAAGCCAGTGGCATTTCTCCATTTGTAATAAGCAAATTATTTTCGGTTAATTTAATCTCAGAACCATCTAGCAATATCATAGTTTCGTTATTTCTTGCTTTGCGAATAATAATCTGTGCTTGCTTTGGGTTGTTTTCAGTTATAATATTTTCAAAATCAAAAGCATGCAATGGCTGTCCAATTTCGAGCATGACATAATTAGTTGCATCTACAACATTATTGATCGGCCGTATATCACAAGCCTGCAATCTTTCCTTGAGCCACGCTGGTGATTCTTTGATTGTAATATTTTCCAACACCGCTCCAATATATCTTTTGCATAAATCAGTATCTTTGATTTCTACTTTCAGCTTCTGGCTTTTTTTTGTTGGCAAGATTAATTCAGAAAAAGCATAATCAAACTTGCGATTTTCAAGAATCGCCAATTCTCTTGCCACTCCCACATGACTCAAAATATCATGTGCTCGATCTGGCAAAACTTTAATTTCCAAAATACTGTCCTTATTTATTTTTAAGTATTTTTCAATCGCATCGCCAACTTTGGCTTTTTTATCTAAAATTAAAATTCCCGCATGATCATCTCCCAAGTCTAACTCATCTTCTGCACAAAGCATGCCAAAAGATTTCACACCACGGATTTCCGCTTCTTTTATTTCTAAATTTTTTGGCAATATTGTCCCAACGGTTGCCACTGGCACTTTTTGCCCAACAGCAATATTTGACGCACCACAAACAATTTGCAATTTAACCCGAGACGCATTAAAATGCGTCTCTACGATTGCAATTTGCAATTTATCAGCATTTGGATGTTTGGTGATTTCCAAAATTTCACCGACTACCACACCATCAAAATTATTGTTATTTTTCTCTAACCCTTCAATCTCAAACGAATGCATCGTCAAAAGCTCTGCCGCTTTTTCGGGGGATAATTTTGTGCCTGATAATTCTTTGAGCCAGTTGTAACTATATTTCATAATAATAAAAAATTAAAACTGCCGAATAAACCTCAAATCCCCGCTGTGAAAAAGCCTACAATCATCAATCTTGTATTTCATCATCGCCAGACGCTCCAAGCCAAAACCCCAAGCAAACCCAGTATATTGATTGCGCTTATAACCCACGGCTTCAAAAACATTTTGATTAACCATGCCAGCACCACCGAGTTCGAGCCATTTATTAAATTTACATGCGCGACAACCGACACCGCCACAAACCGTGCAAGATATATCAAACTCAAAACTGGGTTCCGTGAAAGGAAAATAGCTTGGTCGCAAGCGCACCTTAATTTCTTTTTGAAAAAATTGTGAAAAAAAATCTTCCGCCACTTGCTTCAAGTGTCCCACATTAATTTTTTCTCCCACCACCAATGCTTCAAACTGATAGAAGGAATGTTCATGTGTCGTATCTGTTGCTTCACGACGAAAACATTTTCCCGGCACAATAATTCGTAGTGGTGGCTTATTTTTTTCCATATATTTTGCCTGAACGGCCGAAGTCTGCGAACGCATTGCTAATTTTTCTTTTCCAATTGCTTGCTTTAACCAAAAAGTATCTTGCATTTCACGGGCAGGATGATCGGCGGGCATATTGAGCGCATCAAAATTATAGAACTCTGTTTCAATTTCCGGTCCATCGGCAATTTCAAAACCCATGCCAGTAAAAATATCTTCAATATCTCTGCGCACAATTGAAAGTGGATTGAGATGCCCAATATTTTTTTTCTTTCCAGGAATTGTCACATCGATTTTTTCTTTTTCCTTGTCCGGTCCAGCTCCAGAAAGATCGGTTTTTTTTCCATCAATAATTGCCAAAATTTCCCGTTTAGTTTTATTGGCCAGCTCGCCAATTTGAGCTCTTTCTTCTGGTGCTAAATTTTTTAAATTTTTCAAAAATCCCACAAACTCACTTTTTCTTCCCAGATATTTTTTTTCCAAATCAAAAAGAGTGTCACTATTCTTGACCTTTTTAATCTCCTCTAAAACTTGCTTTTTAATCTCTTCAATCTTATTTTTTAGCATAGTTTTATTTTAGCCTTAAAATTGAAAAAAGTCAAAAGTACTCTATGCCAAAAGTACTCTGCCAATCTTTTATTTCCCCATCCCCAAAATTCCAATAATTATTCCCATCAAAGCCGTAACGGCTGTGAAAATCCAAATTCGCATTGTCACTTTTGTTTCCGGCCAACCTTTTGCTTCAAAGTGATGGTGAATTGGTGCTGCCAAAAAAACCTTGCGTTTAAAAAATTTCTTAGAAGTTAATTGAATCACAACCGATCCTGATTCTAGTATATAAATAAACACAATTAAAAATAAAACTAGCGTTGAATTGGTGAGCATCGCAACAACGCCCAGTGTTGCACCAAGAGAAACCGCACCGGTATCTCCCATAAAAAAGCGTGCTGGATAAATATTGAACCACAAAAAAGCTAAAAGTGCTCCAGCAATTGCTACGCAAAATGCCGCTAAGTCCATCTTGTTTTGAAAAAAAGAAATTAAACCAAATGAGCTAAATGCGATCAATAAAACACCGCCGTTGAGTCCATCTAGTCCGTCCGTCTCATTAGAAGAAATGGCTGAAAATAAAATAATAAACATAAACAATGGAATATACCAAAGACCAATATTAAAATCACCAACGGCTGGAATGTGAATATGGTGCCAACTCAATTTATAATAAAACCACCAAGCACCCAGAGCGGAAATTAAAATCAACCAACCAAAACGAGCAACAAAGCGAATGCCTCCGCCTTTATTTTTTCCCAAGCCTTTGACGCTAGCCCAATCATCACAAAATCCCAAAATTCCCGCGGAAACTAAAGCGAAAAGAGGAAGCCAGACTTGTTTTCGACTTAAAAAATCTAATCGTGCAAAAAAATTAATACCTGACCACTGAGCTATCAATGGAAAAAAATAATGCGAAGCAAGTGCCAGTACTAAAACAGAAAACCACACTAAAACACCACCCATCACTGGCGTTCCGCTTTTATGCTTATGCAATTCACTGACATAAGTTAATTTTTCTCCGTCTACTCCATTTGTTTTTATTTTTATTCCAATTTTATATTTATACAAAAAATAAGAGAGCACTGGCGTCAATAAAAAAGCTAACAGAAAAGCTAGGAATCCCGTAGAAAAAATCTTGAGCACATTGACCACATCAGGAATAGTTTGTATTTGCGCTAATTCCATAATTTTTTATTTCCATTCATAATTAGTATATACCCAGTTTAATAACGACCGCATTTCCTCCCAACGCTTTTCGTCATTAAGCAATACCGTAACCACTCTGTGCTTGCCGGTCGGATCAGTTGAACCCATCAAAAGCGATTTCCCCGCCAAAGGCGTGAAGCCAGTTTTTCCACCCAGACAATTTGAAATATTCCCTAAAAGTAAATCTGTATTTTTTAAAAGATGCATCCGCTTTCCATCAGTTGAATAAAATTGTCCTTCTATTATTTTCATTGTATCCCAAATCAAATCATATTTCAAGGAAGCAGCTCCGATTCTGGCAATATCATAGGCGGAAGAATAGCATTCATTTTCTTTCCCATCGATTTCTAATCCTGAAGGAGTGCAAAAATGCGTATCAATCAATCCTAAATCTTTTGCGCGTTGATTCATTTTTTCCACAAATTTTTCTGGTGTGCCTGAAATGTGAATTGCCAAAGCAGTGGCTGCGTCATTAGCACTATTCAAAAGCATCGCTTTCAAAAGATCGATTGCCTGCACTTTTTCTCCTGCATACATCCGATTGCCATTACAAAAAACACTAGTTGGACAACCAACAATTGTGCCAACGACATCCAAACCTTCTTTTGTGATTGTTACTTCCTCATCAAAATCTTTAATATTTTCAACTGCCAAAATCGCCGTCATCATTTTTGTCAGTGATGCAATTTGCGTTTGCTTTCTGCCTTCATCATAATGCAAAATCGTCCCACTATCCACATCAATCGCCACTGATGATCCCGCCCACATTTTCAAATCAGTGCAACCAACTTTTCGCTTAGGAATCAACCCGACGCCAGGCAAATCAAATGGAGAATAATCTTTTTTTTGCACAGCTTCAATAGTTCTTTCTTTTTCTTCACCCAAAACTTGGGGTTGTTGTTTAGTAATAAATAATTTATTTTTCCATAAATTTAATTCATCAGAAAAATTCCCCGAAAAAATATTCGGTAAAAAAAGAAAAAATAAAATTGTAAGAATTATATTAAACATGTTTTTGTTAATTAACTTTATTTCGGCAATTCCAATCTTCTTGTTTCTTTGTTTGTCAAAAGTGAATTCATTTGAGTTATTGCGATGTTATTTAATTTTTGAATTCGCTCCTTGGATGGTAGTCTGTCACAAATTAGCATAGCGTTTATACTCTCGAGGTTTGATAAAACCACGAGCTGTTCGATTGAAGCGTAATCTCTAATATTTCCAACTAATTTTCTATTTTGATCTCGCCATATTTTTGCAGTTATTCCAAACAAAGCAACATTTAGCAAATCCGCTTCGCTGGCATATCGCATATTAATTTGATTTTTAGTTAATTCTGGCGGGATCAATTTCTCTTTTATGGCGTCAGTATGAATTCGATAGTTAATTTTTGCCAAAGTTCTCTGAAAGCTCCACTCGAGTTTCAAGTTAGACGCTTCGTCTGCTTTGAGCCTTTGAAACTCTTTAATCAAATAAAGTTTGAATTCAGCGGATAACCAACTACCAAATTCAAAAGCAATGTCTTTGTTGGCAAAAGTACCGCTATCAAATCTTCCTGTTTTTGCAATCAATCCTATCGCATTGGTTTTTTTCACCCATTTCTTTACTGACAAAGTAAATCGGTTAAAACCAGCTTCATTCATAATTCCCCCGAATTCGGGGGAATTAAAATTAGGATTATTAATCTGTTCCCAAATTCCAATAAATTCAATGGTATTTTTGTTTCGAAGCCATTTTTCAATCAGAACTGAGCCATCTTCAAAATTTCTAACCATGTCAGTCAAAGAAATATAATCATCACCATGATATTTAACGATGGTGATTTCACTTCCTTTTACAATAATCTTTGTTTTCTTTGGCATATACTTTTTTTAAATTATATTGTTATA
>Ga0194058_10001569_pt1 | contig 11359 bp, 11 predicted proteins | sample SepL4417m_MetaG_FD_155490 | JGI IMG/M metagenome (GOLD analysis project Ga0194058, IMG submission 155490) | Anoxic zone freshwater microbial communities from boreal shield lake in IISD Experimental Lakes Area, Ontario, Canada - Sep2016-L442-17m | ecosystem: Environmental > Aquatic > Freshwater... | reverse complement strand
GTGGCCAGGTCGACAATTGCGGCCTTGATCCCGCTGCCACCAACGTCGATTCCGAGTGAAAGGGTCATCGGGTAGTTGCCACCTGGGGTTCGCTGAGCATTTCCATGAGGTTGGGAGGGAGTACCCGCGCGGCGCCAGCCGGCCCCATGCTTCCCTGAAAGTACGGCTCCACGGGCGGTGGGTCGTCGAGGAGCGGCTGCACGACACGCCAGGCATCCTCCACGAGATCGCCACGGGCGAACAGGCGGTGCTCGCCGATGATGGCGTCGCCCATCAGTCGCTCGTAGGCGGCAGGCCCGGCCTCGCCCAACTGCTTGCCGTACTGCACCGAAAGATCGACCGTCTCGGTGAGCACCTGATCGCCAGGCTGCTTTACCTGCATGCTCAGCTGGATGAGATCGTCCGGCTTCATGCGAAAGCGCATGCGGTTGGGCTCGATCATGCCGTGGGCCTCTTCAAACAGCTGACGAGGGGGCAGCACGTACTCAACAACCGCCTCGGTGACCGTGCGCCCTAACGCCTTGCCTGCGCGAATGGTGAATGGAACGCCCGCCCAGCGCCAGGTGTCGATCTCAAACCGCAGCGCGCAGTAGGTCTCGACGTCGCTCCCGGGATCCACTCCGGGCTCGCCCCGGTAGCCCTCAAACTGACCGCGCACGAGGTTCTCGGGCAGGAGTGGCTTGATGGAACGGAGCACCTTCACCTTCTCGTCCGAGATGCACTGGGCATCCATCGACACCGGTGGCTCCATGGCAAGCATGCAGACAAGCTGAAGCAGGTGGTTCTGCACGACGTCGCGCAGACATCCGACGGTCTCATAGAACGCACCGCGGCCCTCAATGCCGAACGACTCAGACATTTCGATGTGCACCCGACGCACGTAGCGGCGGTTCCAGATGGGCTCGAGCATCGAGTTACCGAACCGCGCAACGAGGATGTTCTGCACCTGCTCGTAGCCCAGGAAGTGATCGATGCGGAAGATCTGTTCTTCACGTAGTTCGGTGGCCAGTCCGCGGTTGAGTTCCTGGGCCGACTGCAGATCACGGCCGAGCGGCTTCTCCACCACCACGCGTGCGTTCTGTGTGAGGTCATGATGTGCAAGCGCCGCGACGACCTCGCCGAACAGCCCCGGAGGGATGGCCAGATAGAACACGGGCAACTTCCTGTCGTGCATGGCCTCGGCGAGATGGGTGAACGACATCGGGTCGTTGTAGTCGCCATGCACGTACCGCACGCACTTGAGCAGCGCCTTGGCCGCCTCGTCGTCGGCCGGTACCCCGGCGTCGGTAAGGGAGGCGCGGATGCGGTCCTGCAGCTTCTTCAGGCTCCACCCCTCGCGGGCGATGCCGATGATGGGTATATCCAGCTTGCCCCGCTGCTGCAGGGCGTGCAACGCCGGATAGAGCTTTTTATACGCAAGGTCGCCGGTGGCGCCAAACAACACGACACAATCGGCTTTGGCGCTCATTCCGAGTGCTCCAGGTGCCCGCCGAATCCCAGCCGCATGGCCGCGAGTACCTTGTTGGCGTACTCGTCGTTGTCACGGCTCGCAAAGCGCGAGAACAGTGCGCTGGCAAGAACCGGGGCGGGTACTCCTGTATCGACCGCTGCCTGCAGGGTCCAGCGACCCTCACCCGAGTCGGACACCCGACCCTCAAACTTCTCGAGGCCGGGATCGCGGAGGTACTCCTCTGCCGTGAGATCAAGCAGCCACGATCCCACCACGCTGCCCCGGCGCCACAACTCGGCGACCGATGCGACGTCGATGTCGTACTTGTAGAGATCCGGATCGCCCAAGGGCGCCGTCTCGGCATCGGCGGTGCGCTCGCGAGCGCCGTCGTTGGCGTGATGCAGGATGTTCAGCCCCTCAGCGAACGCCGCCATCATTCCGTACTCAATGCCGTTGTGCACCATCTTCACGAAGTGCCCGGCGCCCGCGGGGCCGCAGTGCAGCCAGCCGTTCTCTGCAGGGGTGGGCGTGCCCTCGCGGCCCGGCGTACGGGGCGCGGTGGCCACGCCAGGTGCGAGGGTCTCAAGAATGGGCGTGAGCGTGGTGATGGCCTCGTCAGTACCGCCCACCATGAGGCAGTAGCCGCGCTCGAGACCCCACACCCCACCGCTCACTCCGGCATCCACGTAGTGAATGCCCTTGGCCTCGAGCACCCGTGAGCGCGCGATGTCGTCGGGGTAGTGGCTGTTGCCACCGTCCACCACCACGTCGCCGGGCTCCAGATGCTCGGCCATTTCCATGATTGCCGCCGTGGTGACGGCGGCGGGAAGCATGAACCACACAACCCGCGGACCCTCGAGCTGCGCCACCAGTGTGGCCGAGTCGGATGCCGTCCCCGCGCCCTTGCCGCCAAGCGCAGTCACCGCTGCGGCGTCGCGGTCGTACCCCACCACTTCGTGGCCGGCGTTCATCAGGCGCACGCTCATGTTCGCGCCCATCCTGCCGAGTCCCACCATTCCGATACGCACCACGTGCCTCCAAGGGGTTGTGCGGCGTCCGGACACGGCCGCGCAGGACGCAGACTACGCTGCGAGCCCTGATGGAACGGATCATTGGTGACAATGCAACTGCGGCCGCGCACGCGGCCGCCCGGCACATCGCGGAGGCGCTTCGCAGTGCGCTCGATGCCAGAGGACGGGCATCGCTGGCTGTCTCAGGCGGAACCAGCCCGTGGATCATGCTGGCCGAACTCGGCACCGAGGATCTCGACTGGGCGTCCGTGGACATTCTGCAAGTGGACGAGCGCATGGCCCCCGATGGCGATGACCTGCGCAACCTCACCCACCTGGAGCGCTCGCTGGCCGGGACGCGCGCTGTCGCCGCGCACCTGCACCCCATGGCATGTGGTGGCACCGACGCCGACGTCGCGGCAGCCGCCTACCTGCCGGTGCTCGCCGCGCTGAACGCACCGATCGACATCGTGCACCTGGGCCTTGGCGAGGACGGGCACACTGCCTCATTGGCCCCCGGGGACCCAGTGCTCGACGTGACGGACGTGCCGGTGGCGGCAACTGCCCGCCCCTTCAACGGCACCCGCCGCGTGACCCTCACCTACCCGTGCATCAACTCCGCCCGGCAAGTGGTGTGGCTTCTCACCGGCGCAGGCAAGGTGCCGATGGTGCCGCGCCTCGAAGCCGGCGACCGGTCGATCCCGGCCGGACGTATCGAGCAGGACCACGCGATCATGGTGCTTGACCGCGCCGCCGCCGGGCCCGCCTAAGCGGGAGTTCCGCCAGGGGGCCACGGCTGCACCGCTGAGGCGAGCACGCGCTCACGCTTTCCAGCCTGCTTCGTTGCCACCACGGCATGTGACCCATCCAGCCCGACCAGTACCCCGAAGTGCCACGACCCGCGGGACGACCAGCGCACCGTCTCGCCAGGCACGAGATCGGGATACGACAAGCTGAGCTGAGCCTGCGCGATGGGTTGGTGGCTGCTCATGGGGTCTCCTGATCGAGTGACTCACGTGCCGTTTCGCCAGTCAGGGCCATGAGACCTGCACCGAAAAGAGGGGAGAATCGCTGGTAGGGTCGAACTGTCGTCACCACAGGGGGGCGACCAATCCTCTCCTCAATCACGACAAGGGGTTACCGCATGAACAAGAGCGAGTTCGCGAAGGAGCTTGGTGCGCGTGCCGGCCTGACCGGTGTGCAGGCACAGAAGGTCACCGACGAGTTCCTGGCGCTGCTGACCGAGGCCATCGCCAAGGGCGAGCGCGTTGCATTCCTCGGCTTCGGTTCCTTCTCCACTTCGCAGCGCGCCGCTCGTGTTGGCGTTAACCCGCGCAACCCCAGCCAGAAGGTGAAGATCCCGGCCCGCAAGGCTGTGCGATTCACCCCGGGCGCTCCGCTGAAGGCTGCTGCCAACTCGGGCAAGGTCGCCAAGAAGAAGGCCGTCACCACTGCGAAGAAGGCCACCACCACGGCCAAGAAGGCCCCGGGCACGGTGAAGAAGGACGTCAAGAAGGCCACCACGGCCGTCAAGAGGGACGTCAAGAAGGCCACCACCGCCGTCAAGAAGGACGTCAAGAAGGTGACCGCGACGGCCAAGAAGGTCGTGCGGAAGCCCGCAGCAAAGAAGAAGTAGCTCCGCTCCAACGTCGTGTGCCCCGGTGGGTGGGACCATGTCCTGCCCACCGGTGCGGCGCGCGCTACGCGGGGGCCGAGGCCTCCGGTGCATCGGCCGTCTGAAGACGGCACCTGCCGGATCCGGCGCATGCCTCGCACTCCGGCACCTCACCGCGCACATGCGCAAGGCAGTACTCAACCCGTGCGGTCACCACGTCGGCCATAAGCGGGTGAACTCCAAATGGCGCGGCCACCAGGTATGCAACGCCGGGATGGCGTGACGCGGCTGCGCCTGCCAACTCGGGAATGTCCTGATTCCAGTGCTTGCCGGGAAGAAGGAAGTACGGCTGGATGACCACTGTGGTGGCGCCCCGGGCCACGCAGGCATCGAAGGCCGTTGCGATTGAGGGCTCGGCCAGCTCCATGTGTGCCGGCTCGACGATGTCGTAGTCGAGGGTGTCCGTGATGGCGCCGCGGGTGAGTTCCTCGAGCATCACATTGCTCTCCGCGCGGCGACTGCCGTGGTCAACCACGATCACACCAACGCGCTCATCGGTACGGGGTTCAGGCATTGCCAGATCGTAGATCGGACCGCATCGAACCGTCGCCCGAACCGTCACCCAGATCCGTCGATCACCAACATCGCGTCACCGTTGCGGATGAACTCGTAAGGAACGGGGCGGACTTCCGTGGCATGCCCGCGCGCCGCGAGGGCGCGGCGCAGCTCCTCGACGCCAGGCCACGGGCGGGTCGTGGTGTCCACGAGAGGGAACATGCGCACTTCGCCGGATGCCACCCGCGCAAGTTCGAGTACGCCATCCAAATGCGCCTGCGCGTCGAAGTGGTCGGGGTAGACGAACAGCAGATGCGATGAGAGCACGAGGTCAAATGAATCGTCGCTGAAGGGCAGGTGCGGCAACGCCCCCGCCACGTAGCGATCGGGGTTGGCCAGCCGATCACGGTCGAACGCATCCACCGCCGCCATCCGTCGGGACAGGTGATCGTCAAGATCACGGAAGAAGCCCCATACGTAGGTGTCGGGGGTATCGGCCACGTACTGGTTGCCGAACGCCGTGTCCTGCCGGGCGCGCGCCACCAGGTCGGCGTGGCTGACCATGTCGGCGTACACCGGATCAACGGCAGTGACATCGCATGCCACCGCCCGGGCCCCGGCTGCGAATCCGCTCGCACCGGATGGGCAGTCGAGCACCGGTCCCGCGCTCAGGTCGGTCGGGCGCAGATCGAACATGGCGACGTACTCATCAAATGGGCGGGCCGTCACGATGATGTCGCCAAGGCCCCGGTAGGCGGGTGTGCTCACGCATCCCCAGGCACGGTGCGATCCAGGCGCACCGTGCGGGCCGAACCAATACCTGCGTACCGCTCGGGCATGCAGGTGAGCACGATGACCTGGCACGTCTTCCCCGCCTCGGTGAGCGCCGCACCGAGCCCCTCCAGGCGCCCGGCATCGGAGTACCCCAGCGCATCGTCGATAATGACCGGTGCGCCGCCGTCAGCCGCCGGTGCCACCAGCGATGCAGCGGCCAGGCGACCGATGAGCGCCATCTGCTCGCGCGCGCCGCCAGACAGGGCGTCAACGGGCACCGTCACACCCTCGCGCGTTCGGCTCACGACCTGCAAGGTGGTGTGGTCCACCTCCATCTCGGTGCCCGCACCAAATACCAACCGGCCAAACCGCTCAACGGCCTCACGGAATGGCGCAACGTAGGCCCGCTGCGCAATGTCGCGGTGGCGGATCATGGTGTCGTGCAGCAGATCGGCGGCGGCGGCGTGACGTTCGGCCCGGTCGCGCGCGCCCTCGGCAATCTCGGCGGCCTCCCCGGCACGGGCCACCCGGTCGGCGAGGCCCTCGTCCCCCTGCTGGGAGATTTCGCCCTTCAGCCGCGCGGCAAGAAGCGTGACCTCGTTACGGTCGCGCAGCAGGCGGTCGACAGCGTCGCGGGAGTTGGCAAGCCGCGCACGAAGCGATGCCGGGTCGGCGTCGTCCAGTGCCGACTCCTCGGCCTGCAGAGCAGCGCGCGCGTCGTCGGCCGCTGCGCCCGCCTCCGCCGCGGCGGCATGCACCTGCGCGTCTGATTGCACCGCGCGCGCGGTCTCCAGATCACCCCCGGCATCTGCCAGACGCCGTGCCACCGCGCCGAGGTGCCCCTTGCGCTCGGATGCCTGTGCCTCGATGCCGGTCACCGCCGTCTCGGCCTGCCGGTGTGCATCCCGAGCTCCGTCCTCGTCGCGGCGGGCGGAGTCGCGGAGGTCCTCGGCAGCAGCCCGCGCCGCGTTCGCCGTATCGGCGTCCACCGGAACGGCTGGCGTGGCGGCGCGATCACGGACATATGCCGTCACCCTGCCCTCGGCACGCGTGATCTTCTCGTCCATCTCATCGAGGGTCAGGTCGTTCAGGGCCGTTCCCCGGGATTCACGCGCCGCCTTCACGTTGGCCTCGGCATCTCGCCGCTGCCGGTCAAGTTCGCGCGCGGCCGACTCGCCATCGGCAGGCTGCACGCCCGCCTCGGCCAGGAGCGAATCGAGGTGCATTCGCGCCTCGGCGGCGGCGGCTACTACATCACCATGCCCCTCCAGCGAGATCCGGGCCACCCCGGTGATGATCAGCGCATCGCCAGCTCCGATCGGGAGCGCGAGGGTCTCGCCTGCAGCGATCGGCTGCACCACCCCCCCAACCTCAAGTTGCTGCGCCGACTCTGCAGTGATGTGCAAGGCCGCACCCGCCGCCTCGCACCTGCCCCGTGCGCCCGCCTCATCGACCACTGCCTTCTCAATGCGCTCCAGCAGGGAGGCGTCGAGTGCGCACCCCGCCAGAAACCCCTCACCCTCGGCAATAACCGCCTCAGCCTCGGCCACGCGACCGCGACGATCACGAAGAAACCCGAGGTCGAATGCATCGCGAAGGTGCTGGGCATCTGCGGCCGCCACGCCGAAGACACGCTCAGCATCCGCCCGGGCGTCGAGAGCGGCGGCGAGTCGGGCGGAGGCCTCAGTACGCGCCGTAATGGCCGCCTCAAGCCGGGAGGCGGCCCGCTCACCCTCGGCAGTGATCGTCCACACCTCGTCCTCGGCGGCTTTCACGAGCACCGTGAGGGCGGACCTCGCACTGGCGGCGGCGGCGGCCTCGCGGAAGGGACCCATGGCCTGCTCCGCAGCCAGACGCAGGTCGTGCAGCCCCGACTCCCTGGCCGACACCGCCTGCACCTCAGCCTCAAGGCCGGTGACGATGCCACGTAGCTCCGGCTCCCGCTCCATGCTGCGGGTCAACTCCCCATCGAGGCGCCGGAACTGGTCAACGCGCCCCTCGAGCGATTGCAGAGCCTCTTCGGCGTCGTCAAGCGCGACCCGGGCTGCCGCGGCAACCTCGCGCAGATCCTTGCGCGCCTTGTTCGGCTCCCCAGTCGGGGTGCTCCAGATCTGGCGCTCCCGATCGATGGCGTCAATGAGCGCACCGCCGGGCTCAGCGGATTCGCCGCCCGAACCAGCTGCAGCATCGAGCGCCTGCATGAGCGAGTCGCTGCCGGCGAGGTCGGCCTGACCGAGGGGAATGCCTTGCTGGTGCCGCAGGGCCGCGAAGAGGTTCGCGTCCATGGTCTCAGCGATGATCGCCGTCACACGATCATGAGCGGCCCGCCCCTGCAGTTGCTCGCGGACCGGTGACTCGATGAGCAGTTCTGTACCGGCGCCCCGCACCCAGCGCTTGGAGTAGGTGAGGCGATATGGGCCGCACTGAATGTCGGCCTCCACCCACGGCCCCACGTCGCGCCCCACCGGCTGGGCGGCTTTGACCCGCGACTTCGATGACGAATCGGGGTCGGCGATGAGCATGTCGAGGGCGTCGGCGAGACTCGACTTTCCCACCTCATTCGGCCCCTGGACGATGGTGACACCGTCGGTGGCGAACTCGACGTCGGCGGCAGTGACCCCACGGAAGTCGCGCAGCGAGATGCGATGGATCCTCATGCAGCGTGCCGTGCGAGGCGGTAGAGCAGGCGCAATGCGTCTCGAGCGGCAATCTGCTGCGGTCCCTCATCGGCGGCAAGCGCCGCAACCTCGGCGGCGGCGTCGTACGCGTAGCCCTTAAGGCCGAGATTGTGCAGGTCGCCTTCCTCGACGAACACAACCACGTCGCTGCCCCGCTCCGACACGGTGAGGCTCGCCAGCACGTCGCGGTGATCATCCAGTACCGCCTGCAGGCGGGCATCCTCGCCGATCCCAAGGGCCCCCACCAGATCAAGCCGCACGATGGTGCGCGCCTTGTCGGGGATGGCCGTGAGGGAGGCATCGAGGGCCTCCACATCGTCGAGCGACTCCAGCCGCACGCCCCTGCGCATGAAGGTCCATGCACCCACGCGGTGGGCCTCCACCTGCACCTCAGTGCCGTCAATGCGCACCACGAGTGCCTGCCCGGGGTCCACCTCGCCGTAATCAGTGGCCACCGGCGTGCCCGGGTAGCGCACGCGCTGGTCATCACCAACTTCGGTGGCCGAGTGACGATCGCCAAGGGCCACGTAGGCCAGAAGCCCGGCGTCGAGCGCCTGACGAAGGCCCTCCATCGCGATGACCGAGGTGTCGTGCGCATCGGGCGAGAGCACGTCCACGACCCCGTGGGCCAGGAGCACCCGGGTGGGACCCTGCGCGAGATCCGACATGGCCCGTTCTGCCGGGTCGTGGCCGGGATTCTTCGCATGCCACGGGGCGCCCACAAGTTCAATTCCGCCGATGGTGACCGGCTCGGCAGAATCAATGACTCGCACGTTCGGGGGACACCGGTCGGCAAAGGCAGACGACCGGTACACCGACGATGCATCGAGGGGATCGTGATTGCCCGGCAGGATGAAGACCGGCACCGTGAATGCCCCGAGCGCATCGACGGCGCGGGAAACCACCTGGCGATCCACGTGATTTGAGTCGAAGAGGTCACCGCAGGCCACCACGAACTCTGCGCCCTCCGAATCGGCGAGGCGGGCGATCTCGCGCACGGCGTCGATGCGGGCCTCCGAATAGCGCGCCTGAGTGTCCGGCGAGAGATATCGCCGGGTCATTCCCAGGTGCCAGTCGGCGGTGTGGATGAAGGTGGTCATGGTGTCGCCCCGCGTCGCGGAGGACACGTCACGCTAGGCCCCGACCCGGACGGCTTAGCGCGACCGAAGCCCCGCCCGCATGGCGTCGAGCGGCGGCTCCACGCCGGTCCATTGGCGAAATGCCGCGGCGCCCTGATGAAGCAGCATCCCCGCCCCGTCAACAACCCGTGCACCCTGCCCAGCCGCGGCAACAAGCCACGGAGTGGGCTCCCGCCGGTACACGAGGTCGTACGCCACCGTGGACGGCCCAAGTGAGTCGAGTGGCAGATCGGCAGGAATCACATCGCTGCCCATGCCGAGGCTCGTGGTGTTGACGACCAGCGCTGCCGATGCCGCGGCGTCTTCCATGGCCTGCCGGGTGAACGGAACGACCTCGCCGAGCGCGGCGGCCTTCTCTTCCGTGCGATTGGCCACCCGCAGGTGGGCCCCGCGCCCCCGTAGTGCGAACGCGACCGCCCTCGCTGCGCCACCCGCACCGATCATGAGCACCTCGGCGCCGTCAAGGTCGAGTGGCGCGGCTTCGTCGAGCGCCCGCAGAAATCCCTCGGCGTCGGTGTTGTCGCCGGTCATACCGCCGTCGCCATCTGGGATGAGCGTGTTGGCCGCGCCGATGGCCTCCACGGCCAGACTGACCGATGAGCAGCAGTCGATCACTGCCTGCTTGTGCGGGATGGTCACGTTGAGGCCCGAGCAGCCCGCCGCAAAGAGCCCGCGCACGGCATCCGCAACCCGATCCGGATGGATGGGAAATGCCAGGTAGGCCCAATCGAGATCCAGCGCACGGAACGCGGCGTTGTGCATAGAGGGCGACAACGAGTGGTCCACCGGCCAACCGATCACACCCGCGAACCGCGTGCTCGATGTTGGCCAGGGCGATTGCATGCTCACCCGTTCGCCTTCGCCTTCGCGATCGCCTGCTGGAACTCCGCGTCGGTTTTCGCGTAGAAGACCTTTCCGCTCCTGCTCGCCACGAAGTACAGGTACGGCGTACGCACCGGGTTGGCGGCAGCATTGATGGCGCCGAGCCCCGGATTGCAGATGGGGCCGGGGGGCAACCCGTGGTAGCGACGCGTGTTGTAGGGAGAGGCCAGGTTCAGGTCGGCCCTCGTCAACTCCTTCGACCACGACCCGATCGCGTAATGCACCGTGACGTCGCTGTCGATGCGCATGCCCAGATGAAGCCGGTTGTAAAACACGCCAGCGATGATGCGCCGGTCGCGTTGGTTACTGGCCTCGCGCTCGATGATGGACGCCATGATGAGCACGTCGTACCTGGTGAGGTTGTGCTTCTTCGCGTAGGCGTAGTTGATGCCGGCGGTGCGCTGGGAATAGGTGCGCAACTGGTAGTTGACGAGATCGCTGACTGGCTTCTTGGGATCGACCGGGTACGTGGCCGGAAAGAGAAAGCCCTCGAGCGACGTGGGTTTCTTTGTGCCCGCGAGGGTCTGCCCCACCTTCGACGGGTCGGTGGCCGCGATGTACTGCGCGGCCGGGATCCCAGTCTTCGCCTGCACCACGTCTGCCATCTCGGTGCGCCTGAGCCCCTCCACGAGCAGCACGTCGATTGTCGTGGGGGCGCTGGCGACCGGAGCACCTCCGCCGCCCCGGGTGAGGGCAACCACCGCGATGACCGCGATGACGATCGCCAGGATGGGAATGAGCACCACGAGTACCCGGCGACCCGCGGGCGTGGCGCGCTGGGGCCGTGGGCGGCGACCCGCTGGCGGCGTCGTACTCACGAGGCCGCCCCCTGGGCGCGGAGCCACGACTCGAGGATGACGCACGCCGCCACGCTGTCCAGATCGGCGGTGGCCCCTCCCTCACGGCGCAGCCGCTCGGCTTCGGCGGTGGACAGCCGCTCGTCGGTGAGCACCACACGGGCATCAACACGCGCGCGCAGACGTCCGGCGAATGATGACGAGTGGTGCGCCTGCTCCCCGCGCTCGCCCGACATCAGGAGCGGCTCCCCGATGACGATGACCTCGGGCGCCTCATGAGCGATGACCGCGTCGAGGGCAGCGGCACCCTCGGCGGCGTCGATGCGCAGGATGACCGGAAGCGGACGCACGAGCGTGCCCGTGGGATCGCTCACCGCGACCCCGGTGCGCGCGCGCCCGAGGTCGAGCCCGAGGGCCTTCACCCGGCTGCTGACCTGAGCAACTCGGACGCGCGTGTCA
>Ga0194058_10001567_pt1 | contig 11370 bp, 6 predicted proteins | sample SepL4417m_MetaG_FD_155490 | JGI IMG/M metagenome (GOLD analysis project Ga0194058, IMG submission 155490) | Anoxic zone freshwater microbial communities from boreal shield lake in IISD Experimental Lakes Area, Ontario, Canada - Sep2016-L442-17m | ecosystem: Environmental > Aquatic > Freshwater >... | reverse complement strand
ATCCTAATTTAGATTATTATGTATATTCATCAAAATCAGCTAGCAAATCTTAGAAAATCAATTAAGCCCAACCGAGCCATTATTATTCTTGGCCCGAGAAGAACCGGGAAAACCACCCTTCTCAAGAAATTTCTGGAGGATATTAAGGAAGAGGTTTTTTTTATCAATGGAGAGGATATTACTGCTCGTCAAAATCTGGAAAGCCAGTCTATTGAAAAATTAAAAGCTTTCATTGGTAAATATAGATGGCTAGCAATCGATGAAGCTCAAAAAATCAACCAGATTGGCCTCAACTTAAAATTAATCGTTGATCACATTGAAGGAATAAGAGTAATCGCTACCGGCTCATCAGCTTTCGACTTGGCAAAAAAAGTCGGCGAACCCCTGACCGGACGAAAGGTAACCTTGAAACTTTTTCCCCTGTCGCAAATCGAACTGAGCCAAAATGAAAATCCACTGCAAACTAAATCTAAACTGGAAAATCGCCTGATCTATGGAACTTACCCACAAATAGTTCTCTCCAGGGACAATCACGAAAAAGAACTTTTGCTAAAAGAAATTATTTCCTCCTACCTTTATCGAGATATTTTAGAGCTGGATGAAATCCAGCACTCTGCCAAAATCATTTCCCTGCTTCAGTTACTGGCCTTTCAAATCGGCAAAGAAGTTTCTCTCATAGAACTGGGAACTCAACTTGGCCTAAACCGAAAAACAGTTGAAAAATATCTTGATCTTTTGGAAAAATCTTTCGTGATTCTTTCCGTTCGGGGATTTAGTCGAAATCTGCGCAAAGAAATTACCAAAACCGGCCGCTATTATTTTTACGACAACGGAATTCGCAATGGTCTTATTAACAACTTCAACTCGCTTAATCTGCGCAATGATGTTGGCGCTCTTTGGGAAAACTATATTGTAATGGAGCGAATTAAAAAACAAGAATACACCCCGATTTATGCCAATAATTTCTTCTGGCGCACCTATGACCAAAAAGAAATTGACTGGGTCGAGCAGCGTGAAGGCAAGCTTTTCGGCTATGAAATAAAATGGGGGACAAAAATCCCCAAAGCACCCAAACTTTGGACCGACACCTATCCCGAAGTCTCCTGGCAAGTGGTCAATCAAGAAAACTATCTGGACTTCATTCTTTAGTTTTATATTTTCAAAGAACATTCCACCTCATTTCAAATTTCAAAAGTGTCATCCTCGCGTATGCGGGGATCTATTTTTTGAAAATTTTTTTACACCAACCAATCATCCAAAAGCTCCCACTCCTTGAAATTGGCAGAATATTGATATGAACTGTTTTTATTTATTTTCCAAATACCACCATCATTCACAACAATTCCGCCAGCAACTTTTATTTTTTGAGTTTCAATCCATTCCTGTAAAGCCTCAGCTTTATTTTTTGTGTTTTCAGACATCGCAGTATCTCCTGCTTTTGTTTCTAGAATTATTATGCCTTTTTTAGTTTTCACAATCCAGTCGGGATAAAACATTCTATCTTGATTTCTGTCCACATAAGGAACAGCAAAAAATTCACTGCCAAAATCACCGTTCTTATACCACCATTCTATTGAGCTTTTTGCTTCCAGATATTGGAGAAATTTATTTTCATTGATTTTTCCCAAATACTCTTTTTGAAAATAGACAGGTTGCATCGCTGACTTCTTGGCTTTTTTCACTTCTTCAAAATCATCTGTATAGAATATTTTTTTAGGCGGAATCTCAACAGTTTCAATTCTTTTTGATCTTTGGGCTTTATGCTTCACCTCAATCTCCCTGATTGGACGATAAGCTTCCAGTGATCTAGATAAAATACTTTTAAGCTGGCTATCTGGCATTAATAAATCTTTGACGATCAGTTTATAATAATCCTCTCGTTTCATCTTTAAGCTATTGGCGAAATAAACATTAAAGGCAGTCTTCACTTTTCCCCAAGATCTTTCAGGCGCAAATTTTTTGTTTTCATCTTCTTGCAAGGCAATAAGATTAAAGCAGATCAAATTGTATAATCGCTCAAGGTCATTTTTGGATGAATCCAAACTTAAATCTTCACCCCTATTTTTTATATCATAAATAAAATTGTCATAATCTTCAATTTCCACACCCACAATCAAATTATTCTGTATATGCAGATTATTGACTTCAACCTTTTTTCCAATTTTGCTTTTTACATTACTGATTGACTCATCTTTCCCGATTCCAAAAAATTCATCAGCAATACAACTAAATATAGCCTGAAAAGAATCTCCTAGGTCATTATAATCCGTCCGGCTCATGAAGACTGACTCAAATTGCAATGGTTCTATGTCTTCTCGCTTATGGCTTGTAAATATTGCCAGTTTGTTTTCACCTTGCTTATTGCTCTCGGCTAAAATTTGATTTCTTTCGTAATTAGTAAATAAATAAGCAATATTCAAATCCTTGATTGGATAATGCTGAGCCTCTGGCATCCTAAGAATCCTGCCAACGGTTTGAATGTGAAATACGGGAGTTTTGATTTCTCGAAACATTACCAAAATTCCCGCTCTTGGACAATCCCAACCAGTAGCGGCTGCCTGCTTGAAAATCAAAAAATCAACTGCTGAATTATTTTTTTCAATACTTTCCAAATTTTCCTTTTTCTCCGACAGCCAAATTGCAATATTGTCATTATCAACTTTCTTCTCTCGTAAATAATTTTTTACAATATCCAATTTTGATTGATTCATTGTTCCGTTTGTAGCCTTATCGTCATTAGGTAATTGAATTAAGACTAAGGGATTGATATTAAGCTTAAGTTTTTTATAATCATCAATTAATTCTAGTCGCTTGTTAAAAGCTAACTCTAAAAGTAATAAGTCTTGATCATATTCCTTCTTTTTAATTGTTTCAACATCTTCTTTGGTTTGAGTGATTATTTTCTCTTTAATCAATCCCGCTTCAACCACATCTTCTTTTTTCACTCGAACATAACCCGCCTTTTTATCATCGATATCATCATTGTTCGGAATATTTTTGGGCGTAGCTGTTATGTCTAGGATAATTCTTGGATTAATAAGATCAATTAGCTCGCTAGCTAAATCCGTTTCTTTATCCCGATGTGCTTCATCCACAATCAAAATCAATTCTCGCCCAGCTTCTTGTGTGTTTTTTATAAAATTATCAAAAGTCAATCCTTGCTCATTGTCTCGTCTCAATTTTCGACTATCTTTCGTTGAGTCTTTAATTTTCTGCCAGTTGATAAAAAAGACATTATTTTTTTCAAGCTTTCCACGATTCAAATCATTTAAATCTAAAAGATCTAGTTCACTCGCTCCTCCATAATATTCAAATAGTTTTTTCTTACTTTGTTGATATGATTCCTCGCTAAAACTAAACCACAAAAAAGCCTTATCAACATTAAATTGTGGATCTCCAGTTAAGTCTTTTAAAAATTGGGCAACCATTATGGTTTTACCACTTCCAGTGGGAGCTTTTAAAACTAATGGCAAACGAAAATTGCCAGTTTTCCATAATTCTAAAAAGGTCTTTTTTAGTTTAGCAATGGCTTCTTCTTGAAATGGTTTGAGCGTAAACATAAAATTATAGCTTATTTATTTCTTTATAGACTTCCAAAATTGGCTCAGGAATATCTTCCACTCGGATATTTTCACAATCAGAAAATTCATTTTTATATTCGTTCTTGCCCCAGCTAAAAATGTATAAAATGACTTTCTTATTGTCTTTATTCAGCTTGGCAACCAGTTTTTGTAATTTGCGCTTGTCTTCTTCGAAATAGATTGCCAGCACTTTTTTATCATCCGCAAATATCTGCCACCAATCATTTTTTTCCACTTCATCCAAAATATTTTCTCTAAGAGCAATCATCTCGCCAACTTGATAGGATAATTTTATTTTCCCTTCATCGGAAATTTTGCTAATGTGATCAGTGTCGACAAAATCGGTTTTGTAGTATTTCAAATTTCCACCTAGACCTTCAACTTTTTCGCTTTTTAAATTTTTATAACCCCTAATCACTTTTTCTATTCTTGGATAGCAGACATCTTCGCAAATTTTATTTTCGTTGTTGGTGCAAAGAATAAATTTACGATTGCCATTATCAATTTTATTTAATTCTAGAACTGCCTGACCAGTCGTTCCTGATCCAGCAAAAAAATCCAATATGGTGATACTTTTATTTTTATTTGTAATTAAAACTAAGCTCTCTACTAACTCCTTTGGTTTCGAGAAGGAAAATTCTATCCCCATTTTAATTAACTCTTTTGATCCACCAGAATTTGGAATATCGATAAATGTAAGCGGTTTTACTCCTTTCTCTTGCCTTTCATGCAAATAAATTTTTGTATAGATATTCCATTTTGCTTGTTCGCCATTTTCATCAATCAGTGGAGATGTTTTAGACTCAATAAATACAACTCGATCATCTTTTAAGTTTCTTTCAAATGTTGATGGTATCCAACGAAACATTTTATTCATCTTTGGCGTAATTACCTTCGTCCCATCAGGACAATTAATATAATATCTTTGATTTGGTCGCGGATCTAAACTCGGCATATACAGAGAAACTATATTATATAATCCTCTTTTATCTTTATATTTAAATAACTTTAAATATTTATCTTTTGTTTGAGCAACAGCATCATTAAATTCATCCAGTAAATCAATATTTTTAGCATAACAAAAAATATAATCAGTTGATGGTGAAAAATATTTTCCTTTATTGCTGGTTTCCTTGGACTTCCTAACTATATTTGCTAAAAAATTATTTTCTCCAAAAACCTCATCCAACAAAATTTTTAATTGTGCAAATTCATCATCTCCTATGCTAACAAAAAGAACACCATTATTTTTTAGAAGTTTTTTTGACAATTTTAATCTTTTTTTCATAAACGACAACCATTGGCTGTGTCTATAAGAATCCTCCCTATCTACAAATCTATCATCATATTTAAAATCATTATGCCCTGTGTTGTATGGCGGATCAATATAAATTACATCAATTTTTTCTCGATGCGTATAGTTTAAAACAGAAAGAGAGTGATAATTATCACCCTCAATTAAAATATTTACTGGCTTGTTTTTGTCAGTTTTTATTTCTTTGCTTTTGATTTCTTTTAAAATTGGGAGCCTGCTCTGACAATCCAAAACTACCTGCTCATTTTTTTCTTCCCAAACAAGCCCGTATTTTTTACGGTTTTTTAATTTCTTTATTTGTGCTTCGAGATCGGAAATGCGATCAAGAAGCTCATTATTTTTTTCTTTTTCTTGCATAGGTGAACACTATGCTCGATCATTTTTTAAAACAAAAAAGGACAGCCGAGCTGTTCACCCACAATAGACAATCTCGAAAGAAGATCCAATCATGGAACTCGACTGCCCATTGCTATCCACGATTAGATAGAAAAAAGCAGTCTTCTTTCGAGTATATTTATTGTAGGTGAACAATTTTAGCTTAGCATTATGCAAACAAAAAAACAAGCATCTGGCTTGCTTTTTGATATATTTATAATAGCTCAACCCACCAGGGCTAAAAATAAACTACTATAAAGTTACTATTTTAGCACCATACTACACAAATTTATGCGACTTTTTATGTACTATACTACAATTTTAGTTGACCTAGTTAACAGTTTATATTTTAAATCAACAGCGATCTTGCTAAATTTTTTCTCCATCACCTCCCCTTCCCCATAATCTGATTAATCTGATCTTCATCATCACACCGATATTTTTTACTGGGGGAATAAAAATGTTTATTTGGACCATAGCAACCTGCGTTTTCATGATTAAGCACTGCCAGAAATGGCATCAGAAATCCCATATTTTGTTTGGTAAATTTTTGATATAAATTGCTTAAAGTTTTTATTCTGGTGTCCTGATCCATTCTGGCAAAAACTCCCATATCATCCCAAGTCAAACCACTCCAATCCAAATGCAACAAAACATTATTAGCGATTGCACTATAGCGTTTATCCCAAAGCAACGCCCAGCAACTGGAAAATTTGCTGGAACATGGTTGATTTTCGACTGTGCCATCAGCATCAATTCCCACTCCGCCTTCGATATAATCAAACAAACGCAAATATTTTTCATCCGTAATTGTATTGGTTTGCGCGCCGATAATAATTTGCATATTTTTTTCTTTGGCATATTTTCGCATTTCATCAAGCACAATTTTAATTTGGGTATTATCAAAATTCGGATTTTCATCTTGCAATTCCAGTTGACCAAATAAAAAACTTTGGATGCCAATATCCATCGCTCGTTGCGTGATTGATTTCAAATATCGGCGATATTCCGGTTTGTCGATTGAAGGAACGCAACTTTTTTTCTCCCAACGATTTTTGTCTTTGCCTCGACACATTTTTTCAAATTCAAATTTATGATCCCAAGTTGGATCGGAATATTTTCGCCAAGTTGAAATTGCCTCCGCCAAAAACATACCATAAACAATTGGTTTTTTATCTACATTTTTCATAATCTCCACTGCCTTTTCGAAATCTGGTGGACGAAGCCAAGTTTCCAGAGCTCGATGCAAATAAACGCATTTTGATCTTTCGATTGTTCTGGAAATTTCAGCTGTTTTATCACCATAGCCAGAAAGAAAGCCATCGGCTACGCAACCATTTTTTTTAATTTGTTCCATGGAAAATGGTCCGGGAATAAAACGCCAAACCACTTTTTCAGGAACTTCTGGCGAATTTTTAATTTTAGTTTTTCTGGGAATATTTGTAGCTGGATAATTTTGTTCAGAAACAATTTGCCAATTTTTATGCAATAACCAAAGCACGCCGGCGGATAAAACTAGCATCACAAAAATAGCAAACTTAAAAGAAATCTGCAGTTGCCAAATAGCTGGCTTTTTTTCTAGTTTATCTAAATCAATGTTCATCTAATTTTAAAATTATTTAAACAACTCACGCACATCTTCCCAAGTTAATTTTTTAAATAAATCCTTGCTTTCACCGACGAGATTATCAAATAGAAATTTTTTCTTTTCTTGTAGTTTAATAATTTTTTCTTCGATTGTGCCTTTGGTGATTAAGCGATAGACATTGACGGATTTTTCTTGTCCGATGCGATGTGTGCGATCAATTGCTTGATTTTCCACGCTGGGATTCCACCATGGATCGAAAATAATTACATTGTCGGCCGAAGTTAAATTTAAACCTGTGCCACCAGCGCGCAAACTAATCAAGAAAACTTTTTTTTGCTCGCTCGTATTAAATTCTTCCACAATTTCTTTTCTATTTTTTGTTTTTCCTGAGAGATAAGCATACTCAATTTTATTTTTTGCCAAAACATCTGCCAAAATATCCAGCATTTGTGTGAACTGACTAAATACTAGCACTTTTCTGCCAGCAGAAATAATTTCAGCGACTAATTCTTTGAAACTTTCCAGCTTAGCTGATTCATATTTAGTATAATCATTATTTTTCAAAAGTAGGGTTGGATGATTGCAAACTTGTCGCAATTTCATCAATCCGGCTAAGATATGGATTTGTGATTTGGCAAAACCTTTTTGCGAAACAGTTTTTTCGATCTCACTTTTCACATTAGCCAGAATTTCTTGGTATAAAATATTTTGTGCTGCGGATAATTCAGAAACAATTGTTTGCTCAATTTTCGGTGGCAATTCTTTCAGCACTTCGCTTTTTGTTCGTCGCAACATAAAACATTCTGTTTTTTTGCGCAGATCCTGCAAGGCCTGAGCATCATTTTTTTTCATAATCGGTGTCAAAAATCTTTTGGTAAAATGATTATAATTTCCCAAAAATCCCGGCATCAAAAAATCAAAAACCGACCAAATTTCCGAAACACTATTTTCCAAGGGCGTTCCCGTCAATGCTAGTTTATAATCAGCATCAATTTTTTTCACTGCTTGGGCATTTTGTGTTTTGTGATTTTTAATAAATTGTGCCTCATCCAAAAAACAATAATTAAATTTTATTTTTTGCTTCGCATAAATTTCACCATCTTTTTTAATTGACGGATATGAAGTGATAATTAAATCATATTTTTTTAGTTGATTGATATTTTTTAATCTATCTTTTGGCTGACCTTCAATAATCAAAACTTTCAAATTAGGAAAAAATTTGATCGCTTCTTGTTCCCAATTAAATAGCAGCGTCTTAGGACAAACGACAATGGATGGTTTATTTTTTATTTTATTCATTTCCAAAAGCACCAAGGCTTGCAAAGTTTTTCCCGTTCCCATATCATCGGCCAAAATTCCGGCAAAACGATATTTGCGCAAAAAATGAAACCAATGAATGCCTTCTTTTTGATAGTCTCGCAAAGTTTGATTAATACTCGCGGGTAATTTTACTTTTTCTAATAATTTTCCACTTTGCGCTTCGGAAATAAAATTCTTGAAACCTTCTGCCACTTTGGCACTATAATATTTAGAATTAGCAAAAACATTTTCCAACTCCGGCGCATGATAAGCTCGACCTTCAAATTTACCATTTTCTTTTTGATAAAAACTTTCTAACATTAAAATAAATCGCTCCAACTCTTCCCAATTGGAAATTTTCAACATTCGCCCATCGTTTGTGCGAATAAATTCTGTTTTATTTTTAAGATAATTTTTTAAATCTGCCAAACTGATACGATCTTTTCCCAAATAACAATCCACATCAAATGCCAGCCAATCATTTTCGGCGTTCATATCCACATCAAAATTCGCCTTAAATTCTTCTTCAAAAAAATTTAACTCATCACGCACAAACTCAACCGGATAATTTAATTTCTTGATATGTGGCCAATGCTTTTCGTGATAATCTGAAATTTTCTTGACACCGGCACGCAGACATTTCAGGTTCTTAGTAAAGCCATATTTTTCAGCATAGTGAAATAATAAAAATAAATTTTTCTCTTCTCGGTGATCGGCAACGGCATAATAAATTTTATTTCCCACAATTTGCAAGTGATATTTTGTTCGATTTCTCAAGCTATTTTTATGAAAACTAACTGTGCCACCACGGAGACTTTTTTGCACCGTATATGCCACATCAATTTTGGAAAAACCATAATCGACTGTCGCTTGCACACGCAAATCGTGATTCATTCCATCATAATCCACCACAATCACCGGACTATTTTTAGTATAGCGTTTGATTTCAAATTTTTCCGGCAAATTTGTCTTGAGTTCAAAATATTTTTGTGCCTCCACTTTAATTGAATTTATTTTAACAATTTCTTCATCGCTAAATTCAGCTTCCCATTCGTCATCTTCATTATATTCATCAACCGCTTCCAAAATACGCCCCACTATTTTCACTAATGCCGATGAAAGCGGATGAATTTCTATTTGATTTTTAGTGATTTTGATTAGTTGCTCTTTTCCGCAAAAAATTAAACCCACATCTCCTCGCACCAGTTCTGGTAACTTAAAAACAAAATCCGTTTGCATTACAGTTTCGCCATGATTATAGAAACTATTATTTTCTTTAGTATAAAGCTCTGCCACTATTTTGGGAAAACTTTTGGCAAAAAATAATTGGCGTTTGCCCGAGTTCTTTTTCAAAAAAATTGGCAACTCTGACAATCTTGCCAACTCTAATAATTTTCCCCAATCAAAATCTTGTCGCTCTTTCCAGAAATCCACTTTTTGCAAAAATTCCAAAAGTGTTTTTTGCTGAACAGTTAGATTATTCGCTTCTTCACTTAAAATAACTCTCGCTTCATTTCCCCAAGCATACGCACTGTCATTTCTGATAATTTTTAATTCTACTGTGAATTGAGTATCTAGGAGTAAATAATATTTTTGAGCAATACTGCGCGAGACTTGCTTTTTTTTGATTGCAAGCAAATCAATCGGCTTTGCCTGTGAGGATTTCTCGGATTTATTAATCAACTTGTTTTTAAGCTCTGCCAAAACTTCTGGTGATAATCCAGCAACATCAATACCGATTGTTTGTAAAAGTTTTTTTAATTTAAGTTCTTTATCATCAAAAACAGCCGACACTTTCGTTTCTTGATAGTTCGACTCGTCATCAGCATAAGCATAAACCAGTTCGGTTTGTTGCTTTGTTATCTTTTTTTTACCAAAAATAGTTTTAGCCATAGAAAAAATCTTCCATTAAGCTTAACAGATTGCGAGTAAGTAATCAAATCAAATAAATTCAGCTAGTTAATCCTCATCTTCCCTAACACGATTCTTTGTTTGTCTCGCACCAATCGTGCTATTTCCCTTTCACTAAGCCCATAATCCAGATATTCTTTTGCTTCCGCTTTTTTGCCAATTTGAGAAGAAATAAAAAATGTTCTGATATTATTTGGATCAATTTTTTCTTTTTGCGCATATTCTGTTTTAATCTTTTTGATGATTTTATCTGCGTTGTCTTGATCTTTTTTTTCAAGCTTAATAATTTTTTCAAAACCTAAATCAAATAATATTTTTTTGAGATTTATTTCTGTGGTGATTTTTTTCAGTTGCTCCAAAATTTTTTCTTCTATTTTATAATCCAAAATAGCCACGGAAAGTTTTTTCAAGTCGTCTAGTTCTTCGATAATCCTGGAAAAATTATTTTGATCAGTCAGCGCCGCTGTGGGGCATACTCGCACACATTCTCCACAAAAACTACAATCTAATTTTTTTTCATAGGCCGTTCCCACAATCACATCACCGGCCCGATAGTTAAAGCCAAATTTTTTTTCTGGGCAAATATTAATACACCTGCGACATTCCACGCAAAATTCTGAGTTTCTGGAAATGCAAGCATTTTCATTTTCAACCACTACGCGTGACCAATTATCTCGCACTAGTTTTTGCTCTTCTGTGTTGGTCAGCTCGCCTTTTCTTGGCACAAAATGAAAATTTTCAATCTTATATTCTTCTGCCAACTTTTGCAATTCACATAGTTTATTTTTCTTGCAACTAGCACATTTTCCCGCATGATCAGCCCATAAAAGTTCCAAATTTATTTTACGCGCTTTTTGAATTTTTTCGCTTTCTGTCAAAACTTCCAAGCCAGCACAAACACGAAAAGTACAAGCGGTTACTAGTTTATCTGAACGATTCGTTTTCACTAAACACAAGCGACAGATAGCTTCTCTTGGCAAGCCATCAAAAGCACACAAAGTTGGAATAGCAATTTTTTTCCGGCGACAAACATCCAAAATAGTTTCCCCTATTTTTACAGTGTAGTTTTTTTTGTTGATTTTGATTTGCATAAGCAATACAATTAAAGGTTATTTTTTCTAGCCAATTCTGGTAATTTTTCAAATTGATTATGCATCAACGCTTCTTTTTTTTCTCTTCTCCAACCTTGCACTTGCTTTTCTCGATAAAATGCTTCATTAATTCTAGCATATTCTTCAAAATAAACTAATTTAACTGGTAATCTCTTTTTTGTGTGATTTGCACCTTTTCCTGATTGATGT
>Ga0194058_10001563_pt1 | contig 11374 bp, 9 predicted proteins | sample SepL4417m_MetaG_FD_155490 | JGI IMG/M metagenome (GOLD analysis project Ga0194058, IMG submission 155490) | Anoxic zone freshwater microbial communities from boreal shield lake in IISD Experimental Lakes Area, Ontario, Canada - Sep2016-L442-17m | ecosystem: Environmental > Aquatic > Freshwater >... | reverse complement strand
CAAGGCCGGGCTTTCAGATGGGATGCCCCTCACTCCCTAAGACTTGGGCGGCTTACCTTTCGTGAGTTTCCCGAGTGTGGCGAGAACGCTGAAGCCCGTCGCCTTTTCAAGCTGTTGCGGACCGTCATAGGTGTAGTCAAAGAAGCTTGCCATAAAGATTATGCCTATGGCAAGAGGGAACGAAAAGATAAACGCTGCCAAGACGAATAGACCGGTCCTTGGAAAAACAGCGCTTGCCGGCACAGAGGGTCTGCCCAGGATTTTCACGTCCACCAGTTTTTTCCGGCTTTCCAGGTTGTCAATTTTGGCCGCTTCTGATTTTGTTACGAATTGGAGGTATTGCTCCTTAGTTATCTGCTCCTCTAACTGCAGTGAGCGCGCTTCTTCACTTTTTTCGAGCAGTACTCGCATTTGTTCAAGCACCGTATCGCGACTCTGCTCGATGCTTGTTTTCCTCCCTTTGAGAATGGATAATTCACCTTCCAGGACATCGTGAAATTTCCCTGTTATTTCATTGAGCTGCTGAGCCGCGGCCCTGAAATCGCGACTCTCCGCTGTAAAAACCTCGCCCACTTGAAGCTGCTTTTGCTCGGCCTGCAGCAACTGCACGGCCATGACATTAATCACCGTGTTTTCATTGCCTCTTTGCAAACTTGGGGTGAGTTGGCCGGTAACCATGCCGCCCTTTTTCATGAGTTCAAGCATGCTATGATACTGGTCCACATTGGAGTTGGCTTCGAGCAAAGAATCCTCCAAAGATTTCATCGTAGAGATAAGTTCCGTCTTTTGTCTATCAGGCAGAGCCAGGTTCCATCGCTTCCTGAATTCCGTCAGTTCCCTGTTGGCTCTTTCGTAAACCTCTTTTGCCTCCTTTACCTGGTCGGCAAAAAAGACCTCTACGCCGGGCAGAGAATAGACAAGTATGTGATAGGGTATGTATTGGTCCAGGAGAACTGATAGTATCTTCTGTGCTTGGTCGGCAGTTGAATACTTCATTGACAGGTCTATCACTCTAGACTTGGGCGCCGGGATGGCAGTGAAACTGCTGATGAGGCTGGCAGCCGCCGAGCGAATCCTTTCAGTATGATCTTTTTGGGCAGCTTTTTCTGAAGGCGCTGCAGTCCCTAGCAGTTCGCCCACAGTGTTTTCAAGTGCCGGCAGCATTCTGGTTAATGGTCCCGGACCACTGCCTCGCAAGAATTCCGGCCCCAGAGCTTCTACAGTCTTCGTCCACAGATCGACACTCCGGAGAATCTCCATTTCTGTGTTTAAATCCATTTCATCAACGTTAAGGTTGATAATTTGTGATGGGCCGGGAGTTGTTCCCGCCAAGAGAGATGCGGTCTCCTTTTTGGCTGTGATGACGACCTTTGCAGTAGATTCAAATGAAGGAGTAACAAGGAGGCACGCCACTAGTACACCGAGAGGCAAGAGGCAGACCACCAGCTTGAGCACCCATATTCTACGGTAGATTATGTTAAGAAGGTCCCTGAGAGTTATGCCCTGCTCCTCTATCATCGACGACCACCTTTTTCAATCGTGTTATGGGAATAGATGATTAAATATTCCCTAAAAAAGCTGGCATGTAACTATCAAAACATATATTAAGGGTCAATACTTATTTTTAATATTTTAGAATTACTAGATTAAAACGTTTATCTTTCTGGGTAATTTTTTCGATGATGCACAAAAGGCTCCCCCCTATCTGACAGACAAAAATTAAAAATATCGTAAAATCAACATTATCGAATTGCCAAATGAATGTCGCATTCGGTCTCTCAATCCTTTCCCCACTTTGGCAAAGGTGAGTTGGGGGTATTCGCTTGTCAGCGACCATTGTGTCATTAGGACTGAAATTTTGGCAAACCCGATAAAAAGTCGCGATATAAAAATTTGTTTACAGACCTTGACAAATGGGTTACGGTTTTTGCAGTTTCCGCTCACCGTGGAGATTGGTGACCTACCCTACGGTGTTGAAATTTGTAAGCATCTATCGTGTCGTTTGGAAAATCATCCTCAATTGTTTCGAACAGAGGTCACCCCTGAATCCGAGAGTCCACCGAAGAGGTGCCGGCTATGGAACACGTTGAAGGATTTGCCTTGATGTATGGACGCTCGTCCGAAGAAGCGATACAGGCAGACAAGGTCCGAATCGAAGGTAGAGAATACCTGGAATCACCTCTGATCGTTTATGAATCAACTTGTCCGGAAAACAGGGGCTGGGTTCACAACATATCTGAGCATGGCTTGGGACTTGTCGGTGTTAAGGCATGTGTAGATGAGGATAAGAAATTCGTGATTTTCGCTGAGGAGATCTCAGAGATTCCCCCTTGTGAGGTTCAGGCGGTCTGCCGTTGGATAAAGAAACAGGCCTTGGATGATGAATTGGATGCAGGATTTGAAATCATAGAGATCTCGGAAAACGATAGAAAAAGACTTTTAGAGCTAGTTCCCACCCTTGATGTAGACGAAAAATTGAGAAGAGAAGAGAGACTATCCATCGCTCCTTCTTTACCGGTCTACGAGGCTGCAAGGCCTGATATCAAGGGTTCTCTCCGCGATATAACCGAGCATGGTTTACGTATTTCAGGTATTAAATCAAGTGTTGGAGAAACAAAGAAATTCGTCCTGGAGATCGGGAGGGGCTCCACCATTCATGGAATAGAGGTTGAGGCTGTTTGTCGCTGGGCGAGGCCAAGGGACGCTGATATTGATTTCGAGTCAGGATACGAGATCGAAGCCGTCTTTGGGGATAGCTTCAAGAAGCTTGTGAGGCTCATTCCCGTTCAGCCTACCAAGATATGACGGCCCATCAGTTACGAGTCAGACACTCGGGGACCTTCCTATTATCAGAGGTCTCTTGCCGCCTGTAAGGGGTCGTATCTCATCGACCTCCTCGACAATTATCTTCAAATCCGAAGTGGAGAGACATCGACGTACTTCGCGAAGAATCAGGTCTTTAACCGCGGGGGAAAATTCCTTCCTGGGAACCACCTTTACTATAAGTGTATCATTATCCTCTAACACGAATTGCGTTTCTTTTATTTCATTCAAGTTGTAAAAAGTGCATTGCGATAACGCCTGACGAGCTTCCGGGCCTTCTTGCCTGAAAATGAGGTCCGAAGTCCGTCCAACCACCTCGGCCAGAAGGGACGACTTCCGCCCGCACGGGCAAGGCTCTTCCTGCCTGATTGCGAGATCGCCGGTTTTGTACCTGATAAAAGGCATGGCAGAATTACACAGGCAGGTACCAACTATTTCCGAAAATTCTCCCTGATAGGGTATGAGTTCCATAATACCGGTTTCCATCTGTACATGGTAACCCTGGCCGTGTGAGCACTGCAACGCGTACGCGACGAATTCACTCTGACCATAGCCATCTATTACTCTCGCATGAAACCCTTGCTCTATTTGTTCTTTCATGTACGGATACAGATTTTCAGAAGAGGTCAAGATAAACTTGGGTGGGATAAGACTTTGATTATTTCTCAGCATCCACCTTGAGATTATGTACAGACACGATGGCCATCCTCTAATGAACTGCGGCTGGAAATGCTCAAGCTCTCTCACAATCTTGTCGAGAGTCTGATCATCCGCATTTACTAATGACACTCTGAGTTCTCTCGATCCATGGAGATATTTGACGATCTTCTTTGGATTAGTGAGTGGCTGTCCCTTGATTACAGCTATCTTATCCCCGTTCCTGTAATCCAGCCACAACAGGTGCCGCATCGCCTGGGCCCTTTCAATCGGAATTGTCGTCTTATCGAAATAAAAATAGAGGGATGGGCCGCTGGTGCCGCTGGTGTGAGCCATTTCTCTGTTAAAAAGTGAAATGTTGGTAGCTATGAGGTCTTTCCAGCGTTCTCTCACTATGTGGGATGTGAGAAAAGGAATTTTTTCCAGATCATCTATTGTGTTGATATCTCGAGGCTCAAGTCTGTTTCCTTCAAAAAGCTCCCGATAATAAGGCACATGTGTGTACGCATTATGTATTAGATTTCTCAGGCGCTGTTCCTGGTATGACTTCAGTTCATGCTCGTCCCAGTGGTCGCTTTGTCTATAAATGGCCAGCATATCGCGATAAGGTTTACCGTATATCAGAGAATCCGGAATCATATGATATAAGGTCTCAATCGTCTCTACGGGCACTGCAGATTTCTTCAGTAGAGTTTTCAAGAAAGCCTTCATTGCTCTTCCTTCGAATATCCTATCCGGAAAACTTTCTTCAGATCTCGGATCTCGTCCTTTGTAAAGGCCTGGAAAAGTATTAGAAGCAGCACGTATAATAACCCTGATGCGGAGATGATTAATAAAATGTTCCATCCCTTGAGTACGTACGTGACTATGCTCATTCCAACAGTAGCCAGCAACGGTTTCTTCATAATCTCCCAGAACGGGATTGTGAACAATAGCTTCTTAATATATAAATATTGAATCTGGTTAAGAATTATTATCGTGAATAGTACGGCGAATACTGCACCCATTTCCCCGAAACGTGGGATTAACAGAAAATTGAGAATCAGGCTGATTGCCACCGCGGCAATATTAATGCCGAGATCAACCTTTTGGTGGTCCGTAGCGGTAAGCAGTTGGGCAAGTACGAGCACTATGCTGTAGGGAATTGAGGTGAGGGCCTGAAACCTCAACACCGGCCCTGCAGCCATGAACTTCTGACCATAAATCAATTCGATGATGTCGTCGCTCAATATGAATGTGCCTGCCACAATAGGAAGGACTGCGAGAAAAACGTACCTGAGGGAGTCAATCGAACTCTCTTTGAGGTCAGCTAATCCGGAACTTGATTTCTTTGTCAAGAAAGGCAGAACTGCCAAGGCAAAAGCCATGGGTAACGTTTCGCAGAAACCGACAATTCTGCCGGCAGCACTATAAATGCCCACTGCCTCAATGCTTTTCAGCTTGGAGAGCATGACCGATGCTATGTTCATGTGTACCGTAGAAAATATGGCGATGGCGATAAACGTGGGAGTCTCTCTGAGCAGCATCTGCCACACTTCAGCGCTGAAGGTCCAACGCGGCATGCCATTGAGTCGTACGTAAAAAAACAACATCAAGAAAAACGCTAAAAGCCTGGTAAAAAAAATAGCAATGAAGATGGAGACTATTCCATAACCGGAGAGTACCAGATAAACGCAAACGGCAACCCTCAAAATATTTTCTGCCATGTAGCATGCGGTTAGGTATTCCGACCTTTCCAGTGCCCTGAACATGCTCTCCATAAATCTCATCGCCGTATCCGGAATCAATGAAAACGAGCATACCAGAGCAGCCAGTGTGACTTCCTTGTCATAACGCATCACCTGCATAAAAAGGTTCATGCCTATCACGGCAAGGATTGATGAAACTATCCCGAATGCCACTGAGTTGAGAAAAAGAACATGGACATCCTTCGGGCTCCTGGTAACCTGTCTCACGAGCAGATTCCCGAGGCCGAGAGAAGCGATTGTGGTGAATATAAGTGAAAAAGAGAGGATCAGGGAGTATTGCCCCAAACCTTCAACCCCGAGATACCTTGAAATTGCCAGAACCAGTAGGAAAGATAAGAATGGATTTACCGCATTTGGGACAAAAAGAGCCAACGTGTTTCTTATCAGGCTGTTCTTTGGTCCCATTTTCGGTCTGACTCCCGGTGTATGGTTCAGGTCGCTCTCGAATGTGAAATAGTTTGAATTGGGGATTAATTAAATCGGGCTGATGACCAGAAACATTTTGACCGGAGAGCCTGCATCGTAATTACTGATTGAGGCGACTCCGGTCAAATAAGCTGAGACAAATTCCAAAAGCTTTACATTCCAGTCCAGTCTTTCTTGTTGCCAAACGCAAGCCACAATATTGCTGTACTGACTGATACCAGAAACAAAATTTCCATATACCTCACCTCCGTAGGGTAAATTTACTCAACGACCACAAAGGCGTCAATACAAATTATACGGGTAAATCGAAATAATTGAGTTTATTGAAAAACTTTGATCTAAAGACGGCCCCCCATAGCATGAGCATAACCCGTAAGTTCGGCATATCCCCTGCCGCAAACGGGTTTGCCTTCTCGGTGTCCCTTTACCTCAACCGCGCCTTCCCAGTAAACTATTTGAGTCGACCGGCCAGTGGCAAGAATCTCTTGATCATCAATGAATGGTGAGATTTCCACGCTGATTTTTTTCTCAGGGATCTCAATCTTCCATCCGGATGGGTACACAGCCTTTGTATGTGGGCTGGTCCAAGTACCGGTAGCAACAATCTTGATTGGTTTTCCCGCCAAGTCGATCGGAGGACCTTCAGCGGGTACATAGGTGCCGAAAGGTCGCTCAAAAGTGCCGTCTTTCATTCTTAGATGAAAAACCATCACCTCAGTGCCGTCGTCCAACTGTAAACAGAACCAGTCCCATCCCGCCTGTTCCTCGAGCACTATACCGGAACCGAATTCATGGTCCATCCATGCCTGACCGGAAACCTTGTGAGCTTCACCGGCGAAGGTTAATGTACCCTCGGCGTTGAGCCTTGTAAACGAATAGTAATGCGACGCCTGTTCTGAAGAGTCTCCTTTGCGGCTGTAGCCTGATTGTCCATGGAGAACCTTGTCCTTCTCCGGAATTAGGCGCAACTCCAAAGCATAGCCGTCTTTTTGTGACTTGATATGAATTTCCTGCCCCCGCCTTTCAGCAATCCAGTCTCTCACATGAACTCTCAGATCATCCGCGGCCCCGCCGGCAAGACCAGGACCTTCCCTGGAGAGAAGCTCCGTGTGGAAAAACCTCCGATTCGTGATATCCGTCAAGGCAAAATGCGCGGGATAAAGATCCCTCACCGCCCATGAAGAGTTCAGATTCGGCCGTTCTTCCACGAGACCACGCCGAAAAAAAGTTAATTGAAAGCCCCACTTGTGGTCTGCAGAATCCAAATTCCCCGTGAAGTACCACCATTCGGTTTGAAAATCTGAATGCTTTCCATGATCATGGGGAAAAAAGAGGACTCGCCCGGCCTCTGCAGTTTTGAACGGCCGATCTGCAATGGACAGGGGCAGGGCCGGTAACATCAGAAGGCTTAGGAGAATAACACCGGTTCGTATCAAAAGTATTCCTATTTTCATACTCTTAAGCAAGGCCAAGCCTTTTCAAGGAACTGCTCCAAAGGCCGTCTCGTCTCCTATGAGGACAATATTCCAATGTCCTGAAGCATGTTCTTGACCGCTTTATAGGCTGGCGCTTCTGATGAAATCTTGATCAGTGGTTCGCCTCTCAGATCCAGATCCATGAGCAACTCATCGTACGGGATCAGGGCTTCCGGCGCATAAGGAAGCCGGGCTATCTCCTGCCTGGTAGTAGCGGATAAATCATCTTGTGTGCCTTGTACTCGACTTAGTACGAGATGCTTGTTATGGATTCGACCGCCCAGTTCGTCTATGAGTTCTGAGATTCGGCCGATAGTTCTAAGACTTCGAGGTGCTGGGTCCGATATGACAAAGAGGTGATCGACTTCTTCCTCCGTTCTCCTGGAGAGATGTTCCATTCCGGCCTCATTGTCCACTACCACAAACGAATAGTTGCTAGTCAGCTTGGCAATTACGTCACGAAGTATATTGTTGGCCATGCAGTAGCAACCGGGTCCCTCAGGCCTCCCCATGGAGAGAAAATCCAAATCTTTTGTCTCCTCAATGGATGCCTGGATTTGATACTCCATGAAACGGTCTTTCGTCATACCTCCCGGGATATCCTCACCGAGCTTCCTGGTATCTTCCCTGACGCAGCCAACACTCCGGGGTTGCCTTATTCCAAGGACTTCGTGAAGATTAGAGTTTGAATCCGCGTCAATGGCCAGAATGGGTTTCTTCCCCTGTTCGACCAGTGCCTTGATAATGAGCGCGGTGATGGAGGTCTTCCCCACTCCTCCCTTCCCTGCTACCGCAATAGTTGTTCCCATCTTGGATCCTTTCACATTGGAAAAGCCGCCGGTACCCGCTGCCGCACAAATTCATCGGTTAGGGGCAACTTCTCATCAGAATCTATGTGGTTGAAATCGTAAAGCCTGGTCACCACACTGTTAGACGTAAGCATTCCAGGCCATTGTGGAACGAGACCGACAGTTAGTGCTTCAGATCGAGCCGTATTTTTTCACCCTGGGAGAAGGCCTGTTTCTGTTTTCGATTCCAAGTCCGACAAAAGTCTGTAAACGGTTTCAGTATCTGCTTCAGTTAATCCAGCGCAACCACATGCCGGCGTCAGAATAATCCTTTCCTGTAAGGCCGCTCTATCAACGCCTTTCTTTTCCAAAAGATTCAGCCCGTCTCGTAACCGGCCAAGCACATCATCTGCTGTCTCATTTGCAACTTCTTCGGTATTTCGAACCGCACCCCACGCTAGTACGCCGCCCCGCATCAAAAACTCAGATAACTCTCGGCTGTAAATTGCCATACTGTCCATGTAATCTACCGCATCGAAGTTTATGATACGCACGGGTGTCTCCATCAGCAAGCCCCAGTCGGTGTTGCCACAACAGTGAATTCCGGGTATTCCGCCCCGTTCCGCTACCATATCAATAACTTCAGTAAGCGCCTCCACAACGTCTGTCTTGGACACGCCCATAAAAGCCGATGATCCGTACGCGCTCAAACTGGGCTCATCAAAAAAAACAATAACTTTTTCAGCCAACAGCTTACATTTTTCCAGAAGCCAGATTGCTTTCAACCCCATCCCTTTTACGGCTACGTCACGGAAGAGAGAGTGGTAAAAAATCGGTTTCCGGGTTTCATCCGCGACCGACATACCAAAGCTTAGCGGGCCGGTCACTTGGACTTTGATAAACGGAAGTTTCGTGTTCCCCTTGCCGAGCCGTTCAAGAAAGACTCCTATACCTCTGCCATGTTCCCGACCTATCTTGAAATAGTCCGTCGACCCCCCTTCTATTACTTCGAGGTATTTGGAAAAGAATTCCTCTACCTCCGAGAAAGGATCTCCCGAAGTGTCGAAGTAGTAGTTCAAATTCTTCAGGTCGAACTTAAACCGGGGCAGATTCTCTGCAAACTGTATCCACATTTGCTCCCTGGGATCGAGCCTCGGCAACTGTGGGGCATGCGGGGCAACAGTCAAGCTGCCCATGATAAGTTCCACAGCCTTTTCCGGATCCGTGTGGGGCAAACTTCCCACTGATGTGACAAGCACGGGCGGGAATGATGAGGTTTCTAGAAAAATTGTCATGGTAGATTTCCAGCAAGCTGCTCCGACCAACATTTCATGAATCTGCAGCTTACAGTCATGCTTATTTCGTACAGAAATTTCAGCAATGAGTATAGAGATCTCAAGGTGTACCGCAAGTAAGTCTTTCCAAGATTACTTGTACGCATAGTATTTAATGCAGTCTTTTTTTGTCAAGCGAGTCGCTATTCTGATTTATTCTGATTGTCTTGAATAGTGAGTCCGATTATTATCTCCAATGTGGTCAAGACCATTACATAAACGACTTTTTCACGTTTTATCACTTTCTTGGTTCCCACACATTCGCCCCATAGAGGAGGGAGAAATTTCCTCATGGAACTCACCAAGAGACTATGGATTCATTCTGCCAGTTTCACCTACCGCCTGGACGAACCGGAAAAACTTTTTGAAACCATTTGGGCTCCAAGGCCTGGGTGGGGATATATCCTCAGAAGCGACCTATGGATAGAGTCGAGCCGCTCACAGGAAGAACTCGTTTCAAACGGCTATGTCCCAAGGGAGAGTCTCGATCACGAGTCCGTCAAAGTCTGCATTTCTTGCGGAATGTACATCTGCTCCGTACCGGGAAGCCTCTTGAACAAACATCTTACTAAATGTGCAGGAGGTAGTGAAGGCAGGCGTAAAATTGAAGAATTTATCCTTGACGAGCACCGTATGAAGCGTTTTGAGGCTCTGATTAAAGCCCAAAAATTGCGGAAAAAGCAAGAAGAGGAGGCCGCAGAGAAAAGAGATAAATTCGAACGGATCAAAGATGAGATCCTCGCCAGTCAACAGGCCAAGGATCGGAAGAAGAGGCTCAAACAGGAAACGAAGGATCAAATCAAAGAGCATTAAGATTGAAGCGTAGTTATCGATTCCCTACTCGTTGGTTAGAATGTCCCTATCAAAAAAATGGGGACGCAAAACGTCCCCTTAAATTAGGAGGAATTGGGGTTTTTTGGTTAAAGAGTGGATCCCACTTCATCCACCCTTAGCAATCGAGGACTTTTTTGAACATTGATGTTCAAGAAGTCCCCGGTTGGGTTCGTAGATATGAACGGCTCTGGTCGAAGAGAGTCCTACCAGAAGTCGCCGAAAGTTGTCATGGTTGTGCCGAAGGTGCTTGCAAGCGGACCGAAGGGGCCGTCGGGAACGCTCAGCATTCCGGAACAGAGCCTGAAAGGTATCTCCAGCAGGGTTGCACACAGTGCCATACATCCGGGCCCAACCGGACGATGAGGACGGCACCCCATCATTGGAGGGCCGCATTGCGCCTGCCGTACCGGGTACATTGGTGGAGGGCTGTATTGCGCCTGCCGTACCGGGTACATTGGTGGAGGGCTGTATGCAAGGGGAGGCATTGTGGCCGCGGAAGCTACGGGCTTGCACTTTGTGATCCTTGTCGGCATAGGCGGAGGACAAGGCGCAGGTGCGCACATGGGAGGGGGATAGCACCGGGGAGCGCACATCACAGGGGCGCAAGGGGTCGGCATGCACCTTCTTCTGGGAAACACAGGTGGAGGCGTATCCAGTATCGCCCCAGCGACTGCTGATGGGCACCCTATCACGGTTCCGCAAATCTTTGAGCACAGAGAGAGGATGCCGCTGCAAAACCCGAAAGGACGAGGCCCACAACCCGCGGGGGCGCAGACTGGGGGAGCGCACTGATACGCTGGGGGGGGAGCGACTTCCGGGGCGCCACCTGCGGCGGCTGGTGAATCCATTAGATTGGAAATACTAAATATAACACAGAAAAGAACGATCAAGACTCTTAGCACCATACCTCATCCTCCTTTTGTCAGATCCTTCAAATTATACTTGAGGGCGTATACTCAAGCGAAGGATACTGAATTTAGGCCCTTGTGGGGCTTCACTGAAACGTGGCTTTAACATGAGGTCATATGGCTGTCAAGTAAAAATAATTGATTATCTTGAGTTATAACTAAAAATTGTACTTATTTTAATTTGCAATACTCAACTAGTTACATTATTGGTATTTTTAGGTGGTAAATTCACCATGTATTTGTTTTTTTCTTCTTTGTACCCGACATCATAAGGTGACTGCAACCGGTAAATTGTGTTAAGAGTCGGGGGGAATGAATGGAGCCTGAAAGGACCTGAGAGCCCATGAAAAAGTTTTTGATTTGTTTAGTCTTTTTTGGAAC
>Ga0194058_10001560_pt1 | contig 11386 bp, 9 predicted proteins | sample SepL4417m_MetaG_FD_155490 | JGI IMG/M metagenome (GOLD analysis project Ga0194058, IMG submission 155490) | Anoxic zone freshwater microbial communities from boreal shield lake in IISD Experimental Lakes Area, Ontario, Canada - Sep2016-L442-17m | ecosystem: Environmental > Aquatic > Freshwater >... | reverse complement strand
CTCCTGGGATCTGCGCGTCCCGGATGACCAGGAACCGCGCGCGCTTGATCCCGCGGTCGAAGAGGCGGAGGTGGCGGAGCATCGAGGAATGCATCGCCGTCGCCAGGGCGATGTTCTCAGAATCCCTCGCGTGCCCAGGATACTGCTTGAAGTCGCTGTAGCTGAGGTTCTCCTCGTCCATGGACGGCACCCCGCGGGGGGCCAGCGCGTAGGTCTCAACCCCTGTCCCGCCCACCCGGTTGCTCTTGTTAAAATGGATGCTGACAAAAATCGCGTTCGCGCATTTATTGGCGAGGGCCGGGCGGTTTTCCAAGGGGATGAAGACATCGGTTCCCCGCGTGAGGCGGACGCTGTAGCCGTTTTGCTCGAGGAGTTTTTTTGCCCGGAGAACGACGTCGAGGGCGGCCTCCTTTTCGGCCCCGACCGGCCCGGCCGCGCCGCTGTCGTGCCCGCCGTGCCCGGCATCGAGGATGACCGTGCGGACGGCGCTCGCATTCTTGATCTTTCCGGGGCGCATCACAGGCTCGATGATCTTCGTCACATCCATCGCCGAGATCAGCAGCCGGCCGCCCTTTGACACCACATCGAAACAGAGGATGTATTTGACATTGTTGATCCAGACCTCGCGCCCTCCCGCATTCCCGCGGATCGTCCGCCCCTGACCGGTCAGCGTAAACGAGCTGCCTGAAACCTCCGGCGGGTTCAGCCTGTAAAAAGCTGAGACATCCTCGATCGGCACATACCGCCTCCCCTCGTGCATTGCGACATTCCACTGCGCGGATGCGGCGGATGCGGCGAGGAGGAAGAGGATGGCGGCGGCGGATCTCATCCAAGCCGAGCGCGCGGATCCGATCCCCCACGGGGTATTTCTCTGCGCGTTCAAGCCTTCTTGAGCGCCCCGCTTTCGAGAACCTCCCGGCGGACGCTCTTCCCCCGGAGCTTCGAAGCCCAGAGGACGATTGGTGCCGCAATAAAGATCGACGAGTAAGTTCCGATGACGATCCCCATCAGGATCGCAAACGAAAAGTCGCGCAGGACCTCGCCCCCAAAGAAATACAGCGCCCCCACGGAAAGGAGCGTTGTGCCGCCGGTGAGGATTGTGCGCCCAAGCGTCTCGTTGATGCTGGTGTTCATGAGCGTCTGGATCTTCCCACGCTCGCCCTGCATCAGGCCCTCGCGGATCCGGTCGAAGACGACGATGGTGTCGTTGATCGAGTAGCCGGCAATCGTCAGGACCGCGCCGACCATGACCAAGGAAAGCTCGCCGCCGATCAGAGAAAACAGCCCAAGCATGATGATGACATCGTGCAGCAGGGCGACCACCGCGCCGAGCGCGAACGAAAACTCAAAGCGCAGGGTCACATAGGCCAGGATCCCGAGCATCCCGAGCCCGAGTGCCCAGAGAGCGCTTTTTGCGAACTCCATGCCGATGAGCGCGCCGACGGTATCCTGGGCGACCGGGTTGATCCCGCTGCCTGGGAAGGCCGCGCGCAGCTTGGCGAGAACGGAATCCGACGTCCCCTGCGGGCTGCGGAAAGTCAGGAGCTCCTTCATGCCCGCGCGCTCGAACTGGATGATCACGGCCGGATCGCTCACCGCCTCGCGCGCCTGGGAAAGCGTCACCGGCTGCGCGGACTCCACGATCAGAAGGTCGCCTCCGCGAAAATCGATGCCGAAGTTTTTCTCCCCGCGCAGCGCGAAGATCCCGATAGATCCCCCGATCAGGAGAAGCGAAAAGGCGAGGGCGATCCAGCGCTTGCCGAGGAAATCGAATTTCCGTTTCGGGCTGATGTCGAGCATGGTGATCCGCTTGAGGGCGTTCTTGTCCACGAGCCAGCGGAATGCGGTGCGGGTGAAAAGCAGGGCCGAGAACATCGAGGCGATGATGCCGAGGGTCAGGGTTACCGCGAACCCCCTCACCGAGCCGGTTGCCTGCCAGAAGAGGATGACCGCAGTAATCAATGTCGTCGCGTTCGCGTCGAAGATCGCGCTGAACGCCTTGTCATAGGCGCCGGTCAGCGCGGCCCCCAGCGACTTGCCGGCCGCCATCTCCTCGCGCAGCCGCTCGTAGATCAGCACGTTCGCATCGACAGCCATCCCGATGGTCAAAATAATTCCTGCGATGCCCGGGAGGGTCAGCGTGAAGTTCAGCATCGCCATCATTCCGAACAGGAGCACGATGTTGATGAGCAGCCCAAAGATCGCGATGAGCCCGGCGAAGTGGTAATAGAGCATGACGAACGCCATCACCATCACGAGCCCGACGAGCCCGGCGACGACTCCGCTCTTCACGGAATCCGCACCCAGGGTAGCGGAGACGCTCCTCGTTTCCTCGATCTGGACGGGAACCCGCAGCGGGTTTTCGAGCGCGCTCGAGAGATCCCGCGCTTCCTTGTCGCTGAAATTTCCGGTGATCTGCGCACGGCCGCCGTAGTAGTCGCTCTGGAGAGTCGGTGCCGAGAGCACCTCCCCATCGAGAAGGATCGCCATCTGCCGCCCCTTGTTCTGGGCGGCCACCTCGTCAAAGAGCTTCGCTCCCTCGGTGTCAAGCTCGAGCGAGACTCCGTAGCCCTGCTGGTTGAAGAATGCGTAAGCCCGGGTCACATGCTCGCCGGTCAGCGCGGGCCGGCGGGTCACAAGAATCTGGGACTCCTCCTTGGAAATCTTTCCGTCCTTGGAGGGCTTGTTGGCCTTCAGCACATAAGCAGGAGGCAGAGGCTCCTCGCCCGCCTGGATCCTGGCCACCCGGCCGGCTCCCCCCTCGCCAACCATCGCAAATTCGAGCTTCGCCACCCTCTGGAGCTGGGATTTTGCCTCCTCGACCTGCTTCGTATCGAGCCCCGCAATCTGCACCAGGATCCGATCCTTCCCCTGCGGGCTGATCACCGGCTCGCTCACGCCGTATTGGTCCACGCGCTTGCGGATGACCTCGACCGCCTGATCCAAAAGGTCTTTTGTGATCCCTGTCTCCGTCTGCGGGATGAGGCGGATCAGAAACGACGTGCCGCCCTGCAGGTCGAGCCCGAGGCGGATCTTCTGCCCGGGCGGCCACACCTGCTCGATGCAGTAGGCGGTGAGAAAAACCGTGAGGATCAACCCAAGCCAGCGTTTTCTCGGGGCAAGTTCCGTAGCAAAATACCAGCCGAAAAGCACCAGGAGAGCCAGGCCGAGAGTAAACGTGAGTGCGGGTGACATCAGGAGAGGGTAAGGGTTCTTGCAGCCGCGCCGGCCGCATGGGGGATCATGCTTCGGGCTGCTTCAGCACGACGGCCACCGCTGCGCGATCAAACTCCACCTTCACGTTGTCCGCAATTTTGATGATGATCGTCTTTTCCTTCACGTTCGAGACCGTCCCATGGATCCCGGCATTCGTCACCACCTCGTCGCCGGTCTTTACCGCCTGGATCAGCGCCTCATGCGCCTTCGCCTTCTTCTGCTGCGGACGGATCAGCAGGAAATAGAAAATCACAAAGATGAAAACCAGAGGCAGCATCTGGACAAGCATGTTGTTCGGCGCCGCAGGTGCCGCCGCCTGGGCCAAAATTAAAATGTCGGTCATGTTCATATCGAGGCGCAGAGAATATCCGGATGCCGGGGGTTGGCAAGAACGAACGCATGGGCCGGCCCGTTCAAAATTGGCTTCCGATGGCGCGCCTTCGCAAGTAAATCTGCCGGATGGGCGAGCCGCTTCGGTTTCAGCATTTTGAAGTTTACCAGGATCCGGACGGACGGCCGCTGGAGCTGGGGCGCGGCGGCATGGGGGTCACCTACAAGGCGTTCGATGTCAACTTGGGGCGCGATGTGGCGCTGAAGGTGATCAGCCCGCAGCTGGTTTCCGGCGAGGAGGCCCGGCAGAGATTTTTGCGCGAAGCGCGGACGGCGGCCTCCTTTCGGCACCCGCATGTGGCCTCGGTGTATCACCTTGGGGAAGTCGAGGGCTCGTGTTTTTATGCGATGGAGTTTGTGGAGGGAGAGACGCTGGAGGCGTTCCGACAGCGGGAGGGAAACCTTCCCGCCGCAACCTCCCTCGAGATTATGGATCAAGTGGCGGATGCCCTAGGTGCGGCCGGCCAATTGGGGCTGGTGCACCGGGACATCAAGCCCGCCAACATCATGCTCCACACGGATTTTAACAGGCGGCTCTCTGCGAAGCTGATCGACTTCGGGCTGGCCAAAAGCTTCGAGAGGCAGGAGGGGGACTCCTCTGCGACGCTGACCATGGCAGGATTTGTCGGGACGCCGGCTTACGCAAGCCCCGAGCAGCTGGAAAACCAACCCCTGGATGCCCGCACCGACATTTACTCTCTGGGGGTCACGTTCTTCTACATGCTGTGCGGGAGGCCGCCGTTCAGTGGGTCGCTGGCCAGCGTGATCAGCCAGCACCTCACCCGGCCCCTCCCGATTTCCGAGCTGGCCGGCCAGCCGCGCGAGATCGTGCAGCTCGTGGTGGAAATGACGGCGAAGCCAAGAGAGGATCGGCCGAAAGATGCAGGGGAACTGAGGAGGCGCATCGCCATGTGCCGGGAAGCAGCAGGGCCGGCCGGGCGCGCGCGGGAGCCGGAATCTGCCGCTGCAGAGGGCCAGCATTGGCTCAACCCATTTTTTTCCGGAAAGCACGAGGGGATTGCTTCCGACAGCAGGAACCGGCGCGGCCGGAGCTTTGAGGCCGCCATGCCGGGCGGCGGGGAGGCAGAGGTTTTATTTTTGTATCGGGACTGGACATCTGATCCCGCTGCTTTTGCCGGGTTTGAAGGTGCGGTCCAGAAGCTCAACAAAAATTGTCCTCCGGCATTCCGGAAGGTTTTGTCGGTGGAGACATCGGGCGACCAGACGGCGGCGGTCTGTGAGACGGTGGAGGGGATCCCGCTATTGGAAGTTCTCAAAGCGAGGAAATCCCTGCGTCCGCCGGAGGCGATTGCGGTTCTGCGCCCGATTGCTGCGGCGCTCGATCTGGCGATTGGGATGGACCTCGCGTGCCCGGATCTCACTCTGCACGACATCTGGCTGACGCCCGCTGCGCCAGCGAATACGGATCTCGCGGATTGGCCGCAGCTGGCCGTCCGCGTGGATGCGCTGGCATTTCTCCACCAGCAAGCCTTCGGCGGAGACGGGACGATGATCCCAGGGCTGAGCCAGAAGCCAGCGGAATCGGCGGGATTGCAGGCAGAATACCTCGGGCTGACGGCGTCGCTTGCCTGCGAATTGCTAGGCAGCCCGCGCAGGAATGCCTCGGATGCCGCATTTACCCCGTTGCCATCGCTATCCGCCAATGGAAATTCCGTCCTCCAGCGGGCGCTCGCCCTCGATCCGACCTTCGGCTCGCTCGAAAATTTCATCTGGAAGCTTGAGAGCGAAGAGGGCGGAAGCCAGCGGTGCCCGAAGCACCAGGCCGCCCCGCCGGCTCTACCGGAGGAGCGCCAGCAGGACGGGAATCTCAGCGCGTTTCCATGGAGGCTGGCGGGAGCGCTTGCTGCGATCCTCGGGCTGGCCGGAATTCTCTTTATTATCGTTTCTTCCTTGAATGGCCCGAGAGCGCAGGCAGACAGGAGCGAGCAAAAGCTGCCCCCAGCCACCCAGGCCGTTGCTTCTTCGCCTGCCGGCCCGCCCGTTTCGCCAGGAGCCAAAGCGACCCCGCCGCCTCAGCCGACGCCCGATGCGGCCAGCTCGCAAAGCCAGCCGCCTGCGCCTGCCGAAAATTCCCTGGCAGAGGCGGCAAAGGCATCGGATGCCTCGAAGAAAGCGACGAAGGACGCGCCGTTTGAGAACAGCCTTGGAATGAGGTTTGTGCCGATGCCGGGGACGGATGCCCTCATGAGCGTGTGGGATACGAGGGTGAGGGATTTTCGGGCGTATGCGCAGGCAACCGGGTATCGGCAGCAGGGAGGGATTTATGTCTTAAACCCGGTGAAAACGAAGGACGGCAAGGGCTACTCTCTGAATTTTGAATTTGATGCGGGAGCAAGCTGGGAGAAGCCAGGGTTCCCGCAGACGGCCTCCCACCCGGTGGTGAGCGTGAGCTGGGATGAGGCAAAAGCATTTTGCAGGTGGTTGACAGCGAAGGAACGCGAAGAGGGGAAGATCGGCAAAGACCAGGAATACCGGCTGCCGACGGATGAGGAGTGGAGCGAGGCGGTGGGTGAAACGCGATATCCATGGGGAAACCAATGGCCGCCGCCCGCAAATGCAGGCAACTACATGGATGATGCGCTGGTATCGAAGCTTCCCGCGAATGCGTGGACGCGGGTTCCGGGAAATGACGGGTATGCCTACACATCGCCGGTGGGAACCTACCAGCCGAATCGCCTGGGCTTATATGACATGGGAGGGAACGTCTGGCAGTGGTGCGAGGACTGGTACCGTGCGGGCATGAACGAGCGGGCGGTGCTGGAGAGGATCCCTGGATTGAAAGACGACGGCGGCGGGAAAAAATTCCGCTCCCTCCGCGGCGGATCATGGAACTTCGGCTTCCCCGAGGTTCTGTTATCCTCGTTTCGCGGCCACGACCCTCCCGGCTTCCGTAATAGCCTCTACGGTTTCCGGTGTGTTCTCAGTGGTGGGTCTTCGCGTTAGCCTTCACAGTGGAGCAAGCCCATGGGCTCGCGCAAGGTGGGGCTTTTCCCAGCTCCGTTGGCTCTCCGCTTGAGTTCCTCAAGGGAAAGCCCTATGTCTTTTTGACGTAGGTTGTTCCCATGAAAACCATGAGCATAGAGGCCATCGATCTCGATCCGTTCTGGCGGACCGACGACGGAAGGACGGCTGCCCAGCGGGCGGCTGATTACGGAATTGACCTTTCGCTCATCGCGGAAAACCTGCGGCTCACCCCCGAGCAGAGGATGGACAAAAACCAAACGGCTTTGGATCTCGTAAAGGCACTGCAAGCCGCCCGCAACTGAAATGGAAAATCTCAAGGATCTTGTTCTTCGGCTGGGAAGAAATGATTGCCGCTTTGTTGTCGTTGGCGGATTTTGTGTCGCTTCATGGGGAAGCTCTCTCCTCACCCTCGATGTGGACGTGGCCTGCGACATGTCCCCGGAAAACCTGTTCCGGGCGTGGCAGGCCTTGGAGGAATTCCACCCTGTCCACCGCATGGCTCCCGGACGCCTGCCCTTCACCCGCGAACAGGCGGAAAGCGGCGTGCTCAAAAACCTCTATCTTTCCACGGACCTCGGTCAGCTCGACCTGCTCGGGGAGGTCAAGGGCATTGGCTGCTTCGAGGAGTGTTGGAAATCCAGCGAGCCGATCCGAATCGGCGGCACGGAAATCCGTGCGCTGACCCTGGACGCTATCATCCTGGCCAAGCGGGCGATGGGTCGCCCGAAGGATCTCCACGCCGTCCTCGAACTCGAGGTCATCCGCGAGCTCAGAGGGCGCGCAGCCTCGCAGCTCCCGAATCATTACGATGGCACCCAGTAAAAGCAGCGCCATGCTGCAGGAATCCTTTCTCCAACCGGCGGGCCGCCGCTGACGGGCACAACGCGCTCAAAAGCCCGCTGGGCTGAGGCCAGGTCAGGCTCCCAGATAAGCTTCGCGGACAGCCGGATTTTCCAATAGCTCCGCGCTTTTTCCCGAGAGCAAAACCAGGCCGGTCTCCAGCACGGCAGCGCGATGGGCCAGGCGCAGGGCAATGTTGGCGTTTTGCTCCACAAGCAGGATGGTCACACCGGATTCGTTGATTTGCCGCAGGACCGCATAAATCTCAGCCACCAGCTTGGGGGCCAAGCCCATGGAGGGCTCATCGAGCAGCAGCATCGAGGCCCGGCTCATCAGGGCCCGACCGACCGCGAGCATCTGCTGCTCGCCTCCGGAGAGCGTGCCAGCCGCCTGCTCGCGCCTCTCGCCAAGGCGTGGAAAAATGCCAAAGATCCTCTCAAAATCTGCCGCCACCGCCGCGCGATCCTTGCGGGTCCATGCGCCGAGCCGCAGATTTTCCATGACGGTCAGGTTGCCGAAAATCCCGCGCCCTTCAGGCACGTGGGCCAAGCCCATGGCCACCAGCCGATCCGGAGGCACCCCGCGCAGGTCGCGGCCCGCGAAGCGCACGCTGCCGCCGTGGCGAAGCATCTGAGAAATCGCGCGCAGGGCGGAGCTTTTTCCTGCGCCGTTGGCTCCGATCAAGGTGAAGATTTCGCCTTGGCGGACCTCGAACGAGATCCCCTTCACCGCGCGGATATCGCCGTAGGAAACGCAGAGATTTTCGACAGCAAGCATGCTTACTCCTCCTGGCCTCCGCCTAGGTAGGCATCGATGACGCGGGGGTTTTTCCTCACCTCGGCCGGCGAGCCCTCGGCGATCGTCCGGCCGAAATCGAGGACCGTGATGCGGTCGCAAAGATTCATCACCAGATGCATGTGGTGCTCGATCAGCACGAGCGTGAGCTGGAAATGGGTTTTGACCCACCGGAGGAATTCCGTGAGGGCGACGGTCTCGCCGGAGTTCAGCCCGGCGGCGGGTTCGTCGAGCAGCAGCAGGGATGGCTTCAGAGCCAGCGCCCGCGCGATTTCCAAGCGGCGCTGGGAGCCGTAGGGAAGCTCGCCTGCCAGCTCGTTCGCATGCTCTGCCAAACCGAATGGCTCGAGCAGCCGCATGCTCTCATCCATCGAGCGCTTTTCCTCGCGCTCCAGCCGCGGCATCTTCGAAAGGGCCTCGGGCAGGGAGTAGCGCAGCTGGGAATCAAATGCGATGCGGACGTTGTCGAGGACGGTGAGGTTCGTGCAAAGCCGGATGTTCTGGAACGTCCGGCCGATCCCCTTGAGCGCGATCTGTCCCGGGCGCATCCCAGAGATGCTTTCTCCGCGGAAGCGGATGTGCCCCTCGGTCGGCTTGTAGATTCCGGTGACCAGGTTGAAGAGCGTCGTCTTCCCTGCGCCGTTCGGGCCGATGATCCCGTGCGCATGCCCCTCCAGCACGGAGACGCAGCACTCCGAGATCGCACAGAGCCCGCCGAAGCGCTTGGTCAGGCGATCCACCTCCAGCAATGCGCTCATGATCCGCGCTCCTTTTTCAGCTCCCGCCATGGCAGAAACCATGCCAGCTCGCGCAGCCCCATGATCCCGCGCGGGCGGAAGAGCATGAGAAGCACCAGGATCAGCGGAAGGACGACCATGCGCCAGGTTCCGATCGGCTGGAGCACCTGCATCAGGACGGTGAAAATCACCGCCCCCAACACGGAGCCGGACAGCGAGGCGATGCCGCCGAGATAAACCATCACCAGAATCTCCGTGGACTTCACGATGTCGAACGACCTCGGGTCGATGAAAAAGTTCAGCTGCGCGTAGAGAGCGCCGGCCACGCCGCCGAAAAACGAAGAGATGACGAAGGCGAGGATTTTTGCCTCCCGCGTGCGCACGCCCATGGCGTTGGCAGCGATCTCGTCCTCGCGGATTGCGATGATCGCGCGGCCGAACCGGGAATAGACGAGGTTGCGGATGACCCAGAGCGTCACGACGACCCAAAAGAACGTCCACGGCATGTTGGTCAGCACCGGGGGGGTCATGCCGCGGGGCCCGCCGACGTAGCCGATGTTTTCGAAGGCCGATTTCACGATCATCAGGAAGGCAAGCGTGATGATCGCGAGGTAGTCGCCACGGGTATTGAACGAGATGAGGGCGAGCGGCAAGCCGATGATCGCGGCGATGCTCCCGCCGAAGAGAATCGCCAGAGGAAGCTCCAGCGGCGTGGAGGGAAGCCACTTGATGACCATCACGGCCGAGGCGTATGCCCCCAGGCTCATGAACCCGGCGTGCCCCACCGAGAACTCCCCCATGTAGCCGTTCACCAGGTTCAGGCTGGCGCACAGGATGATGTTGATCCCGATCGTCATCAGGACAACCTTCGTGTAGTCGTTGAAGATCGGAAAAAACTCGCAGGCCAGAGAAAAAGCGAACCCCAGCGCGACGAGGGCGGGCAGGGCCCAGCGGCATCGGGCGGCAGCGTGCAGAAAGGGGGTCACGGCTCAGACTTTCTGGTTGGGCGGCTGGCCCAGCAGCCCGAAAGGTTTAAAAATCAGGATCACGAGAAGGAGCGAGTAAGAGATGAGGTCGCGATAGGTCGAGGGCAGGAATGCCACGGCCATCACCTCGACCCCGCCGAGGATAAATCCGCCGAGCACGGCACCGCGGATGCTTCCGATGCCGCCGATCACAGCCGCGATGAAGGCCTTCCAGCCGATCAGGATCCCCATGCCAGCGCTCACCTGAGGGTAGGCGAGCGCATAAAGCACGCCCGCCGCACCGCCCAGCCCAGCCCCCAAGAAAAATGTTTGTGAGATCAGCCTGTTGACCGGGATCCCCATCAGGGGGACCGTGCGCGCATCGAAGGAGATTGCGCGCATCGCCATGCCGAAGGGGGTCTTATTGACGAGCAGGTCGAGCCCGATCATCAGGAAGAGCGCCACGCCGATGATCAGGATTTGAAGCGTCGTGATCGTCAGGCCGGCGCAAGTCAGGGTCGTGCTGTGAAAGAGCTCCGGCATGAAATGCGGATAGGGGCTGAGGCTCAGGGTCGTATTTTCGATGACCAGCCCACAGCCGAGAGCGGTGATGATCGCGGAGACGCGCGGCGCATTGCGCAGCGGGCGGTAGGCGACCCGCTCGATCAGGGCGCCGACCAGGCCGATCGCGAGCATCACCACCAGAAGAATCACCGCCAACGGCAGCTGGACAGGCAGGAGCGTGGCCAGCAGCAGGCAGGCGAAAGCGCCCAGCATAAACATGGTGCCATGGGCGAAATTGATCATCACCAGCACGCCGTAAACCATGCTGTAGCCGAGGGCGATCAGGGCGTAGATCGAGCCGAGCTGCAGCGCGTTGATCGCTTGCTGTGCGGGGTAGGAAAACATTTCTTGGGGTGGCATCAAAGCCATGGCCGGCAGATCCGGGAGAAGTCCGCCCTCCGCAGCTTGATCACGGCTTGCCGTTTTCCACCCAGGAAAACTTGCCGCCCTTGATTTGCAAGATCACGGCGCTCTTGATCGGATCGCCGCTGCCGGGCTGGAACATCATCGTTCCTGTCACCCCCTCAAACTGTGCGACGCTCGCCAGCGCCTTCCTGACCGCCTCACGGTCCACCGCTCCAGCGGCCCGGATCGCCTCGCAGGCGAGGCCGAAGGCGTCGTACGTCAGGGCGGCGACATCGTCCGGCGCACGGCCGAATTTTGCGGTGTAATCCTCCATGAACTTGCGCGCGGCCGGGGTGGCGATCTCCGTCGAATAGTGGTTGCAAAAATACGCGCCCTCGACGCTGTCTCCGCCCAGCTTGATGATCTCGGGTGAGCTCCAGGCATCGCTGCCGACAAAGCGGGATGTCATCCCCTGCTGGCGCGCCTGCCGGGCGACGCCCGCCGCGTCGTTGTAGTAGGTGGGAAGAAAAAAGACCTCCGGGTTTGTGG
>Ga0194058_10001555_pt1 | contig 11409 bp, 13 predicted proteins | sample SepL4417m_MetaG_FD_155490 | JGI IMG/M metagenome (GOLD analysis project Ga0194058, IMG submission 155490) | Anoxic zone freshwater microbial communities from boreal shield lake in IISD Experimental Lakes Area, Ontario, Canada - Sep2016-L442-17m | ecosystem: Environmental > Aquatic > Freshwater... | reverse complement strand
ATATCGTAACTAAGTGTATATATTTACTAAAATATCGATCTTTCCCTTAGTTTTGGAGGGGATACAAAAAGTCCTTGATATCGATCCTCACCATGCAGAGGCGCAGTTCAAACTAGCTCTTGTGATTCAGAAGACACTGAATAGTAATACAGTGAAGGGGGGCGGACCGGGAAAAATATCCATGAAACACAATACGATGATCCTGAAACCCGGATCCAGACGGGCAATACCCGAAAAAAAGGATTTGCCTTTATGCAGATACATATCGGATTGAATTGATAGGATCTCTCTTTTCTGAATGATGAAAAAAAGATTATTGGGGTTTTAAGCTACCGAATAGCGTGTCCGGTCTTTGAGTTCCTGCTGTTTGCCGGCGTTCCATCCGGATACATCCTGCAGGTACCCGGTTACCCGGCTAATCTGGGTGACATCATGGGAACCGCATTCAGGACAGACAGGTTTACCGCACAGCGGGCAGTACTCAATACCCGAGAGAATCTCATGGGAACAGTGGCAGTGATCGAGCGGGCACATGATTTCAAGATGCGTCTCGCTGCAATTCGGACACGGGCTCTCTTCCACAATGAGGTGGCAGGTGTGGCACTTGTATTTGCGTTCCTTTTCGGGAATCTCGTCCACGCTTTTGAATTTCTGTGCCAGTTTCCGTTGTTCTTCTGTCCAATCCATACTATAACATGGCACAGGTCATTAATAAATATTTAGAACCTGCAGGTTATACGAAAGGCCATTTCACCCACAGATAAGCGTGCATATGCAGATTCGGTCGCGGGGGGCCGTTTGTTTATAAAGGGTTACGCCTTGCGGATGTGCGCAAATCCCTGTGCTGCGGCTGACGGATCCTCTGCCTCATAGATCGCGCGGCCAACGATAATTCCGTCAACAAGTTTTGCAATGATATCCGCATCTCCTCCCTGAGCTCCTACGCCGGGTGAGAGGATCTTTCGTTTACCAACAATGCCCCGTAAGATTTTTACCCGCGCCGGCCGGGTGGCGGGGGCAATGATCCCGTCAGCCCCGCATTCCATGGCGAGTTCTGCTATCTTCTCAGCGGTGCCGCCATGGAAGAACCCGGTAGCTCCCGGGTGACTCATCTCAGCAACCACGTAGCAGGAGCCCCCGCATTCAAACGCGGTCTCAACACAGGCAATCACCGAATCTTTTCCGGTAAACCCGTGGCAGATGATCGAAGAGAACCCGGCATCGAAGACCTGTTCTGCGATCAGCCGGTTGGTGTTGGGAATATCAGCAACCTTGAAATCTGCAATGAGCGGCAGGTCATATTCCGCCAGTTCATCTGCAATAGCAAGTCCGCTGGAGAGCACCAGCGGGTAACCGATCTTGATAGCATCGATGTGAGGAGCACAGGCCTCTGCAATGGACAGGGCAGTTTTCTTCTCTGTTGCATCGAGTGCCAGGATCAGATCAGTCATGGGAAAGCCTCTCCAGCACTGCAGCTACCATAACAGGGAGGGTGATCGTGGCATCGCCGTACACGGTCACTGCCTGCGCCACTTCGGTGATCTTGCCCCATGACCGGGCCTCGTCCAGTGTTGCTCCCGAGAGCCCGCCGAGATCCGGGCGGTCACCGGTCAGCTGGACGGCATAGGAGAACCCGTTGGGGGTCATGAGCATGCTCTGGAGAATGAAGTTCTTCGGAACCCCGCCCCCGACCAGCATGGCACCGGCCTTCTTTGTCGTGAAACAGAGGTCCATGAGAGCCGGCATATCGGAGAATGCATTTACGGTCACCTTGCTGGTCTGGGAGAAGAGCAAGTACTGGAGTCCTATCATCGAGTCCTGCACCGCGGGGCAGTAGATCGGGATATTATTGTGGTACGCAGTATGCAGGATACCTGACTTCAGGTTCTTTCCTATGTGCCGGAGAAGAGCGGAGATGGAGATGGTGCTGCCGGGTTCGAGTTCGGAAAATACTTTCTGCATGAACTCCTCGAAGTGCTCGAACGCCTCGTTCGGGAGATAGACATCGTAGATCCGGTTGATCTCGTCATGCCGCAGTTCGATATCATTACAGAACGCGGTACCGTGGAAATGTTTGCACCCGATAGCCTCGATGATATCGTGCGTGAGATTTGCTCCCGTAGAGACGAGTACATCAATGTGTCCTCCTTTGATGAGATCGGAAACGATTCCGCCCATACCCGCAGGGATCATCGCCCCGGCAAGCCCGAAGAACTTCGTGGTCTCCTTGTCCCGGAGCATCTGGTCATAGATATCCACGGCGCGTGACAGCGATCCGCCATTGTACGCGCCGGCCTTACCCATTGCCACGACCAGTTCATTGACGGTCATCTTCGGTTTCAGGTGCATCTGGGTGACCGGTTCATCGCACTGTTTTGCCATTCTCTTCTTCCCCCCAATTGGGAAGGGTATTGGTGTTCCGTAAAGATAACTGTGTTTCAGGAACTATCATACCAGTTGCTGAAATATTTTTTAAAAAGTTCGTCGATTCTGCACGAACCATGTTTTCTGCCCTTGGTGAACCGGAAAGTCGTTTATTTTAGTTATAACCGGTTTTTTTTGGAAATTCTTTGCTGAAATGGCATTTATTATGCGCTGTGACACCGGTGCGGTCAGAAAGACGAGAAAAAAATTGATTTTTAATATTAATATGAGGAAGATATTTACCTTTTAAGAAATAGTCTATCCAGTATGAAAGATGTCCGGTTAACTATCAAGAAGCGAGCATTCCCGAGCCAGGGACGGGTGCGCCTCAATATCGCGCACTTGCCTGAGCTGGGAATTAAAGAGGGGGATCACGTAGATCTCATCAACGAAACAACAAAAAAAACCGTCACCGCTGCAGTAATTGCTGACACTATGGTACGGGAAGGGCATGTCCGGGTGAGTGAAGAGGATCTCAAGTCGATTGGCATGAGCGATGATGATGAAGTCCTGGTAAGAAAAACCCCGCCATTCCAGGAAAAGGTAAAGAAAGCAGCCGCAGATGCCAACAAATCACTCGCTAAGGGTGTTGATAAACTGGATGAATCGGTGAAGAAGACTGCTGCCGGTGTTAAGGCCGGTGCAGCGAAAACTGCCGCGGCCCTGAAAAAAGAGACCCAGAAGGTATCGGACAGCGTGGAAGAAGTTGTTGCAAAAACCACCGGCAAGGGAAAGAAATCCGTGAAGGTGGAAAAAGCAGCCGAAATAGAAGGATTTGATAACAAATATGATGATCCTGTATTTGATGACGCAGGATTCGATGACGAACATCATTAACGTGCGTTAATTTTTTAACGGAAAAAAACCGTAAATGGGTGAAAAAGCAAATGGCAGCAGAAGCAATAATCACCGACACCGTTCTCATGGGAATCCTTGTTGTTCTCGCAATGGTGATCATCTATCTCATTGTCCGTGAGATACGCATCATGAAGACAGCCAACCGCACCATTGAGCTGGAACTGGAAAAGGACAAACTCAAACTCTTAAAACAGCATGAAGAGTCAAAGGCCTTCCCGTTTACCCGGCTCTCCCCGGAACAGACCGCCGAGATAAAAAATGTTGAAGATGAAAATTCGAGCCTTGAGACGAACATCTATGCAAAGGAAAAACTGATCGAAACGCGGTTAACCCGGCTCGAGAACCTGGTAAAAACAAGAAAACTGGATAATATGTTAGGAAATATCCTAGAACAGGAGAAGCAGGTGAAGTAAATCATGTACCCGGTTATCAACCAGAATCCCGACCAGAATGTAAACGGTGCATCGTTCTGGGATCAGTTCTCTCACATCCAGGGGACGATCGAATCCCGTCTCCCTACATTCGATAAATCACTTGATGCATATTTTGATCAGAATTTTGCCGCCATCATCGAGGAATGGGATCTCGTGACCGACAGCGATCTCCAAAAACTGGAGATGCGTCTTGCAACCGTGAGCGATGAGATCAGCAGCCTGTATGCCGGAAAGCAGACCATCGAGAGCCGGGCAAAAAAGTTAGACACCCTGATCTCGTCTCTGGAGAAGTCGCTATGATCGGCCCGGACAATTACCTGCATGCGTATGTTGACCGCCGGATGAAATATATCGTTGACGAATGGGACCTTGCCACGTATACAGATCTCTCTGATTTTACCACTCGCCTGTATGCCATCGAACAGGAGATTCCCCGCCTGAAAGCCTTTGAGCACACTGCGGCAGACAAACTCACCGAACTCGAAAACCGTGCTGCCAGACTAAAAGGGAGGATGTAAGATGGACTTACTCAGTTTCATCATCATTGTCGTCTGCCTGTGCCTGCTCATCTTCCTGATCTATTATTTTATTAAAGGTGCAAAAGGCGACATCTCGCTCGCCCGCCCGGTGGAGAGCCGGGTCGATGAGTACCTTGACCGCAGGTTCCAGAGCATGGTTGAAGAGTGGCAGCTCGTCTCCCACCCAAAACTCCAGCAGTTCAAGGAACAGCATTACAAGGAGATCGAAAATGACGAAGCGCGTCTCGCTGAACTCAGGAAATATGAGTCCGGGATGCAGACCACACTGGTAACCCTGGAGGCGCGCCTTGACACTGTGGAAAAAGAACTTGCCCGGAAAGATCCCGCCAAAAAGTAAGACATCGCCCGATCTCTTCGCTCAGCTGAAAGGAGAGATCACGGTGATGCGCAAGCAGGGGGAACCTCCGTTAAAGGATCCCCATAGCTTCGCCCAGTACATGTGCGACCTCAGCTCTACTCCTCACCCGATAGCAGAGCTCCGCCAGTGCGTCCTCTGCGGGCGCTGGGCGTGCAAATCCTGCTGGAAGGACGAGTATTATACTTGCAAATCCTGCGCGGGAATCATAACCATTCACACGATGAAGGGTAATGATTAATTTTTCATTTTCCCTGCAGATTTTTTGCTGATGGACATTAAAATCCAATAACTGTTTTTATCAGGATTACTGCATCTCTGCCAAAAGTTAAACACAGTCTATCCTCATCTGCGTATACCGGAACCCGGCCAGGGACGCCAGGCAGGATCCGGGACGGGATACTGCTTCCCGGGATTCATATTCGTTTTGTAATACCGCAACGTCACCTGCATAACCCGGGAAAACCAGAATTTCACTATATTTAATGCTCTTAACACCAAGAGTAGTAAAATCCCATATCGATACGGTGACATAATTGGCTGATGACACAATTCATTCGGAAATCCGGAATGATATTTCCTTAAGGAAGATCATCCAGGATGAACTGTCGGCAGTTCAGAAAAGCCGTGCGGAACTGATGAAACCCAGAGACCATCAGGGAACACTCTTTTTCGTTCTCCTGGTATGTGTTCTTACCAATATCATCTTCTCCCTGCTCCGGCCCGATTATTTCGGACTGTTTATCGCGGCCAGCTTCTACCTCAACATGTACTATTTTATCACCCTGTTGATCCCGACAAATTTCCAGGCAACCAGTCTCCCGGCCGGGGATCTTTCACGGTTTCACACCTGGCTCAAAGAGATCGGGGTAACCTCCGGCACAACCCAGTTTACCCGGTTGTTCATCAACTCGCTCTTCATGAACAGCCGGGCTCTGTCCCTTGGAATCGGGCTAATCTTCTCGATTGATATCGTGTTTGTGCTCATCCATTTTGCCCGGGGGGGCATTCCACTCAGAACCACGATCATTGTCATCACCCAGTGCGCAATTATTGTCATCTTCTACCTGCTGGTCTGGAAAGTGGAACCTTTCTCTACTACATATGTAAAAAAAGTAGAAGAGGCAAAACGCACCCTTCACCGGCAAAAACTGCCACCCCAGCTGGTGACAGCCATGTTCATCTTCGGTTTTTTGATTGCCATATTCCTGTTTCTGACCACCATCATCTATCTGCCGGGGGTGACCCTGAACGCATTTCTAAACCAGTCTCAGCTGACGGAGCTGGGGCACCTGTTCAGCCTTCTTGCCATCCTTGCCTTCAGCCAGTATTTCATCATCCGGTATATCCACGGATATACCAGCAGGACAATGGCTGACCGGATCTTTGACTTCAAGGAACAATCGTTAACAGAACTCCTTGACCGGGAGAACAAAGATCCCGGGAGCCTGTCACTTGATGAAAATCCCCTTGAGACGAGCGCCCTGCTGCTTGAATCCAAGATATTTATCATAAAGCGCAACTCTCTTGCCGGGACATTTCCGGTCTTTGTTGTGGATCTTGACTTCTCGGTGACGATGGACAGCACCACCCTGACCGCAATCAAGGGATATATTGTCGAGAGGAAGCAATAGCGGGAACCCATCTCTCACGGGAAATGCACAAAGTCACGTAGAATTGCCGTTGGTTTTGCATGATCCCAGGACAGGAAGGGTTCAGAAAAAAAGCAGGATAATAAAAAAAAGCAGCGCCCTATTTCTCCGCTTCGAGATTCTTCTTTGCATCCATCAGCTGTTTGATCTGTTCGTCGGGTATTTTTGGAGAGGTTAGATTGAGCCCTTTGATCGCAGATGTGATCACCTCGGCGACAAACGTCCGGGCCATCCACTTGTAGTCTGCCGGAACAATGAACCACGGGGCATAATCCGTAGATGTTGATGACAACATCTCCTCGTAGGCTTTTGTGTATTGATCCCAGAACTGCCGCTCGGCAAGATCGGCAGTGGAGAACTTCCAGTATTTTTCTTTGTGACTGAGCCGATCGAGAAGCCGCCGTTTCTGTTCGTCTTTCGAGATGTGGAGGAAGAATTTGAGGACTACGGTGCCGTTCCTCACAAGATGTTTTTCAAAGGCATTGATATCCTTGTACCGTGCCTCCCAGAATCCCCGGGAATCCGGCCCGATCTTTTTGGGGAGAACTTCCATGCGTTCCGGGTGAACCCGGACTACCAGCACATCCTCGTAATAGGAGCGGTTGAAGATGCCAATCACCCCGCGTTCCGGCAGCACCTTGTAATACCGCCAGAGAAAATCATGGGCATGATCCTCTGCACTGGGAACCTTGAACCCATGGACTTCACAGCCCTGCGGGTTCACCCCGGACATCACATGCCGGATCGTACCATCCTTTCCTGCAGTATCCATTCCCTGTAATATGATCAGGATCCCCCGTTCATGAGAGGCTGCCAGCAACTCCTGGACTTCTGAAAGCGATGCACGATCCTTTTCAAGCATCCTCTCCAGCAGGTCATGGGCCTGGCCTTCACTCATGGTTTTGAGTTGCTCATGCTGCACCCAGCCGGCATCAAATTTCTTCAGCTGCACTTTCTTCCCCGGCGCGATAATGAATTTCCGGAGATACGCTTTTACTTTGGGTCCCTTGACTTCCATTCCGTTCATCTCTGATATCCTTAAAAATAATCAGGCAGGAGTTGCCCCGCCGGTTTTGTTCTTACGTTCGTTTGCGGCAATGATGTCATCCAGCACTTCGGTGATCCTGCCTTTGTACTGGGCCATGTAGAGGCTGTAGTAGAGCCCCCGTTTTGCCATCAGTTCGTCATGATTGCCCTGTTCCACAATGGCACCGTCATCGACCACAAGGATCTTGTCACTGTCCTTGATCGTTGATAAGCGGTGGGCGATCGAAAACGAAGTCACCCCTTCCTGGAGTTTCCGCAGCGCCCCCTGGATCACCTTCTCGGTCCTCGTGTCCACATTCGACGTGGCTTCATCAAGGATCAACATCCTTGGCTGGGCGAGCATGGCCCGTGCGATCGTGAGCAGTTGTCGCTGGCCCTGCGAGAGATTGGCCCCCCCGTCCACCAGCACCGTATCATATCCATGAGGGAGCTGCTGGACAAACGCATCGCAGTCAGCCTGTTTTGCCGCACTGATGCACTCCGCATCGGTTGCCCCGTCCCGGGCGTACTTGAGGTTGTTCATCACCGTATCGGTAAAGAGCAGCGGTTCCTGCTGGACCACCCCGATCTGCCGCCGCAGGCTGTCCTGCGTAACATCGGCGATGTTGATCCCGTCAACCAGGATCTCCCCGCTGTCGATGTCATAATACCGGGTGAGAATGTTGACGATCGTGCTCTTGCCTGCGCCGGTGGGGCCGCAGAGACCGATCTTCATACCGGGGGTTGCAACAAAGTTGGCATCCTTCATCACCCTTCTGCCCGGCACGTAACTGAAGTTCACGTCCTTAAAGACAATGTCTCCCTTGATCCGGGGCAAGGCTTTTGCCCCGGGCTTGTCCATCACATCAGGCGGTGTGTCCAGCACCTCAAACATCCGTCCTGCACCTACGATTGCCGAGACCCAGAAGTTGTAGTTAAAGAAGATGAACGTGAGCGGGAGGATAAAGAGCAGGCAGAACGAGATCGCCGTCGAGAGCGCTCCTATCGTAATCAGGCCATCGTTGAGCAGCTTCACGCCAAAGACCGCAACAACCGCGATCGAGATGAACGCCGAGATGAGACAGAGCGGGCTGATGAAGAGGGAGAGGATATGCGCCCTTGCGCCGGCATGACTGGCATCGAGGGATATCCCGGATTCGAGGATGGACGATGTCTTCTGGTGCCGGTCTGCGATCACCGTCCGCTGGCCTTCGAGTGTCTCTTCAATTACACCGTTTAAGTCTCCCAGTTTGATCTGGAGCATGGAAAATGAGGGGCTGGATACATGGGAGAGGACTGCAACGAACACGGCAAGCAACGGGATGATCACAAGTGCGACACCGGCAAGCACCGGGCTTATCAGGATGAGCGCAATGATCGTGATGATGAGCATGAACGTGGACTGGAGCGTCAGGCTGAACGGATTCTGGAAGAGATTGTTGATCGTGTCCATATCGTTGGTCAGACGGCTCATCAGTTCACCGATCGGCTGCTTGTCAAAGAAGCGGAGCGAGAGGCCCTGCATGTGCTCGAAGAGATCCTGCCGGAGCCGGAAGAGGGCGTTCTGGGTGACATCGGTCATCCAGCGGAATGCCGTATACAGGCAGATGAACGTAACAACACTCAGCCCCAGCATCTGGTAAGCGGTGCCCATGACCGATCCTTTTCCCGGTGTGGCAAGATTGTTGATCATATCCCCCAGAAGAACCGGTATCAGCAGGAAGGCAAATGTACCGATGAACATCAGGAAGAGCGATGCACAGAATTTGCCTTTCTGGAGGAGGATATACTTCATGAGCCGCCCGATGGCCCCGCCCTTTTGCTTGTGCTCTTTTGCGGGGGATTGTGCTGCATCGGTCATGATATATCCTCCTTCTTGAGCCCGCCCAGCTGTGAATCGAAGATATCCTGGTACAGGGGGCTGGATTTGATGAGCTCCTTATGAGTTCCCATGGCCACGATCTCGCCTTTTTCAAGAACGACAATCTTGTCAGCTGCAAGTGCAGTCGAGACCCGGGACGCAACAATCAGGCGGGTGACACCGGTTAGGAATTTTGGCAGGGCAGTAAGAATCCTGCCCTCCGTCTCAATGTCAACTGCCGAGGTTGAATCATCCAGGATGAGGATCTTTGGCCGGACCGTGAAGGCCCGGGCCATCGAGATCCTTTGCTGCTGGCCCCCGGAGAAGTTCTGACCTTTCCGGGACACCCGGGCATCGTACTGGTCCTGCTGGGCGACGACAAAACTGTCGGCATCGGCAACCTGGGCTGCGGCCTTTGCATCATCGTAACTGCTCTCCGGTCTCCCAAACCGGATGTTCTCTACGATCGTTCCCGAGAAGAGGAATGCCTTCTGGAGAGCAACCGAGACGATGTTTCGCAAATCATCCTGCGGGATCTCTCTTACATCCACCCCGTCGATCAGGATACGGCCCCCGGATACATCATAGAACCGGGGGATCAGCGAGACAAGGGTCGATTTTCCGGACCCGTTTGCTCCTAAAAAAGCCACGGTCTGGCCGGGTTCAATGGTAAGGTTGATGTTTTTTAAGGTGTCTGTCTCTCCTTTGGGATCATACCGGAAATTAACGTTCTCAAAGACAATTTTTCCTTTCGCGTTCCCGACATAAGATATACGTGCAGTTGTACGGTCCACAACATCCGGAACCGTATCCCAGATCTCTTTTAACCGTCCGGCCGATGCCTCGGCTGAGACTATCTGGGGCATGAGCATGGAGAGCATCCACATCTGGCCGATGATGATGAACGTGTACTGGAAGAAGGCCAGCATTGCACCGATCTTTATCGTGCCGGCGGCCACGAGTGGCGATCCATACATAATGAGAAGGGTGGTGGCAAGGCCCATGATGAAGAGGGCTGCCGGCATCGTGATTGCATTGGTATGCAGCGGGTTGACATTTGCCAGCCGGAACCCGTCATTGGTTGACCGGTATTTTTTAATTTCGTAATCCTGCCGGACAAAGGCCTTGACCACCCGGATGCCGGCCATATCCTCCTGGAGATTGTTGTTGACCCGGTCATACTTTGCCTGCCGGGTCTGGAACTGCTTCTGCATCACAAACATCGCAACGCCAAAGGTCGCAGTTGAGAGGAGGAGGACGACAACGAGGATCCAGAGCAGTTCGGGGCTCGTGATTGCGACCAGGATCAAGGAGACGATGATGGCAAAGGGGGCCATCAGGAGACTCCGGAGCGACAACTGGACCCCGATATTGATCTGGTACACGTCACTGGTCAACCGGGTCAGAAGTTCGCCGGTCGCGGACCGGTCAAGGTTCCCGAACGAGAAGCTCTGGATCCGGCTGAAGATCCCGTTCCGGATATAGTTGCCGGTTGCTTCTGCGATCCGGACCGCATAGACCGTGTTTGCCATACAGAATATTCCGGTGAGGACGGCAAAGATGCCGATCAACACCGCGTTTTGTACAGCCGCATCGATATCCCGTGCATTGTTGATGATGATCATCACCTGCATCGGGATAAAGATCATGAACGTGACATAGAGGAGAGCAAAGATCTGCGAGATTGCGATCGGCTTCCAGTGGCCACGGTAGATAACCATCATATACCGCAAGTTTGGGAGGAAAACCACACTATCACCCATCAGACCGGTGATCGGTTGATCAGGGGTCGGTATGGGACAAAGGTGAGGATTGCTCATAATACTATCCCTCCCTGATTATAACCAGAATTTTTATTAAAAAAATGAAGCGGTAAAGGAAATGACGGGGCGGATCCTTGGTATCTCCATCGGCGTTTTCCCGGCCCGGGCCCGGCATCTGTTCTCCCTTCTGCACCCTGCATACATCCCGGTTTTTCAGTTCTCCGTCGGAGAAAAACGACCCTCACATTCGCATTCCGGCAGCCTTTTAGGGGTCCGTATGGGGCAAACCAGGTGGCGAAAAAAGCCCCGGTTTAATGGCCCATGGCGGGCTTTAGGAGAGGGGGTTTCCAGCAGTATTTTGGCAAACCGGGTATCCCCTCCAAAAAATAGGGCAAACCAACCTTTCGGGTTTACTGGCAAATCAATGCATGGAAAATAATAATATTCACGCATTATGATCTCAAGTAGGAAAACCAGCCTTCTTCAAAAGAGTGACC
>Ga0194058_10001551_pt1 | contig 11426 bp, 8 predicted proteins | sample SepL4417m_MetaG_FD_155490 | JGI IMG/M metagenome (GOLD analysis project Ga0194058, IMG submission 155490) | Anoxic zone freshwater microbial communities from boreal shield lake in IISD Experimental Lakes Area, Ontario, Canada - Sep2016-L442-17m | ecosystem: Environmental > Aquatic > Freshwater >... | reverse complement strand
TCGCATCGAGGCGGCCACCAAGCCCCGCTTCCAGAACTGCAACCTCTGCCCCCGACTCGCTGATCAGGAGCAGCGCAGCAGCCGTGACGAGCTCAAACTGAGTGACGACATCTCCTTCCGGCAGCTTCGGAGCAACTCGCTGTTCAGCAGAGGCGACACGCTCGACTGCTCCTGCAAACAGTTCCGCAGAGACTTCACAAGGGCTGCCGCCGCTAATCGAGGGAAGTAGGACGCGCTGATTGAAGTCGATCAGGTGGGGCGAGATGTAAGCGCCGGCAGGTACGCCCATTTGGCAGAGAAGAGCGGCCGCATAACGGGTCGTAGAAGATTTTCCGTTCGTACCAACTACATGGATCGTCCTCAGTTGGTCCTGCGGATTCCCAAGCTCTTTAACAAGCAACCGCATCCGCTCGAGACCGGGCTTGATTCCAAACAGCTCTCGCGACAGAAGGAACTCGGTCGCATCGCCCGGAGTCCATTTACCGCTCAAAGAGCCTTCAACTCCGCCTCTAAACGAGCGATCTTCTCGCGCTCAGCTTCGACGACTGCTGGTGGCGCCTTATCGACAAACCTTGGGTTTGCCAGCTTCGCCCTTGCGCGTTCGATTTGAAGCTCGATTTGCTGCCGTTGACGGTCACGCCTTTGATCGGCAGCCGCAGTATCGACTTCACCCGCGTCGGTGATCTCAATACTGCCGCCAGGGACTGGAATCGATGCAATCGGATCATCGTCACTCTCTCGGAACTCGATCCGTGCGAGTCGCTCGACCATTGCCGACATTGGCAGCAGATCATCTGACTTGAGCCTCGCGAAAACTTCGGCCTTTGCGGGGGCGCCAGCAGTCGATCGCCAACCGCGCACCGCTTGGACTGCATCTATCAAATTGCGAATCTGCTCTTCAGCCTCTGAATCTCGGCGCTGCGGAGCAGCCTCAGGCGCATGCCTCCCAGCCAGGAGGCCATCCGACCCAGGCAGATGCGGCCAAATTGCCTCGCTTACAAACGGAATGATCGGGTGCGACAGCGCAAGCGTTTCGGTCAGCACGTAGAGCAGCGTGCTCTGAAGTTCCTCACGACCCTCAACGACACCGTCGGCGAGCCGCGGTTTGACCATCTCGATGTACCAGTCACAGAGCTCCGCGTACACAAAGTCATAGAGCTCAAGCGCAGCGTGAGCGAGGTCGTAGCTCTCAATCCGTTCGGCTATCCCAGCACGTGCAGCCTCCAGCCGCGAAAGAATCCAATAATCCTCAACAGCTGATGGCAATGCTTCGGGGCGAGTTAACGGTTCGATCATCGTTAGCCCAAAGCGCATTGCATTCCAGAGTTTGTTCGCAAGCTGTTGGCCCTGCTGGACTTTCTCTGCCGAGTAACGAACATCCTGTGTCGAACTCATCGCTAGAAGGCCGAACCGGACTCCATCAGCCCCATGCTTGTCAATCTCATCGAGCGGATCGATTCCAGTTCCAAGTGACTTCGACATCCTGCGCCCGTCAGGGGCCTGGATAACTGAATGCACGTAAACCTCTGCGAAGGGAACATCGCCAGTGAACTCAATCCCCATCATCACCATCCGAGCGACCCAGAGGAAAATGATGTCGCGAGCGGTTGAGAGAACATTCGTTGGGTAGAAGGCTTCGATCTCGGGGGTTGAATCGGGCCAGCCGAGCGTTGCAAACGGCCAGAGCGCAGAGCTAAACCACGTATCCAGAACATCCTCGTCCTGCACCCAGCCATCGCCTTCAGGAGCATCTAGACCTACGTGGATCTCCTCGCCGCGATACCAAACGGGAAGCCGATGCCCCCACCAAAGTTGCCTTGAAAGGCACCACGGACGGATGTTTTCCATCCAGTCGAGATAGACACGCCCCCAACGGTCAGGGTGGAACTCGACACGCCCGTCCTTGACAGCTTCGATCGCGGGAGCAGCCAACTCCTCCATGCCCATAAACCACTGGAGCGAAATCAGTGGCTCGATTCGACTGCCGGACCGATGCGAATGTGGAACGACGTGTGTGTACTCAGTGGTCTTACGCAGGAACCCCTTGTCATCGAGGTCCTTAATCACACGCTCCTGCGCTTCAGCGGCAGAAAGACCTGCGTAATCGCCGGCCGCCTCGGTCATCAAGCCGTCTTCACCGATCACACTCGGTTCAGGCAAGCCGTGTCGACGGCCAATCTCAAAGTCGTTTGGATCGTGGGCCGGCGTGATCTTCAGTGCTCCGGTACCAAAGTCGAGCTTCACATAGGCATCGGCAATGACCGGAATACGTCGATCGGTAAGTGGAAGCAGCACCTCCTCACCGATCAGGTGGGCATAGCGCTGATCTTCCGGGTGAACCGCAACAGCAACATCGCCGAACATCGTTTCCGGTCGCACAGTCGCGACGACTAACTCACCCTCACCGCTGGCCAGTGGGTAGCCAATCTCCACCATCTGATCGACGACCTCGCGCTCCTCCACCTCGAGGTCGCTAATCGCAGACCGTGAGCCTGGATCCCAATTGACCATGTAATTATCGCGATAGATGTAACCCTTCTCGTACAAACGCACGAACACTTCGAGCACAGCTTTGGCGTAGTCCTGATCGAGCGTGAACCGCTCCTCTTGGTAGTCGCAAGAGGCGCCAATCCGCTTGAACTGTTCGACAATTCTTGATCCATACTCTTCACGCCATTCCCAAACGCGCTCAGTAAATGCCTCGCGCCCAAGTTCCTCTCTAGAGGTTCCCTCTGCGATCAGCGCCTTCTCAACCTGTTTCTGCGTAGCTATTCCTGCGTGATCAGTGCCGAGGATCCACTTTGTTCGCATTCCGAGCATGCGGTGGTGGCGAGCGAGGACATCTTGAATCGTGCCGTTGAGAGCGTGGCCCATGTGCAGCGAACCGGTCACATTCGGGGGTGGAATGGCGATCGAATAGTTGTCGCTTGCTTCACCTAGCGGTTCAGGATGAAAGAGGCCGGAGTCAATCCATGCCTTGAACACTGCCGCCTCATGAGCGGCTGGTTCGAACCTACTGGATAGCTGTGCGTCGGCCATTGACCGCTCAGTCTACGAGCGCAGCCTGATTGGCGGAGGTTCAGCCGTTGGTTCCGTCGGCCGTAGCCGAGTGATCCGCAAGTCCGTCGGAGATTGCTTCAGTAACGAGTGTCGGCGCAATACCGCGTTCGACCGACTCCTTCGTTACGACACACTTTGTTACATCATCCCTCGATGGAAGGTCAAACTGAACTTCAAGCAGAGTGTCTTCAATAATTGATCGCAGGCCTCTCGCGCCGGTTTCCCGCTCCAAAGCCCGATCGGCGATTGCGTTTAGGGCCTCATCGGCAAAGACCAGCTCAATGCCATCAAACTCGAAGAATCGCTGGAACTGTTTGACAAGCGAGTTCTTGGGCTCAGTGAGAATGTGAATCAGATCATCGCGCTCTAGTTGATGCACGGCACTGATGATTGGAAGCCGGCCAACAAACTCTGGGATCAGGCCAAAGTGAATTAGATCTTCAGGCAGGCACTTCTCAAATGATTCGCCCGGATCATGATCGGCCTTGACTGTCACTTCACGTCCGAAGCCAACGCCGCCGTTGCCGATCCGACGCCGAATTACCTCTTCAAGATGGGCAAATGCGCCGCCACAAATAAACAGGATGTTCGTGGTGTCAATCGTCAGGAACTCTTGGTGAGGGTGCTTGCGGCCACCCTGCGGTGGCACCGACGCTGTCGTCCCCTCGAGGATCTTTAGAAGCGCCTGCTGCACACCCTCACCCGAAACATCTCGAGTGATTGAAGGGTTGTCGGCACGACGCCCAATCTTGTCAACCTCATCGATGTAGATGATTCCGGTCTCTGCCTTCTTGACGTCGTAATCGGCCGCCTGAATCAGCTTGAGAAGAATGTTTTCAACATCCTCACCGACATAGCCAGCTTCAGTCAGCGCAGTTGCGTCGGCGATCGCGAAGGGAACATCGAGGATTCGAGCCAAAGTCTGCGCTAACAAGGTCTTGCCGCAGCCGGTTGGCCCGAGCATCAGGATGTTTGACTTCTGCAGCTCAACATCCTCATCCTCAGACTGCAGCATTCGCACACGTTTGTAGTGGTTGTAGACGGCAACTGAGAGTGTCCGCTTCGCCGCGTCCTGGCCAATCACATACTCATCGAGAAATGCACGGATCTCTTTTGGCTTCGGCAGGTGCTCAACATCAAAGCTCGTGACCGGCGTTAACTCCTCGTCAATGATCTCCGTACAGAGATCAATGCATTCATCACAGATATAGACGCCGGGACCAGCGATCAGCTTCTTGACTTGACGCTGCGACTTTCCACAGAACGAGCAGAGCAGCTGCTCATTGGTTTCGGTCGGCTTCGCCAACTCCGTTCAGCGGATCCAAGTCACATCTAGTGACTTGTGATTACGCGATCAATGATCCCGTAATCCGCTGCCTCCTGTGAACTCATAAAGTAGTCGCGCTCGGTATCGCCCTTGACCTCGTCAACGCTCTTGCCGGTGTGCTTGGCGATGATTTCGTCGAGCCGCACGCGAATGTCAAGAATCTCCTTAGCGTGAATCTCAATGTCAGTCGCCTGACCTTGGAAGCTCGATGAAACCTGGTGAATCAGGATCTTTGCGTTAGGAAGCGCCATCCGCTTGCCTTCGGCACCACCAGCAAGGAGCAGCGCTCCCATTGACATCGCGATACCAACGCAGATCGTCGAGACATCAGGCTTGATGAACTGCATCGTGTCGTAGATCGCAAGACCAGCGTAGACAGACCCACCTGGTGAGTTGATGTAAATCGAAATGTCCTTGTCAGGGTCCTCACTCTCAAGGTGAAGGAGTTGAGCGACAATCAGGTTTGCGATCTGATCGTCAACCTGGGTTCCAAGGAAGATGATCCGTTCGCTCAGCAGGCGCGAGTAGATGTCAAATGCCCGCTCTCCGCGGGAAGTCTGCTCTACGACCATTGGGACAAGGGGACTCATGGGCTGGCTCTCTTTCCCGTGCCGCGCCATTTTCCTGCCAGCGGGCTGGATTGCCCGCCGACCAAAGGCAGCACGACCACCGACTGTACCAACGGCCAAGCGGCCGTCAGAGGATTCAGTCGGCTTTACGAGGCGCAGCTACCGGCTTGGCGCTCTCAACCATCAGGTCAACAGCCAGCCGTGAGGCCAAATCACTCTTGAGCGCATCCTCTCGACGATCATTCCGGATCCGCTCAAGAAGCTCGGCACTCGTCACGCCCTCATGCCCGGCCGAATGTTCGAGAGCCTCGAGCATCTGCTCCTCGGTTGGGTCAATGCCTTCAGCGTTGACGACCGCTTCAAGGGTTGCCTCGCGACGCAAACCGGTTGCCGCCTCCTCCTTGGCTTCGCCAATGATCTCTTCTTCGCTCTTGCCGGAGATCTGGAGGTAGGTCTCTCGGTTTATTCCCTGAGCTTCCATCGAGCGAAGCGTCCGCTCCCAAAGCTCGCGGGCTCGACCCTCAATCAATTCATCAGTAAGTTCGACCTTCGCATTCTCGGCGGCAGCATCAACGCATGCGGCTCGGAAGTCGGAGTCGATCCGCCTCTCCTCTGACTCGGTGAGTCGGTCTTTGATGTCCTGCCGAAGATCGGCAACAGAGTCATGGCCGAGCTGTTCAGCGAACTGATCGTCGAGCTCAGGCAGGCTCTTGGCACGGACCTCCTGAACTGTGACATCGAAGGTTGCGTCTTTGCCAGCAAGATTTTCAGCCGGATAATCCTCCGGGAAGGTGAGGTTAAGCGTTCGCTTTTCATCCTTGACAACGCCAATCAGCTGCTCTTCAAAGCCGGGAATCAAGCGGCCGGCTCCCAGCTCAATCAGCTGGTCGCTGCCCTTGCCGCCGTCGAACTCAACGCCATCAACCGCTCCGACGTAGTCAACGACAACTGAGTCACCCTCAGCTGCGGGATCTTCCGTGGGCTCGAGGCTTGCGGCTTGCGCAACCATCCGCTCAAGCTCTTCTTCGACTCGATCGTCGCCGTTGTTTGGCTCCTCACGCGGAACCTTTAGGTCCTTGTACTTGCCGAGCTTGGCAGGTGGCCTGACGCCAACCTCAACGGTGAAAGGCAATGGTTGACCAGACTCCCCTGGTATCACGCCGATTTCGATTCGCGGATCTCCGACTGGATCGATTCCGGTCTCAGCAATTGCCTCCGCGTACCAAGTGCCAAGTGCAGAGCGAATCGCACGATCGACAACATTCTCGCGCCCAATTTGAGTCATTACAACTGCAGCGGGGACCTTACCTTTGCGGAAGCCCGGCACTCGGAGCGTGCTGCCAAGCTCTTTAGCCGCACTGCTAACCGCGCGATCAAATTCCTCAGCGTTGACCTCGCAGGCCAGCGACACCTTGCTGTCAGGCATTTCCGAAACTGTTGCTGTAACGATCTGGGCCACGGGCGCGCCACGATAGCGATAGAGGGCATCTTGCTGTCGCCAGCAGGCCATAAGCACGCGCTCGCGCTACCTTCTGCCGGTGCCGAATCGAATGCCACTTCATCGCGCATTCGCAGCTTGGGTCGTAACCGGTCCCCCAGGCCGAGCGGTCGCAATGGTCATTGACCTAAGTGCACTTGCCGCCGAGGTAAGGCGCACTCGGCGTGGCAAGGCGCGGAGCTGAACACTCGCAGCTGACTTGCTGAACAAAGTGAATTGCTTTCCAACCGATGCGTCAGGGGCGGCCCCAAAACGCCAAGAATCAGGTCAAGGCGGTGCCGCTCTGCGGCAGATAATCATTCAAGGGTGAGCGACGGGACTTGAACCCGCGACCGCCGGGATCACAACCCGGAGCTCTACCAGCTGAGCTACGCCCACCAAGCCGGGCGATTGTAGCGATGCTTGGCCAGGCGACCGCGGCTGGTCAGATTGACTGCAGCGCCCCCGGGAGGACTCGAACCTCCGACCTGCGGCTTAGAAGGCCGCCGCTCTATCCAGCTGAGCTACAGGGGCGTGACTTATGGAGTGTGGCAGCGAGCGTCGCGGATTGGCGGGACGGAGGAGCAACTGGCGCGTGGCCAAAGGCTGCTTGGAGTAATCCGCGCTCGCCTCTAGCCTGCTGCTCGTGAGTCAGGTTCCTGTCCAAACGCCGATCTGGCTTGACATGTCCGCCGTCGTGGTCGCTGCCCTCGGCGGCTCAATTGTTGCCGTGCGAGCCCGCTTTGACATCACCGGGGTGATCGCACTCGGATTGATCTCCGGTCTCGGAGGAGGCCTACTGCGTGATGTCTTGCTCAATCAGCTGCCGGTCGCACTCAAATCGCCCTGGTACATCATCGCCGCCTTCGCTGCCGCATCGGTTGTAGCGGTCACCGCCACGCAGGTCCAACGGTTCGTCGCGCTGTTCATTCTGCTCGACGCCGCCGCACTTGGGCTTTACGGAATTACCGGCGCCAACAAAGCGCTTTCGAATGGCCTCGGGGTCGCCCCTGCGCTACTTGTCGGGATGATCGCCGCAATCGGCGGTGGTGCCCTGCGCGATGTAGCAACTGCCCAACCGCCATCGATCTTCAAGCGCGGCGGTCAGCTCTACGCTACTGCGGCACTTGCCGGCCTGATCGCCTATGCAATCGCATGGGATGCGGGGTTGCCGACGACCGAATCTCTAATCGGTTCAGCAGCGATTATTTTCGTTCTGCGCGTTGCAGCCTGGCGTCGGAATTGGGTCCTTCCGGGGCCGATCGATGCACCCAGCCGACTACGCGTAAAACGAGACACGGACGAACCGGTCAACCGCGGCTAGGTCAACTCGACTTCAGCCCAGGCAGCGAGCGCAGCTGCGCAGTATGAGATTGATTCGACCCAACTCTTAAACGCTGACTCGTCCGCCGAATCACTGACGTACTTGACGAGCCTGACCGGGACATCAACCCGCCGCGCTGCTAGCGCTATTCCAAAACCTTCCATGTCGACTAGCTGGGCGCGCTCAGCCAGTTTCGCGCGAAGCTCGGAATCGGATAGGAAGACATCGCCGGTTGCGAGTGTCAGACCATCGCCAAATGTAATCGGCTCGCTAAAGGAGCGTCCGGTCAGCTCGAAGAGGGCAGCATTGTCGAAGTCGTGCTGAATCACTCCACCAACGACATGGATTCCCTCACAGCCGTCTACTAAAGCTCCGGCTGTTCCAAGGTTCACAACTTCGGAAGGTCGCTGGTCGGCGAGCAGCGCCGCTGTCGCACCAGTCGCATTTACCTTTCCGGCACCAGTGACAAGTATCGGAAGCCCAAGCCCGCCCATCTGCTCAGCTTCTTCGTGCACTGCTACGACCAGAAGAGGCCTGTCGCTGGTGACTGTTCCGATCAGTTCCATCAGATCGCGGACGCTACCGAGTGAAGCAGCCGCTTGCCGGCAGAGCGCATTGCACTCGGCACTCCGTCATGCTTGTCAGATGCGCGAACACTGGGTACATGTTGAACAAGATTTCGAACTGCCGGTTGAGCGGGTCTACCCGTTTCTTTCCGAGCACGAGAACCTTGGCCCCCTCTTCGGGGCAAAGATCACACGGATACGGGACGGCGAGACTGAGCGCAACGGCGTCGGATCAGCGCGCCTTGTCAAGGTCGGTCCGGCACCAGCCGTTGAGGAAACCGTCACGAAGGTCATCCCGAATGAACTAATCGAATACCGCATCACTCATGGCGGACCGATGCGCAACCACATTGGGATCATGAAGTTCACTGCACTTCCCGGTACCGGCTCACACCTTGACTACCGAATTCGTGTTTCAACGAGGATCCCTGGACTTGCTTCCGTCCTGACAGCCGTGCTGTCGAAGAACATCGCCAAGGGCTTGAAGACGGTCGACCGCAGCGCTTAGTTGAGCCACTGGTTCAGCTGTCAAAGCCAAGGCCGAGGCCGTCCAAGGTCCTCAGCCATAGCCCGCGTTGTCCCCCGTTAGCGTCAGCTGCGGCAATCCGGTTTCGAGTCAATTGAATTACTGCACTGCGTAGCGGTTCAGGCGGGAACGGAACCGGCTTCTTGCGGACCATCTCGAGGCCGGTTGCCTCTGTAGCTCGGCCGTCGGCAAGGTCAAGCGCGACGCGCGCGCCAAACCTTGTTGCTCCAACGCCGAGCCCTGTGTAGCCAGCCGCATAAGCCGCTCTTCCACCGCAGGCCGTCCCGAAGAACACCGAGAACCGGCTACATGTATCGATAGCTCCACCCCAGCGGTGAGTGAAGCGAAGCCCATTCAGTTGTGGGAAGTTAAGGAAGAAGTTCCTAGCGAGTGCTGCAAACACCTCTGGATCATCGTCGTGTTTACCGCCAACGCTCCCGCCATAGCGATAGACAGCCTCGTAGCCACCCCAGAGGATTCGGTTGTCGGGCGTCAGGCGGTAGTAATGGAATCGGTTCGCTGAGTCTGAAATTCCCTGTCGCCCAGCCCAACCAAGTGAGTCGAGCTGCTCGTCGGAGAGCGGTTCGGTAACCAACACATAGTCATAGACGGGTGCTACATAGCGCCTCACCTCACGAACCAGTGGTCGATAAGCGCTTGTTGCGATCACAGCTCGACGCGCTTCGACTTCGCCACCCTCGACTTGAACACAAACTCCCGTCGTCGTTGGCAGCAGCTTCAGGGCTCGAGTGTTCTCATGCACCCGGACGCCAGCGGCGAGCGCCGCATTCAGCAGACCCTCCGCCAGTTTGCCTGGGTGGATAGTGCCCGCACCGTCCTTTGACCAAACGCCCGCAAGGAACAGCGGTGAGGCTACCTGCTGCTGGATTGCTTCTGGGTTGTCAAACAGTTCGACGGCCAACCCAAAGCGCCGCTGATGCTCAGCCTCCTCGCGAAGTCCTTCAACTTGATGCGCTTCAGTAGCAACATTGATCGCGCCGCAGAGGTCAAGATCGCAGTCAATTGAGTAGGAAGAAATGTCCGCAACAAGCCCCGCGAAACTCTCGCGCGCAAGCCTCTCGATCCGGTCAATCTCGTCAGGAAAGTGGTTGATCCCGTTAGCGATACCGTGAGTCAGTGACTGCTCAAGGAATCCACCGTTACGGCCGCTCGCACCAAAGCCTGCAGTCGCTGCCTCAACTAGCAGCACATCGCGATCCGGGTTGTCAGCTTTGGCCTGAAGTGCCGCCCAGAGCCCCGTGTAGCCGCCACCGACAATGCAGAGGTCAGCCGTTGTTGACCCGTGCAGCGGCGGTTGAGGCGTTCTGCTTGGAAGACCATCAAGCCAGAAGGATCCAAGCTTCGAATCGGCAAACGAATCGCGGTCGGCCGCGGATGGTTGTCTTGAATCCCAGACGGTAGTCATCTGCAACCGAGTATTACCGGCCGAGCGGCTGGGCCTGACCTCATAGTTGATTCGATAGTCGGGGCGCTCGGATTCGAACCGAGGACCTCTCGCTCCCAAAGCGAGCGCGCTACCAAGCTGCGCCACGCCCCGCGACTACGGTGATGATCGCAGGCTGACGCGAAACGCGCCTCCGCGGTGTCTACGAATACTCTCTGAGCGTGGCAAAAAGCAACAGACGCTGGTGGTCGGCAATCGCCTTGATCACCCTCGCAGGACTTGCTCTCAGGCTCTACAGCCTGCTTACCGAGAGCATCTTCCTCGATGAGGTATCGCTCCACTGGCTGGTAAGTGATCGCTCGTTCTCTTCGATGCTTGACGAGGTCAAGGCGACGGAGAACTCACCGGTGCTCGGTTTCTCGCTCGCTTGGGCAGCTGCCAAGATCGGATCGTCGCCCGACTGGATCCGACTGCCCGCGATGGTTGCCGGCGTCATCACTATCCCGCTCACGGCACTACTCGGGCTGCGCTCGGTTGGCCGTCGCGCTGGACTGATGGCTGCTGGATTTGCTGCTGTTAGCCCGCTACTCGTCTTCTTCAGCGTTGAGGCTCGCCCATATGCGCTCGGCTGCATGTTCACGACGCTTACTGCGCTACTGCTGCTTGAGCTGACAAGCGCCAGTAGCCAAAACCGCAGCCGCAACATCGTTGGTGCGCTCTGGCCGATCGCAGCAGCCGCAGCAATGCTCAGCCATTACACGGCGATCTTCGCGATTGCCGCAGCAGCGCTGTGGGTCCTGATCACGCACCCCGCCGCCAGACTGAGGGTGCTGCTCGGGTCGGTCGGCGCTGCCGTGATCTTCTCTGCTGTCTGGCTAGGCCCGTTCCTAACCCAGTACAGCCACTCTGATGTGCAGGTCAAGTTCACCAAGTTCATCGCGCCACTTACACCAAAGACGCTCTGGGAGATGAGCGCAACACTAATCTCCGGGCGCCCGATCGTTGGCCTTGCCCGAGTTCCAGGATTCCCGCTCGGGGTTGTGATCGCGGCATGTCTTTTGGTCGCAGTTGGAGCAGTTGCACTCCGCATAGCTTCGCTGCAAGCCGGGGAACGGCTGCGTATCTGCGCCAAGACTCTGAAAAGCCCAGTCGGGATGCTCGTAGTGATCGTC
>Ga0194058_10001550_pt1 | contig 11432 bp, 13 predicted proteins | sample SepL4417m_MetaG_FD_155490 | JGI IMG/M metagenome (GOLD analysis project Ga0194058, IMG submission 155490) | Anoxic zone freshwater microbial communities from boreal shield lake in IISD Experimental Lakes Area, Ontario, Canada - Sep2016-L442-17m | ecosystem: Environmental > Aquatic > Freshwater... | reverse complement strand
TCCGGCCCCGACACTTTCACCTTGCGCGTTCCCATCGGCAAGACCCGTTCCGAGCGCATCATCCCCCTCGATGCCCGTACCGTCGCTCTCATCCAACGCATTATCAAACAACGCTGCTGTCGGCGGAAAAGAAGGCTCCCCAGACGTCTGGCACACTACCTGATGCTCAACCCATTCGGGCGACATGTTAGCCAACAAGGTTACAGCTTCAATATCAAACGACTCACCGCTCATCTCCACAGCACCGAACACATCTACTGCCACCGTCTCCGCCACACCTTTGCCACGGAAATGGCACGGGCCGGCATGCCGGTCCCGGCGCTGATGAAGTTGCTGGGACACCGCACTCCCAAGATGACTATGCGTTATGTGGAAGTCGCCCAAGTTGATGTGCGCAAAGCCTACGACGAGGCCGTCGTCCAGTTACGGCTGATGCACACCATCCAACCCCAGGCGCTGCCGCCTCACTCAGCCCTGCCGTCGCAACCCGCCCCGGATCAACTGCTCAGCCTGATGGCCGCCACAATCGCCCGCCTCGAAAACCTGCGCCGAGATACACGCGATCCCGCTGAGGCCAAGCGACTTCTCCGCCTTGTCAAACGCCTGAGGAAAACCGCTTTTGACTTCAAGGGCTTTCTCTGAAGAAACGCCCCGCCCGTGGTTAGGAAAAACAGTAGCCGATTGGCCAGTAAATGCTCCTTATGACAGGTGGGGCATACGTTTTGCATGGGAGCAGTTTGTCAAGACGCCCCGTGAGGAACGCCGTGCTTGGTCTGACCCTTTGGGTGTTCTATCTGATCCAGCCAGTCGTTGATCTGGCTCCGATGAAACGGCTTGGCAAAGAACTTGATCTTCAACTTGGCTACCCGTTCCAACATCTCCCTGGGAATGGAACACGCCGATACGAGGGCGATGTTGGGACATTTGCATCCTTTCTTCCGCAGGGCTTCAATAAATTCCACCCCATTTACATCCGGCATCTCGTAGTCCGATACAATGATAATGTGGCACGGCTTTCCCATCTGGCATTGGCAATTTTCAGAATACAGCGGACATTCCTTGGGTTCGGGAAACGATGCAACTTCATAACCCCTGCGATGGAAGATGTTAGCCAGCAAGCCTCGCACCGATGCGTCATCATCTACTATCACGGCTTTCATGTTAACTGTTATTTCCCGCAAATAGCGCGTAGTGCCGTCGGGTTCTGGGCCGGAGTGAGGCAGGAGGTCAAGCGGTCATAATGCGGGAAAGTATGCTTGTGCCGTAGTGCCGTCTCCCGGATTTCCCCCATACCTTTTCTCGAGCCCCGTTCTTTTACGGTTTGACGTGGGATCACGGTCGGCTACCGTGCGGCGATGCACGTGTTTTTCAAAACCAAGGAGGAGATCGAATTATTCCTATCGAAGCTTTTCTTCTATTGCTGTCCACATTGCGGGCGGACCGGCACGATGATCCGGCACGGTTATCTCCGCTGGTCTGACGGCCCCAAAAGATCAGGCATTCGAGGTTGGCGCATCCGGTGCCCGTCATGCAATCATCATACGGGCCGCGACAAGACTTGGAGCCTGCGATTAGGCGACACCTTACGCCGCCGCTGGTTCTCGGCCAGGCAACTCTGGTCTTTCATCCAACTCCTGCTTAACGGGCGCTCCGTCAAAAAGAACTGGGAAGACGCCTGCTTAAAAGGCTTTCCATCCTCACTGGATACCGCCTACAAGGTTCTACGTCGCCTGGATCTATGTCAGACGGTTCTGAGGGCACAACTCAGTGCCAGAGGGCCACCGCCAGAGGGAAAGACGGGGGTGCCCCTCTTTCACGTGTTATCGCACATGAAAGAAGCCTTTGGTGTAAGTTCTCCCATCGAAGCCTACCAGTTATCCTTTCAACGGGACTTCCTGGCAGCGGCCTGAGACACACCCCGTATTTCCAAAATACCACGTGCCCCCAAGGCTCGCCAAGACTGGAAATATCCAGCAACACGCGAATCCAATGTGGCTCCTCCTCCAAGCTCCGGTACGGTTCGGAAAACAACGAAGGAGGATCTCTTGAAACGAATAAACGTGTATTTGAAGCTACGTGTCCTGGGCGCCATCGACTCGATGGCGGGAAACAGCATTACAAGCCGCATCAAGGAGGTCAGCAAGCTGACTTTTCATGATGAGGATGGGACGCCTTGTGTCTTTACCTGGCGCACCATTCAGTCCTGGCTGTACAACTATAAGCAGCATGGTGTGCAAGTGCTCGTCACCCGGCCCCGGGCCGACAAGGGCAAAACACGCAAACTATGCCCGGAGCAATTGCAGGAGGCTATTGAGCAGGTGCTGCCGGAGTTCCGCGACACCCGCTACAACAAGATGATGATCTACCGCCGCTGCATTGAGCGGGGCTCGCTCGCCCACTCGGATTGCTCACAGACCAGCTTCTTCAGGCTGGTTCGGCAATTCGACCTGCTGACTCCTGCAACCCAAACTGAGAACAAAAAGCGCCTCGCCTTCTCCAAGCAATATGCCAATGAAATGTGGCAGCTCGACACCATGTTCGGGCCCTTCATGAAGAACGGCCAGACCTCCACTCAGGCAAAGCTTATCGCCTTCATCGATGATGCCAGCCGCGTGGTGCCTCATGGCCAGTTTTTCTTCTCGGAAAACACCGACAACCTCATCGTGGCGTTCCAGGCGGCCCTCTACAAGCGAGGCATTCCGGGAATTCTGTATGTCGACAACGGGGCCATCTACACCTGCAAGGAGATCAACCAGATCTGCGCCAGACTGGGCATCATACTCGCCCACACGCCGGTACGGGATGGCGCGGCAAAAGGAAAGGTCGAGAGATTTTTCAGAACCGTCCGCGACCAGTTCCTGCTTCAGAAACTCGATCTCTCCTCGCTGGAAAGCCTCAACCGGCAGTTCCATCAATGGGTTGAAAACGATTATAACGCCCGTGTCCACGGCACCCTCCAGATGAAACCGATTGACCGCTTCGGCATGGATCTGGCCCGCCTCCGTTTCCTCAATCCCATGGAGGCCAACGATGAGTTGTTCTATGTCGAACAATCACGGACCGTGCGCAAGGACAATACTTTCGGCATTAACAATGTCCGCTACGAGGCCCCACGCGACCTCGCCGACCGGGTCATTGAGGTTCGCTACAACCGCGCCAATCCCCAACGGATCGTCGTCTATTACAAGGGTGAGCGCATGGGGGAAGCCACGTTGCTCGACTTTCTTGCCAATGACCGCCCTCCCGGTAAACGTCAAATAGCCACCCAGCCCGAAGCCGTTACCCCCGCCAAACCTTTTGAGAACCAGTAAATAAACAACAGAAAACCAGGAGAGATAGACATGCTACGTTCACACTTCGGTCTCGAGTTCAATCCTTTCGATCCGTCACGCAAAACGATACTGCTACCTCACCAGCAGGACGTTTTCGAGACGCTCAAAGTCCACTGCCAGCAAGGTGGACTATGTATCGTCATGGGCGAGCCGGGCACCGGCAAGAGCGTCATCAAGCAGGCGCTGATCTCGCATGACCCCAAGCGCATGATCACCCCGGCTATCGCCCGCACCCTGCATACCTACACCAATACCCTGCACATCCTCTGCGAGGCCTTCCAGATCGAGACCAGCAGCAGGGATGCCGCCTGCGAAAAGCTCCTCATCGAAGCCAGCCGGAAAATCAATCAGGAAGGCAAGATGCTCGCCCCCATCATTGATGATGCCCATCTCATGGATGTCGAGTGTCTGCGCAAACTCCGCCTTCTGTTCGAGGACTTCCCGAAAAATCACAACCTCATCCTCTTCGCTCAGCCTCAGCTTATGTACAAACTGCACCTGACCGTCAACGAAGACATCAAAAGTCGCATCACCTACTCCGTCAAGGTGCCACGGCTTAATCCTGATGACATGCAGGCCTTCCTCTATGCCCAGTGCGATGCCGTCGGACTGGGCCACAACACCTTCAGCGATGAAGCGGTGGCCCTCATTGTACGCTCTTCTGAAGGCCTTCTCAGGCGTACCCGCAACCTCTGCATCTCCGCCATGCTCGAGGCCGTCAGAGACCGTAAACAGGTCATCGGCATCGATCAGGTCAACCGCGTCCTCATGCAACCGCACTGGAGGAAAGATCATGACATGGTCCCGGCTTGAAATACGCCAGGCTCGCCAGATCCATCTCAAGCCGGTACTCGAACAACTCGGGTACCGGCTTCTGCCCCGGCAGGATGGAAACTACGCCGTGACAGGAATGGCCAATGAAATCATCATCAAGGAGCACTACTGGACATGCCCTGACTCCGGACAAGCCGGTAATGCCATAGACTTTTTTGTGAAAATCAGAGGCGTCACATTCAATGAGGCGATGAAATTACTCACGTCGTAAAGATGACCTGCAGCCATAACCGGAGCAGCCTAAAGAAGGAGTGAAACAAAACGATCCCCCCATCCTCGTCGTAACTGCCTGAAACTTTTTCGACGGCACTGGAAAATATCAGGAAATTATACGACGGCACTGGGGACTTTTCACGATCAGAGTGCGGAAATCTTGACCCTTTTCATCAGATTTAATTCAGGAACGGCACACGGTCATAATTCGGTTGGCAACAGTTAACGACCTCCTTTCCCACGGAAAGTTCACTTCTGTTATCAGGGTGTCATCAACCGATTCACGACAACCCTCCTGTTGATGGGACTGTAATGTTTCTACTGTTGAGAACAACCATTAATTTTTCCACCAGCCGAGATACGCGATTAACTTTTCTTTTGCCGGCAGTTGTTGTGAGTGGCGCTATACCATCGCTGACCCTTGAGTTCGCGAAGTTCCTCTTCAATAGTCTGTTGATGCATATGGATGTTTACTCGGTAACAATTTTCAGCAAGTCCCATAAAATATCCTCTCTCAAAAGACAATGTCAAGTTTCCTTATAGTTTTAATAGCGTTCAGTAATGCGTTCCAGGGTTTATTCTTTTCCGATGTGACGCCACTGAAATAAAATCTATTCAGTTCTCGGCAATGCCATGGTGACCTCGGTGCAGGAACGCCTGCTGGCTGATGTGGATGTGGTATTAGCTGAGAACCGTCCCGCCGTATATCCTCGCCGAGCGGATTCCATTCTCGGAGGGGAGTGGGTCGGTTCATTGGCTGCCGGTGAACAGCCGAAATTTACGGATGTAATTCGCAATAAGGACGGTGGTATTCGTCATGTGATGGTCAAATTCAGTGGACGTTCCGGGCGTGCCGCGGATTTGCGCTGGGGAGATTTGCTTGCGGCTGAACATTATGCGGCAGTCCTCGTGGCGGAGAATGGAATTCCGGCGGCGCACACTACCTTGATAGATTCGGGAGGACGCCGATTTCTTGAGTCCACCCGATTTGACCGGATTGGCCTCCATGGCCGGCATGGTCTGGTTTCCCTTTCGGCGCTCGATGCAGCCTTTTTTGGTGAACTCCAGACTCCTTGGACAGCGGCGGCAGAGCGACTCCAGGGTGGTGGGTGGTTGACCGCACTGGAGGCAGAGCAAGTGACGCTCTTCTGGTGGTTTGGTGCCCTGATAGGCAATACCGATATGCATTACGGGAATGTCAGCTTTTTCCTGAATAAGACTCGCCCTTTATCTTTAGCACCTTCATACGACATACTCCCCATGCTGTATCGTCCTGATGTGGAAGGGGAACTTCCTGAACGCCAATTTTCGCCTTTGCCGCCTTTACCCGACGTACTGCCATTATGGGCACGAGCGAGCCTGATGGCTGAAACCTTCTGGGGAAGGGTTGCCGATGCCCCTATGATCTCTGCTTCATTCCAACGGATTGCCGCCGGGAACGCCGAAGTGATTACCCGCTATCGTCGTCAATTTCTTTGATTCAGATTCAGACCGCCACTCTGTCTCAGTGAGTTGGAAGCAAAAGTCGTTTGGGAATCGCTCCCGGTTTCGTGCGATCTGCTGATTGAACCGCGTGACTGTCACCCCGTAAAGCGGTGCTAAATTTCCGTCTCTTGTCAGCCCAAGGAGAGAGCGCGGATTTGAGGTGGTCTGCGAAGTTACCGCGGCCAACCCCACGGCCACGGCCTAAAGGCGATGACACGAACGCATGCCGCGGTAATTATTCCTGCTCGGCCCGAAAAAGCGATTGACGCATGAGCTTGAAAAACGTCTGGTAAGTCTCAGGATCTTCAATAGCCCTGAGGTTGTACTGGATGCTTAAGCGCACTAAAGAACGGTTTTGTTCCTTGGGTCGTACGGTCAACGATATGCGCGCCAAATCCATTCGGTGATAAAAAGGACCCCAATCTCTGAAATTAGTATTAAAAATCAACAATTGGTCAGTGCGGTACTGGGAATAGGTTGGACTATTGACCCATACGGAATTACGGTTCAGCCATTTTTTACCCGCCACCAGAAATAGATCCTCGTCAAGGACGGTAATGTCGAAGAAAAGATCTTGAATGGTTGAAGCAGCGGCCCGCAAAATTTTGACACGATCCGCCGTGTCAAACACCTGGCTTTGAATCGCCCTCATTTTGACCTGACTGTCTTCCGAATCAAGAACCTGCTTGCGGGAATTCCACTGAATCGCAACGCCGGAACTCATGCACCCCTGCAACAGCAGGATTAACGGCAGGAATGCCGCCATCCACCACGATGGCAGGATATATTTCCGACAGGCTATCATTGCCGTTTCGAGGTATCTTTAACGGGTTCGGCAAGATCAGTCTTGGCCGCCGGATTCGGTGAGGCCGCCTCGGAGGCAACCGCTTCAGCCAGTGCCTGCCCGCCAAAAAGAGCCCGCCCGACGGCGGCGAAGAAGTTTTGATAAATCTTGGGATCTTCGATGGGTTTGGTGTTATACAAGGCCGTTACGCGTATCTCTGATTTGGTAGACTCCTTAGGTCGCGACACAACCGTCAGGGAAACCAAACCCATGCCTCTGGGATCAAATTTTCCGGCGGTAACCATGCCCATGGGGCCATTGACTCTTTCAATGATGAATCCAAGATCTTGAAGTGCGGACATGACACCTCGCAACACCTCTTTTTCATCTCCTATATCAAACACCCGCGTCTGGTAAGCCCGACTGGCCATCTGCGCTTCACTCAGAGTCAATAAATCTTCAGGCGGCTTTTGCGGCCCGGTAACACATCCCTGCGCAAGAAGCGCCAAACCAAGAATAAACAGTAGCCCATAAAGATGTTTCACGAGAACCTCCCTTAAATTTCCTGCACTTCAAGAAACAGGCTTTTTGCCAACTTGGCAAAAAACTGCTGATAAATCATCGGATTATCAATTATCTCCATCATTTGTGCGCCCGGCGGAATCGGCTGGTCGCCACTATTGCCATCCCCCTGCCAGACGGAACGATAGAAAACGACACGGACAGAATATAGGGATGAATTCGCGGGTGATGGTCTGGCAACCAGAACGGCGTTTATTTGCTGGTGAAGATCAACCGGCATCAGAATCGCCTTTTGGCCCAACGCCCCCAGGATGAATATTAAAACGCGGGCTATCTCTTGTCCGTATTCTCTTGCTCCACGCTCTTTGGCAGCGCGCAGCATGCTCATGTCCTTCGATGTTTCATCAAGCTGAAACCCGAGATCCTGCAACACGGACGCAGAAGCCGAGAGAAGCTCGGATTCACTGGATGTCTCAAACATCCGCGTTTGCATGGCGCACAATTTGGCGCTCTCGGGTGTTACCTGAAAGAAACTTTCCGCAGTAGGGGTGTGTGCACAACCCACCAGCATGCAACCTGCCATGATGACTATAAAACAACGCCGCATTGAGAACGTTTTCAGATCAGTCAGACATCTAAAACTGCGAATAGTTATAGGCGAAATCACGAACATTTTTCATTTCATCAAACTTGATGACGATGGTTAACATTTTTTGTGACGTTGTGCTCTGCGCCTTTGCGGTGCTGCCACCAAGAATAATCAGGCCACCGGCAAAAGAGTTGGCGGTATCAACCCGGCTGGAAGACACTTTGTCATAAATCCAGATCTCACGGCGTTTCTCATCGGTGGATACGATGTTGGGTGAACCCAGTATTTCGGCGACTTCCGAGCCAGACAGTCCCACTTTGATTTGGCTCTGGACTTTGCCAACCGTTAAATTGTTGGCGCTGGCATCTGGCCCGGCATTAACAGGATGATGCATGCATCCGCAGGCAAAGACCAGCAACACAACGCCACCCAAGACAACGTTCAGCAGATGTAAGTTCTTCATAAGATTTTTCCACAAAAAAGGTTACTAACATGGTTTTTATTTGTGGGGTAACGATACGATGACCGACAGACGAAATCAAGATGAAAGGTTCGTTTGTAACTTGGAGTGTCATCGCCGCTCCCAGCTACAAACGAACCTATATTTTTTCGTCGAAGCCGTAATCCGGCCACAAAAGTGCTTGCGTAGTGATGACGAAAACGGCCAAGCTTAACGGTCACGCTTCAGATTGCCTGTTATGTTCTCGGGAAATGAATGCAGCATCTCAATCGTAATCCTGCATCTGTTCCGCCGGGTGGCGGGTACGATCAAGATTGCGTCGAGCCAGGAATTACGACTTCCGTCAGGCTTGACGGGTATAGGGTTCATCACGGAGAATGCGTGCCCATGTGGTGCTCATCGAAAACGGGATTCAAGGTTCTGACGGGGGTAGGGGTTGCCGTTGTTCTTGTTCTGGCAGGGGTGGGAACGGTGTCAGCTTTTCGCTGGTGCCAAGGAGGATGGGCACGTTGCCATCAGGTTGAGGTCCCGTTGCCAGAACGGCTTACGGTCAGCAAACTGCCGGGCCCGCCGCGTACTATGGATCAGGCCGCTTTCATTCTGTCCGCCACGAATGCCCATCCAATGGCCGGCATGGATGATCTGCTCCAGGAGCGATGGTGCGATGTGGCCGGGAATTATTACTCGTCCGGGTTCATTTCCAGTTTCAGCTACGAACGTCCCTGTGCCCGTGATCCGCGTGTATTGGTACGGGTCGAGCCGAGCGCGAGCACTCTACGGGGCCGGATCGAGGCGCGGGGGCTGAAGCCGAATTTTGCCTATCAGATCAAGCTGAGGGGCCTGTTTGCTGATCGCGGCAGTTTCGAGGCGATCGGGCGGGCCGGCCGATGGCGTCTGCCGGGGCGCGGGACCAATTATACCGATCAGGACTATGAGGATTATGGGGAGAAAGCTTTGGTGGAAGCGTATCTGTTTTTCGATTACTTCGTCACGGATAGGCGGGGGAACGCAGTGCGTGAATTCGCTCTGGACAGTTCGCTCCACGTTCTCTGGAATGCTTCCCGCCAGGGGGGCACGCCGGCACAGCATGATATGCTCCGGGTCGTGGTGGTGCCGGATGATTCCACCGCCTATAGCCGGCCCAAGCACCGGGGCACCGTCGAGTGGTTGTGGGCCGAACGGGAAATCCTCCGGTACGAGCATGCGGATCAAACGATTCGGCTGCCGCCGCGCAGGTATTCGGCTGAACTGGTTCTGACCGAGGAGAGTTTCCATTCCCGTGACAACGACGGCGGCTTCTGGGCAACCGTATACCGGTGCCCGATCACCTTCGCAGTCGTGCCGTCGGTGGCCGGGGTCACTGTGAGGCGTGGCTTCGCCATGACAAGTATCTCTGGGCCAATAAGTTGTGTGCGATTCTTGGCGGACAGGGAATTTGAATGAAATATCGACTAAGTGTAACCCGTTGATGATCAACGGGCGCGTTTCTGCGGTGCGGGGGAATCCATCTCCAATGTGAGAGGGTTTTTGATGCAAATCTTATTACTATCAGAGTAAGTAGATATTATTTAGATTTTCGCTGCTTCAGATTGCTGTCCCTGGTTTCTCTTTCTATCAGTAAATCCTGAGCCCGGCGCGGAAATACGGGCACGGATCCACCGAATCGTCTTGCAGGGGCTCATCGCCATCGCGACGTTCCAGTGATCGGCTGAAGGCGTACCCGGTTTCGGCGAAAAACTGGACTCCGGGGTTGAGGCTCCACCCGACTTCGAGTCCCGCACGCCAGGTTTCGAGAATAAGATTCGGCGACCGCTCCTGATCCCGGATATTCCAGTCACCCCCGGTGGGTTGTATCAGTGCCGTAAGGCTCCATGAACGGCTCGGGGTGTAGGTGATGCCCGGACGCGGCATCAGGATGCTGACGGCCCATTCGCGGGCCGGGGTCCATATCGTTCCGAGCGCCGGAAAAAAACGGGTTTCCCCGAAGGCCTGCCCATAATACAAGCCCCCCGCCCATCGCCATTCCGGCCCGGCCTGATAGGTTCCCAAGCCCAGAACGGTCAGGCGGAAATCCCCACTGCTGATTCGCTCCAAATCCGAAGCGAGGCCCGGTGTCACCATCAGGCTCCAGGTGAGATTGGAACTGCTGATCCGCTGTGCCTGCATGAGAATGCCTGCGTCATAAACGATGGCATCATGCCATTCCTCGGTTTCCTCGAAACGGAGTTCTGTCCGCCGGATCGTGCCGCCCAGCCTCAACTTGGTTTTGCCTTCGGAATCCCGCCACACGGGGATTGACCCCCTGGCGGCCTCCTGGTGGATGCGGAGAGACCCGTCCTGTCCCAGGGGTGTGGCTGGCATGAGAATCACCTCGCCTCCCAGCTTTTCCGGACGCTGGGCATAGGCCTGAAAGGCCAGAATCAGAAACGCCAGCATCGCTGGAAATCGGGAAGCCTGTTTGGTCATGCCTCGTACTGTCCTCAAAGTCATGCTTCACGTCAAGGCGAAGGACGAAGCGGAGATCAGGCAATCTGAATCATTGGCGTCCCACAGGACACCGGGTAAGGGACAAGTCGCTTTTTTTTGGGAGACCCTCACCCCAGCCCTCTCCCCTGAAAGGAGAGGGAGTAGAAAAATGGCTGGCGACAACGGTTGTTACCCAGTTGGAAAGGGGGCGTTCGCCGGCCTCCACCTTGGCCTAAAAGACGGGGTTTGCGGCTGACTGCGGTATTTGTGTAGGAGGCACAGTAGATATTCGCTGCTTCAGATTGTCCCTGGTTTCTTCTTGAAGCCGCTCAAAGCATGAGCAGTTTGGCGGTTACCATGAGGGTTGCGGTCAGGACGACCAGGGCAAAATACTGTCGCAGGCGCTTGCCGGTGGTCCGGTGCTGAAGCCAGGCGCCCAGGCGGGTCCCGAGGAAGGAGCCGCCGATGAGGCAGGCGGCCAGGGTCCAATTGATGTTGCCGGCACGGGCATGGGCGATGGTGGAGCACAGGCCCGTAATAAAGATGAGCATCGTGATGGTCCGGGTTGCCGCCTTGATTTCCTGGCCGACCAGATAGAACAACATGGGTATCATGACGACTCCGCCGCCGATGCCCATAAGCCCGCTGAGGCAACCCACAACAAGCCCAAGCACTATCAGCACAGGGCCGCTGAACGGGCCGTGGTGGATGGTGCGAAATTGAACCATCGGCGGAATCCGTAATCTG
>Ga0194058_10001547_pt1 | contig 11436 bp, 14 predicted proteins | sample SepL4417m_MetaG_FD_155490 | JGI IMG/M metagenome (GOLD analysis project Ga0194058, IMG submission 155490) | Anoxic zone freshwater microbial communities from boreal shield lake in IISD Experimental Lakes Area, Ontario, Canada - Sep2016-L442-17m | ecosystem: Environmental > Aquatic > Freshwater... | reverse complement strand
GGTCAAAGACAAATTTCCAGCGTGCTTTTTCCTTGCGGATTAGCTTTTCAAAAAGCGTGGTTTTGCCAGTGCCGGAAACGCCCGTTATCAAAACTTTTTTTGACGGGTGAGAAAAAACTTGCACGCTCATTTTGGCAAGGTTTCTTTGGGTTGTTGCGATTCATCCTTCGCCCGTTGCCGCGCAATTTCCTTTTTGAATTCTCCCGCCAGAGATGCGAACGGGGCAAAAATCGCAACGGTTTCGGTTGCTAGTGCAACCGCTGGCATATGTTCAAAGTCCCAACGATACTGTAACGCGCACACTTCCAACGAATCGCCCCAACGCTTAAAAGCCGCTTCGTCTGGCGAACATTCCGCCAGAGCCTTTGCGGTGAAGTCTGGATTTATCCGCGCTTGCCGTGCGGAATTGGCAACCCATTTTTTGCAGAAGCCAACCGCGCCTTTAAGGATGCCAACACAGCCCGAAACAAAAATTTTGACGCGCAAGCCGTCAAGCGGGGCAGGATTGGCAGGATTAGCCGCCATAGTAGGATTTCCGCCCGCTGGCGTAGGCTCTGCCGCCACCGTTGCCACCGTGTCAGAGGTTTTCGGCTTGCCATCCTTTCGAGGCCGTCCCCGCCCCGGTTTAATGATATTGAATTTTTCAAAAACCCGTTGACCAGCGTTGACGATTTTTTCAAAACGCGAATTTTCATTAGAATTTTCGCTTGCTGGAATTGTGTCATTTGAGGTGTTCGCCGGGAATTGTGGCGAGTGGATTGTTTCAAGTGGAGTTTCGGGCATAGTTCGCCCGGAATGATTCGGAAGCCCGCCCGCCGTTGAGTGATTCGGAAAATGCCGGAAATATCAATTTCCGCAACTTTATTTTTCGCAACAATTCGCACACGCACCGCATTTACATTCCCCATCGTCAGAAAGAAATTCCGCCACCGCTGGAAAATTTACGTCTGCCACGTCTGCCGCCGTTACGCAATTGTCGGAAATAATCCCGTTATTTTGCAATAAATTGAGCGTTTTAATTTCATCCAGTCCGTTTTTTTCAATGAATATTTGCAGTTTATTTTTCATAATTAATTCAAAGCCAAATTTTGGGCAATTTCCGCCAGCCGTTGTTTTTCATGTTCTTTCCAAGCCGTCCAGCCCCTTTCATAAAGCCGTGAAAATTCCAAATCTTCAACGGTTGCCGCCGTTTCAAATTCATTTTCCGGCACGCGGTAAATTTCCTTTGCCGTGCCGGTTAGTTCTAGCGCATCTTCCGCCGTCAGAAACGAAATCATCGGTTTTTCATTCTCTGACAACCAGCCCGGACAACGCTTGCGGGAAATTGCCGCAAGGTCATTTGCCAAAAGCCGCTTGGTTTCCCAATCGGCAATCAAAAACGGTTGCAGATTGTCAGCCGTGCGCCCTTGCCATGTTGAGGAGAGATAGAACGCCCAACGCCCGCCCAGAGCCGCCGCGCAATCTTTCGGGCTGGTGCAACCAATCAGGGAAGCCGTTTCCCGCGCCTTGCCCCGCCATGCCGCCGCCCGCTTGCTTCCCCATGCGAAATCATTCGGTCGCAGCTTGAACGGGGCAGGGGACGAAGCCGGGGCAGTTTCCCGGTTTATCATGGTCACAAGCGTTTTTTCCACGGTTTTGACGGTTTTCCATTCGCCAATGTAGCGCACAAGTTTTTTCCGCTTATCTGCTTTGAGCCGGTTGCAGATATTTTTTTCAATATACTTGGAAACGTAACAGGCCACCGCTTCGCCGGTTTTGATGATTGGCGTTAGCTCCGCACGGCCAAAGCCATATTTCGGCAATTCATCTCGCAACATTTTCCAAGCCGCCCGCAAATCATCTCCCGCCGCGATTTTATAGCGTATTTCCGCCGCTCTATTTGTTCGCCCCCTTGCCCGCGCTTGCTTCGCCTTTTCAAATGCCGCGAAGTCAAAGCCCGTCCGAATATCAGGGCAACCGCGAAGCACGCCGACAATATGAAAATGAATTGCCCCGTTTTTGTGCCGTTCCGAAACGACTATTGCCCGGATAAAAAGAGTTTTCAGCAATCGCCGGTTTATCAGGTTGAACCGCTTTGACGCTTCCGCCGCGTCAAAAACTTGCTGGAATCTTTCGCCGTCCCAATCGCCAACCGTGAGCGTTAAAAACGCCGTACTGTTGAGATATTCGGGAGCGGTGCAAATAAAATGCGCCGGGATGAATTTTTCAAGGTCATTCCCGGCGTTATCTTTTATCAGGATTGTCTTTTTTTCGACAAGTTGCCGCGCCCCGTTGCCCGCTATCATCGCTTCGCAGTTTGCCCGGAGAGCGTAAGCCGTTTTTGATTGCGAACCGTTCAAACGGAAAGGCAAATCCGGCGAAGCAAGCCCCGCTTGCGCGGGCAAAAAACCACAATGGGTGGTGGATTGATTCACAAGGCAACGCCAGTTAATGAATATTCAGCTTTTTTCTGCTGAATTGTGACTCATAGACAAGGAAGGGGACTGTCCCACAAGCCGCGAACAAATTTAAATTTTTTCACGCCCGCAAACGCCATCAGCTTTTTAACTTCTACATAGTTACAGCCGCAAAACTCCGGGCAATGCTTCCCGTTTATGTAGGAATGAAAAACCCTTTTCGGGCAATCTTCGTTTTCAGCGTGTGTAAATACTTCAACAATTTTCCCTTTCACAAGCCGCCGCCTTTCTTGCACCATTCCGCATGGCCTAATTGAAAGTCTCCACGGTCACAGGCCGCGCAACCGCGCCGCCGGTTTCTGTGTTTTTCAATCTTCATTAGAAGTTTCCGCGCCGCCGTTCCTATAAGCTCAATTTTTGGCGATGGTTCACACTGACCGCACGGAGTTAGCCACAAAATGAAATCGTAAATTTCACGCTCCAATTTTTCAGCACTCACAAGCCGCCCCCTTTCCAGTGCCACACTTGCCACGCCACGAAGCCCGCCGCCTGTCCAATGATGATTGCGACAACCGCGAAGCCGCACCAAACCAGCAAAACGAAAACGCCGTTTAGAAAGGTTTCAATTTTCACGAAACACCGCCTTTCCATGTCAGCAAGCCGCGCACAGGCCGCGCCGTTATCTTTTCCGCCCATGCCGCGAACGCCCACACACGCGAACGGGGCAGGGCAGGGCAACCGCCGCGATTGCTCAACAGGTCAGACACCGCCGCCCGCCAATCGCCATTTTGCAAATGGATTTCGCGGATTAAATCGCCAGTGAAACCCGGAAACATTTTGCGACAGAATAAAACCGCCTTTGCGTTTTTTGGGTTACGAATTGCCCCTTGCCAATCCGTCAGAATTGCCGCCAGAAATTCGGAAGTTTTCACAGTTGCCCCCTTTCCGCCAGAAATGTGACAAGGCCGGAATCCTTCGCAATCAGTCCCGCCAGTTGGTCTATGCCGTGAAAGATTTTTTCTAGCGTTTCGTCGCGGTTATTCACGAACGCCGGGGCGCGATGTTGCCGCCGTGTGATTTCGCCCGCCGCTATCCAATCCGCCAGCGTGGACGGGTGAACCAATTGACAGCCCGAAAGACGGCTTTCCGGCGTTTCCGCCAGTTCATGCCGTAGAAGATGCTCGGTAACTTCCCGCCAATCATCCAAGCGGGCAAGGTGAGCCGGTAGCGTGTCTGGGGGACATTCGGTAATGTCCGACATAATCCGCCGCCCTTGCCGCTTCAGCGTGTCAGCAAGCAACTTTTCCGGGGCAATATGCCGCAGCGGAAAGCCGCTTTCATGTTGTTGGAGTTCAACGCGCCGGAAAGAGAGATTGCGCGAAGTTTCGCCCGGAATGGGACGAACGGACAAACCAAGTATCTTTTGCACCGTCTAGCCTTTGAGTTTCTGCCCCGTTTTCCCTTTTTGCCCGCTGCCGCGTTAGTGCGACAGCGGGCAACTCAAGGGACGTTGCAGGCCGGGGAATCAATCCGGCGGGCGTAGGCTATACCCGGTTTTTATTTATAGAATGACAATGTTTGATAAACTGCTGAAAATCAACGCAATAAAATTATTGACGCTATTTTTGGGCATAAATTCGGATTTATTCACAAGGAAATTCCGAATTATTCACTTCGCCGCCGTTTTATTGTGAATATATGGCGTTTATTCGGTGAATAATTCCCCCCTATTTTGCAGCAATTCCGCGAATTAATTTGAAGCCGCCAACCCACCAGAAAATTAAAATGCCGCCGCCGATTATTCCAGCCCATAAAAGCGGATTTCCGATATTATCAGAAATTGCCTTTTTTAATGCCTTGCCCGCGTTGGAAAATATTTTGTCAGCCTGTTCTATGGGAGCCGCAAACGGGTCATTGTAAAGCTGCCCGCCTAGATTGCTCCAAAAGGAATCGTTTAATCTTGCCCCGGCAATGGTTTGATTAATGGAATATTCATCGCCAGACAATGCCGCCGCCGCCGCGTTGTCTGCCACCGCTTGCCCGTATTTTTCCACAAGCCCGGAATAAATATCACCCTCGGTCTGGTTATCACTGGCGGGCTGGTATCGCCGGATTAAATCTTGCGACATCATATTGTTTTTACGTCACAATTTCCGCACGGTAAATCGGTTAATTTTTGGTCATGCCGTTCTATTAACCGCCCTAGCCGTATAACTTCGCGCAATGTCCAAGCCGCCGTTGCCAGCGTCAAACCTTGCAAAATGTCCATTGCGTTAATCATAAAGTTTCCCCGGCTTTTGTATTCCGCGCCGGGGTTGCGCGGAGATTTCAGGCCGTTTTCACTGTGTCGCCCGTCAATTTATTTACGAGCCTAGAAGCCGCGTTTAATACTCCCGCCGCTTCTTGGTGTTCAATTAAAAGCGTTTTCAATCTGCCATCAAAACTTTGCCCTTCGGGGGTGGTTTGCAAAATCTGCCGAGCCGCTTCTATTCCCGTTACCAGTGCGCCGGATAGCTTGCGGTTGCGATATGCCGCGTATGCCGTCAGCAACCAGCCCGCCACAATGCCGGCGGTTCCCGCGAAGGGAAACGGCATTGCCGACACAGCTTGCGCCGCCACCGTTGCCGCCGCGCCGGGGGCGTAGTTGGTCAAAGCTGGCGTTATCAGGCCGGAAACGGCATTGGTAGCCGCTGGCGTAACGGTTGCCGTCAAAAGAGCCTTGTCCACGGTTGCACAACCGGCAAAGGCGAAGCACGCCACAGCCGCACAGATAACTAGGATTTGTTTTTTCATAAATTTTTATCCCGCCGTAATTGTTGGAACTGGCGTATCGGTTCCCGCCCACGGTGCCCAATCGGAAATTTCGGTTGGGTCAGTTGCGGTTGTTGAACTGTGATAATAGCCCGCGTCAAGAGTTCCAACCCATGAATCTCCAGACTTCAAAAGAATTCCTATTTTTGTCCCGCCCGCGCCGAAATAGTCACCGCCAGCCGAAAACCAGCCGTATAGATAACCGTTCGCCGCCGCTAAAACGTCGTCCCTGGTGTAAGTGTCGTTTGCCGCCGCAAGTCCCGCGTCTGTAATTATCATTGTCGTAAGCCCGCCACTTACGCCGCTTCCGGTGGTTGCCTTGTGCAAAACGGTGCTATATCCGCCCGCGCCCGCTTCGCCCAAACTTCGCGCTTTGAAGTAATAATCCGTTGAAGCCGCAAGTTCAGGAATCACAATTGCGCCGGTTTCGGTTTCGTCAGCAACAAAAGTGTGCGTATAAACCCAAATCCAAGTTGCCCATTCGTTTGGGTCACTGGCTTGGTAAATTTCAATTTGAGTAATTTTTTTTGCCACCTTGTCAGCCGCAGTAACAAACAAAGTTACGGAAGTTTCGGTTGTGTCGCCGCCCGTCAGCACAGGAGCGGCGGGAAAATCCACGGTTTTCCGCGCCAAAATTCCCGTTTCAAACCAATAAAGATTTTCACCAACTAAAAAGTGTTCGGTCAGGCCGTTTTCAATCGTGATTTTCGGCACGCTCGTTTCAAATGAATTTTGGGGCATAGGTTTATTGGCTGGAAATGCACGCGAGCAAAACCCGCGCACTGGTTACGTTTAAGGTTTCAGTGATTGAAAACGTGATTCGGTCAAATTCGCCGTTAATGTAGAGCGGTTGCAATACCATGCTCGCCGGTTGCGTTCCCGTTGGGCTTGCCACATAGATACCAAGACAATCTTGGACGTTGCTGCCGTTGCTGGTGCAAACGCTCGCAAGGCTAGTTGTCAGACTTCCGCCGCCCATTTCAACGGGCAAGTTGCCCGTTGGCGTCTGGTTTTTGAAAAACGAAATGCGCCCTTTGACATAGTAAGTCGCATTTGAATTCGCGCACCAAAGCCAAGCGTATATTTTGCGGTTCCGCGTGTTGGACGGCACGGAAAGCGAAATGATTTCGTTACGGATGCCGACAACGGAAACCGCTTCGCCAATTTGGAAGTCCGAAACCTTGCTATAAACCGGGTCATAACCGACAAGGCCAACCGCGCTAGGTGTAGGGTTCATATTTTTTTTAATTCGTGGACAAAACGCCGAAATACATTCCGCCAGCCGGGGCAACGGTGTAATCAAGGCGACATTCTATTTTCAAATAGTCAATTTCCCCGGTGAAATTTATTTCCGGCAAGTTTCTCACTGTGTTATCAAATGGAGTTTTGACAACAAGCCCGCCGCTTGTGCGGTTCAAGACAATTCCCGCTTGATAAACGCCAGAATCAAAAATCATGCTGGAAGCGGATTGAACGCCCGCCCCGTATATCGCAAACGGAATCTTCCCCACTTCGCCGCCGTTTTTGAACGCCGAAACGCTGCCTTTTAGAGTTCCCGCAAAAGCAATGTCTGTCGTTGTGTCGCTTTGTAAAATCCAGCCGGTGTCAGCCGTGGTTGTGGCGACAAACGTATCAGGATAGCAATACGAGGTTGAACCCGTCAAAGTTGTGGCATAATTGACAACCGTTACCGTTCGCAAATATTTAACCGTTCGCACGCCGTTTGCCGTGGCAAAGCCGACATACGAAAAAAATTTGTGTTCCTTCGCCCCCGGCAAAACATTAATGCTCAAATTCTGCCGAGCCGTTCCGGGCGTGGAAACGTAAGTTGTCGTGTCGGTTTTTTCGTTTTGGGTAATGTTGCCGCTTGCCGTGTAGTTTTTCGTGAAATATACAAAGCTGCCGTATGTTGGCGAACCTATGACATCATCAAGAATTCTGTCTGTCACGCTTGCCGCCGTGGAAATGGTATTTACGCTTTTGACAACCTGAATTGAACTGTTCGTTTGCGTCTGGTTGCCCGCTGGAAAATACAATTCACTTTGAGAAAAACCGGCAACCGCGCCGTAAGTTTGCCCCCGGCTTTCTTTCGTTTTGATTGCCTGATTCACGCTCATTTTTTAATACATGAAATCGTATTCGCCGGAATAGTCGCCGCCGCTGTTGTCGTCGCCCATGAAATCGTATTCGCCGGAATAGTCGCCGCTGGAATAGTCGCCGCTGCCATACTCGCCCCAATTGCTAAAGTCATAGCCCGCCGTTGAATCAAACATCCCGCCGCCCTGGTAGTCATCAGCAAGGAAAGCGTCATCCGTTGCGATGTCGTTCAGAAAATTATCTTGTCCGTTATATCCGGTGTCAGCCGCAAGGAAAGCGTCATCTGTTGCAATGTCATTTCTAAAATTTGAACCGTTAGACGACGAGAATAAACTTCCTATTCCGTGGTAAATTGAACTTACCGAGTCTCCTATAAAATTACCAACCCCCCTTACTAAAGAACTTACAGTTCCGAATAAGTCGAATTTCAAACCGTTTCCGCTGTTATTTTGTGAATTACCATTACTAGAACTATTCCCATTTAACGGTTTTGCCAGTGCGCTATTTAACCAACTGTTAAGCGAATTTGAACCACTACTTGCGCCGCCGCCGCCAGAAATAAAGCTTGTTCCGCCGCCGCGATTGCCGCCGCCAGTCAAGATTGTAAGCAAGCCGCCAAGCCCCGCCGCCGCGCTGCCAGAGTAGCCGCCGCCGCCCGCGCTACTGCCGCCGCCAGTGCCAAGAAATGAAGCCAACGCCCCGTCCGAAGCCGCCGCCGCCGCCGTTTTAGGTTTGCGGAAATAAAACCACCAGACGGCGAACGCAATCAGCACGCCCCCCGGTAGAATTAAAGTCCAAAGCCATTTTTTCACGGTTAATTTTCGTAGTAATCGCCAAAGCCATCCGTGGGAACGCCCGCGCCGCTGCCGCTGGATTGCGCCCCGCCCGCCGCGCTGCCGCCGACAGACACAGACGAACGCCCGCCATCATTAAAGCCGAAAGCGTTTGAAAGGATTTTCAGAGAATCAAAGGCACTGGTAACAAAGCCGGTGGTTGCCGTCAGGTTTTGATTTGTCAAGGTTGTAGGCCACCAAGCCGGGGGAGTCGTTGCGCTGCCAGTAGTGGCAACCGTTGGTTTTTTCGCCAGTGGCGCACCAGCCCGGAAAAACAGAAACCATGCCGCCGCCGCCGCCGCCGCGATTGCGGCCATAATCCAGAGAGTTTTTTTCATAAAATTAAAAATCCCGCCGCCACATTTCCGCAGCGGCGGGAATCACTTTTTTTGGCAAGTCGTTTTATGGATGCTCCTGCTTTTCAATCTCAACAATCAAATCATTGATTGCCGCGTCAAGCGGGGCAGGGTTGCCGCCCAAAGCCTTTTGCAATTCTTCCAAAAACGCTTTCAATTTTTCATTCATAACGTGTTAGGCGAAGGCAGACCAACCCGACAAGTTGCCGAAATAACGCCGTCCCATGACGTAGAGGTAGCTGGCATTAGTCGCCACGCTCGCGGGCGTGCCGATGATTTCCATTTTCAGGCCGGAAGCTGCCGGGGCGTTGCAATCAAGCAAGCTGCCGAGTTCCGTGCCGTTGTCGCCGGAAAGCCCATCGGTAAGGAAATTGTGCATAACCGAGTTAGCATAGCCGAAGCCCTGCCCGCTGCCAAACTTGCCAGCAACAACGCCGGTTGTCAGCGTGCCAGTGGAAGGAATCGCCAGCGTTCCCGGCTTGCTCAATTCGCAAAGCTGCCGCAGTTGTTTCCAACGCCATTCGCGCTGAACAACGCTGCCCGTTTCCAGACGCCAACGCCCTTCGTTGCCGAAGCTCGTGCCGGTTGCGCCGTTGTCGATTTCCTTGCGGGAAATGTTCGAACCGCCGAGATAGTGGCGAAACATCAAATTGGCATATTCGCCGGGAATCGGGAGCGGGAATCGCTGCTCGGTTCCGATGCCGGGAGCCACAGAAAAAGGCGTTTCAATCAAATCGAAATTGATATAGCCGCTCGGATTGGTCAGGCCGCGCCGTTTGCCATCGGCGGCAAGAAACGCTTCGCTCTGTTGCGTGGGCTGGCGGCGAATAAGCTGAATTTCAACGCCAACCATGTTCACATTGCCCGCGCTATACATCTGCGTTGCCTGTTGGAATTGCAGCGTCAAAACCGGGTCTTGCGGATACAGATGCACCGGGAGATACATACGCGAACGCAGCGGTTCGCCAATCCACGGCTCAACCATCGGCACGCGATAGGTCAAAGTATAGTTGCCCGCCGCAAGGCTCGTCCCCTGCGAGGAAGCAATCAAGAATTGCGTGGCGTTGTCCACGTTCAAACTGGTGAGCGTGGCATATTCCAACAGCGAAACGCCGTTGCAATCGACAACCGAACGCGGTTGCACGCCATCATTCACAGACAAATTGACGTGCTGGAGCAACGTCAAAATGTTATCGAAAGCGTCAGGCGTCTGGGGCGAAGCCGCCAGCGTCAACCCGCCCGTGTTCACGGTGAAATTGACGTGCAGCAAAATTTCTTCAATCGGCCAAGTGCGGTCAATCTGCCATTTCTGGGTAGTGCCGAGCAAAGGCGAATTGTTTGCACCGCTCGCGCTGCCCTGAAATTGCGACGGGGTGAAAAAGTTAAAGCGTTGGGGTAGATACATAATTTTTTTGGTTAAACCGCTGCCGGGGAATTGTTCGCCGCCACGAGCGGGTCAGTATTGCCGGAAATCACGCCCCGCGCACTGGTCACAGGGTAGAGAAGCCAGCCCGTCAAATTGAGGAAGTCCAGCACGGCGAAAATAACAACCAACGCGCCGAGGATGCCAAGAGCTTTGGAAATGGTTTCTTTCATGGTTAGTTTTTGTTGAAGCTGGCCAACAGTGATGGAACAACGTAGAGGCCAAGCAGAATTCCCGCGACTAGCGCGACAATCGGATTTTTGAGAAAACTCATAGTGGCAAAACAATTCCAGAAATTCCTTGTTTTGAATATTGCCCAAAAACCACAGCTAATTTTTTTACAGGTTGAATTTTGCAAAAATGGGCGCAATATCCGAAAAATGAAAATATTCCCGCTTTTATTGCTCGCCTTGCTTTGCGGTTGCGCCGCCCGGATAGATGAAATAAACGTCAATCGTTGGTTGCCGCCAACCAGCCCGGAATATGTTATTGATTCAACAGAACACCCTAGCGGCTATACGGTTTCATATTTACGTTTTAGGAGTTCTGGCGACTTATCAAAAGACGTTGCAAAAATGAAGATTGAAGCTGCCAAACGTGGGGCAAATCACATTGTCATTGAACCAGACATGGACAAAAACATTTTCCGAGCGCGGCTATATCAAACAGGAGATGTTTTCGGAACGTTAATTAAAAGATGAAAAATTGCGCTTGCCGCCGTTGCCGCACCGAGCTTGCCGCAAGCGTTTTCCCGGTGAAAATAAACCGTGGAAGCGTGTATCTTAAGCCGCGCTGTTATTTCCTTTGTCGGTTCCCCGCTCGCCAGTAGTGCCAACGTCTGAGTCTCTCGTTGGGTCAGGCCGTGCCGGTTCGCCGCCGCCGAAATTATCTTCGCCCGTTGCAAGGTTACGCCACAGGAAACCAAACTTTTCAAGATTTCGGATTTTGTTTTCATCAAAGCCATTGTCTGCGAGATATTGCACCGCGTTTTTGTCACATTGCCGGAAAGTGTAAATTTCGGTTATCTGGTTACGGATTGCGTTGTGAATCAGATTTGGAGCTTGCGAAATGCCGAAAAAATCAAGCTGGTATCGTCTGCCAGTGTCGAGGATGCAAAGCAATTCGTCCGGCGTTTTGGTCACAGTCACCAGCTTTTGCAGTTCGTCACATATTAGAATCTTCCGCCCCTTCATGGTTTCCGCCATTGCAAAAACGAAGTCACAGAAAAACGCGAACGCCCCCGGCAACCCGCGCCGCGTGCCGTCTGGCAAAAGCTCATTCTGAAATTTTACAGGGTCAAAAACCACATAACCGGCTTGGCTCGTTTGCTCGCAAAGCTCCGCAATATCCGTTGCCGGTGGTTTATTGAACCGCGCCGAAAATTCGCCCTGGTGGTCAAAGACAAATTTCCAGCGTGCTTTTTCCTTGCGGATTAGCTTTTCAAAAAGCGTGGTTTTGCCAGTGCCGGAAACGCCCGTTATCAAAACTTTTTTTGACGGGTGAGAAAAAACTTGCACGCT
>Ga0194058_10001535_pt1 | contig 11452 bp, 7 predicted proteins | sample SepL4417m_MetaG_FD_155490 | JGI IMG/M metagenome (GOLD analysis project Ga0194058, IMG submission 155490) | Anoxic zone freshwater microbial communities from boreal shield lake in IISD Experimental Lakes Area, Ontario, Canada - Sep2016-L442-17m | ecosystem: Environmental > Aquatic > Freshwater >... | reverse complement strand
CCAGTTGTCGTGCGTGAAGAAGCGGCCGACGGCGTCGAGAACGGCTTGCGGCTTTTGCGTGGTGGCGGCATTGTCCAGGTAGACCAGGGGTTTGCCATGCACCTTCTCGCGCAAGATCGGGAAATCCTCGCGGAGGCGGTGCGGGTCGAGCGCCGGTGGCGCCAGCCGGGCGGTTCGCAACGTGGTGCTGGCGGACGTCGGTATGCTCATGGTGCCTCCTCGCCCCTGGGCAGATGCTGAGCCGCGAGCAGTACGTCTTCGAGCTGGGCCCGAATCGGCGCCACCTGAATGCGGCGAATGATGTCGTTGGCGAAGGCGAAGGTCAACAGGCAGCGAGCTTCCGCGAGGCCGATGCCGCGCGAACGCAAGTAGAAGATCGAGTCGGCGTCGAGCGGGCCGATCGTGGCCCCGTGCATGCACTTGACGTCGTCGGCATAGATCTCGAGCTGCGGCTTGGTGTTAATGACCGCGTCGTCGGACAGCAGCAGGGTCTTGTTGGTTTGCTTGGCGTCGGTTTTCTGGGCGTTGGGGTGGACGTAAATCTTGCCGTTGAACACGCCGCGGGCCTTGCCGTCGAGGATGCCCTTGTACAGTTCGTGGCTGACACAGTTCGGCTTGGCATGGTCGATGCGAGTGTGGTTGTCGATCAACTGCTGGCCCGAGGCCAGATAAAGACCGTTGAGCGTGCAGGTGCAGCCCTCGGCATCCAGCACGGCATTGGCGTCGTTGCGGACGAGGCCGCCGCCCAAGGCGATGCCATGCGACGTGAACGTGCTGCCGCGCTGCATGGTCACCTGCATAGTGCCAACGTGAAAAGCGGACTTGCCCTCGCGCTGGACCTTGTAGTGGTCGAGCACCGCACCCGGCAGAGCAACGACTTCCGTGACGGCATTGGTGAAGTAGGCATTGCCGTCCGCGCCGTCGTAGCCTTCAACGATGGTGGCTTGAGAATTTTCGCCCGCCACGATGAGCGTGCGGCGCTGCCAGGCGAACGGCCGTGTCGTGGCCAGGAATTGCAGATGGATCGGCGCGCTGACGACGACGCCCTTGGGAATGTGAACGAAAGCGCCGTCGCGGAAGAAGGCAGTGTTGAGGGCGGTGAAGGCCGAGCCATCAACGCGGGCGTGATGAGCGAGATGAGGCTCGACTAGGTCCTTGTGCTTGACTAGGGCCTCGGCAAGGCTGGCGACGATAACGCCCGTGGGCAGCTTCGCCCCCTGCTGTTCGAACACGGGGCGATAACCGTTCACGAACGACAGGCGATAGCCATCGCCCGCGAGGCTCGAGCGCGCTTCCGGCGGCGGCACGCCGTCTTCGATCTCCGGCAGTGCCAAAGGCGCCTTGGCGATCGGAGCGACGTCGGTGAAACGCCATTCCTCGTCGTGCGTGGTCGGGAAGCCGACTTCGCCAAAGCGGGCGATGGCGGCCTTGCGCTGGCGAAGCAGCGCCGGCGAGCCGACCTTGGCCAATTCCTTCTCGATCCGCGAGAACTCGCCCGGATAGGCGTTGTTTTCTTGTTCCAGCATAGCGACCATATCTCTACTCATCCTCAAAGTTCCGTTCGATCCTCGTCCGTGGAAAATGTCACGTCGTCGCCTGGGCTTCCGTTTCGAGCCACTCGTAGCCCTTGTTTTCAAGCTCGAGGGCCAGTTCCTTGCCGCCCGATTTGACGATGCGGCCGTCGAGCAGCACGTGGACCTTGTCGGGCACGATGAAGTTCAATAGCCGCTGGTAATGGGTGATGACCACCATGGCCCGATCCTTGCTGCGCATGGCGTTGACGCCGTCGGCGACGGTCTTGATGGTGTCGATGTCGAGGCCGGAGTCGGTCTCGTCGAGGATGGCGAGCTTCGGTTCGAGTACCGCCATCTGGAAGATCTCGTTGCGCTTCTTTTCTCCGCCGGAAAAACCTTCATTGACCGGGCGCTTGAGCAAGTCCTCATCAATGTGGATCAGCTTGAGCTTTTCCTTGACGAGGGTGAGGAACTCCATGGCGTCGAGTTCCGGCAGGCCGCGATGCTTGCGGGTGGCGTTGAGGGCGGCCTTGAGGAAATAGGAATTGCTGACGCCGGGGATCTCGACCGGGTACTGGAAGGCCATGAACAGGCCTTCGCGGGCGCGTTCCTCAGGGTCCATGTCGAGCAGATTCTTGTCCTCGAAGAGCACATCGCCTTCCGTGACTTCAAAGGCGTCGCGACCGGCCAGAACGCCGGCCAACGTGCTCTTGCCCGAGCCGTTCTTGCCCATGATGGCATGGACCTCGCCGGCCTTCACCTTCAGGTTGACGCCGCGCAATATCTCCTTGTCGGCCACTCGCGCGTGCAAGTTGAAAATAGTCAGCATGACGTTCTTTCTACCCGTGCTCCTTGTCAGACATTGAAACCCGTACGCGCCCGTGCCTCCGGCAATCATGCTTCAAATTCATCCCACGCTTCCCTCCAGGCTCACGCCCAGCAACTTCTGGGCCTCGACGGCGAACTCCATGGGCAGCTCGCGGAAGACTTCCCGGCAGAAGCCGTTGACGATCATGTTGACGGCGTCTTCGGCCGAGATGCCGCGCTGCTTGCAGTAGAATATCTGGTCCTCGCCGATCTTCGAGGTCGAGGCTTCGTGCTCGACCTGGGCGCTGGTGTTGCGCACTTCCAGGTAGGGGAAGGTGTGCGCGCCGCAGCGGTCGCCGAGCAAGAGCGAGTCGCACTGCGAGTAGTTGCGGGCGTTTTCCGCACCCTTCATGACCTTCACCTGGCCGCGGTAGCTGTTCTGGCCGTGGCCGGCCGAGATGCCCTTCGACACGATCGTGCTGCTTGTGTTCTTGCCGATGTGGATCATTTTGGTGCCGGTGTCGGCTTGCTGGAAGTGGTTGGTCAGAGCCACTGAGTAAAACTCACCGACTGAATCGTCGCCCTGGAGGATGACGCTCGGATACTTCCAGGTGATGGCCGAACCGGTCTCGACCTGGGTCCAGGAGATCTTCGAGTTCCAGCCCCGGCAAGCACCGCGTTTGGTGACGAAATTGTAGATGCCGCCCTTGCCCTCCTTGTCGCCAGGATACCAGTTCTGCACCGTCGAGTACTTGATCTGCGAGTTTTCACCGACGGCGACCAACTCGACGACGGCGGCGTGCAATTGATTGGTGTCGCGCATGGGGGCCGTGCAACCTTCGAGGTAGCTGACATAGGCGCCTTCCTCGGCGACGATCAGCGTCCGCTCGAACTGGCCGGTCTCCGCGGAATTGATGCGGAAGTAGGTGGACAGCTCCATGGGGCAGCGCACCCCCTTGGGGATGTAGCAGAAGGACCCGTCGCTGAAGACCGCTGCGTTCAGGGCTGCGTAGAAGTTATCTTTGGCGGGCACGACCGAACCCAGGTGCTTCTTGATCAGCTCGGGATGTTTTTGCACCGCCTCGGAGAAAGAGCAGAAGATAATGCCCAGCTCGCCCAGCTTCTCCTTGAAGGTAGTGGCCACCGAGACGCTGTCGAAGACCGCGTCCACGGCGACACCGCTCAATCGCTGCTGTTCGGCCAGCGAGATACCCAGTTTCTCGAAGGTCGCCCGCAGCTCGGGATCGACCTCCTCCATGCTGCCGAGCTTCTTCTTCGGCTTGGGCGCCGAGTAGTAAATGATCTCCTGGAAGTTGATCGGCGGATAATGCACGTTGGGCCATTTCGGCTCGGTCATGGTCAGCCAGTGCCGATAGGCCTTCAAACGCCATTCGAGCAGGAAGTCCGGCTCGTCTTTTTTGGCGGAGATGGCGCGAACGATTTCTTCGTTCAGGCCGCGCGGCAGCATGTCGGCCTCAATGTCGGTATAGAAGCCGTCCTTGTATTCGCGATTGGCCAGTTCTTGAATCGTGCTGGTAGCAGTCGTCATGTCAACTGATACTGATAGGAACTGATAACTGATAAAAAACAATTTCGTCATACGACTTATTTATTATACCGACGAGGACTCTTGCAGACCACGCGCGGAACACAAATAAGGATCTCTTCCTTGACTAGCTTACAGGTCAGGGCGATTCGTAAACGGCATGCCCATGATCGTGGGGGCTGTCGCTCGACCGGTATACTGCTCGCGGTTGAGACTGACACTCTCCTTGTCGCAAGCACGGATGACCATACCCAAAAGTCCCTTGGCCGTGAAGTCCGATTCTGTCTTTTGCAAGCACTGCTAGCACTGCCTACCCAAATTGGGTCTTTATTGCCGCCACGATTCATGGTATGATTCTCGCTCTGGGTGAAAAGCAGCAAGCGATTGATCGTCGGCCTGGCCTTGCCCGAGGACTGCGAATCGGAGGAACTCGGGCCCGCCCTGCCAGGAACACTGTACAGGGGGCTGACGAAATACTTTGTCGTGGAACGCGACAGCGTAGTGCCGAAGAGTATGGCACTGCGGGCGGAAATGGCCTATCAAAATGCCTTGTCGGCAGAGCCTACGGTGGGCTTCCAATTTCCTGCAAGTGAAAAAGCCTCTGGGTTGCTGCGATGGGCGGGATAACCTGACTCGCATACGGGGGTGGGTGGATGCCGTGGCCGAAGGGATCGAAAATCGGTCCGTGGCTACATCTCTACGGAGGGGTGGCTGCCTTTGGGGCGAAGGCACTGGGGTGCAGTGGCGTCGATTCTGAAAGGCTCGCTGGGAAACGGGTGCTTTGTCGGGTCACACCGAAAAATCGTTTCTGAAGGCGATCGATCAGCGGCATTCTGTGGTCGGGCGGCTATCGTATCACGGAACAAGAAGGGTGTAGGCGTCGTGTTTTGTTGTTGAGTACCGGAACAATGGTCTTCATGGATGCGTCTGTGAACAGGTGCCATACCGCGAACTACCCCACAATGCGACTGCAATGCGACCCCTCGATTGTCCCCAGTGTTGTCCCCAGAATATCCCCAAGACCTCTCTGTTTCATGCTTCACCAAGAAAAAGCAAGAGCCGTAAGTCATTGACCTACGGCTCTTTACATCAGCGAGGGCGACGGGACTCGAACCCGCAACCACCGGATCGACAGTCCGGTACTCTAACCAATTGAGCTACACCCCCAAGTCGTTTATTTGTAACGACTTATCACCACGCAGTCTGCTCCCTTAAAATGGCGATGACCCATGTCTACCCATTTTAGCAAAATAGCTGCACGAAGTAATTATCTCCAAGTCTACCACAAAACAATCGGCTGGCAAGCCGTCCAAGTAGGAGAACTGCAAAGTCTTATTCGGTGAACACGCAACCGTTAGGCTTTTTCCGCTGCCGCTTGTCTCGATTTGTTCTCCGCCACCAAGCGGCGAAAGCCGCCAGCAACGCGCCAGCAGCACCAGCGTGCCAGACTTAGGCACGGTTTCTTAACAGGATACCACTTTCGGGGGGGGGCAGAAAGCCTGACGCACGATTATCGCGGCTATTCAACTGCGAACAAGAATCCCATCAGGTCGCGGATGCCGATGGCGGCCGGACTGGCCAGCACCTCGCCTGCTTCAAAGCCGGCGGCCATCCCTTGCTGCTCGGCGTAGGCACGAAAACGCTTGATGTGCTCGGCCTTGCCCGGCGGGAACTGCGTCTTGTAACATGCGATCGCGGCCATCTTCTTGTCCAGTACGTCGCTGATATCAAAGACGATGGTACCCGGCTCGGTCGTCGGTTGCAGTGATCGAAAGGAGAGATAACAGTAAAGGAAGGCAGGAACGACATGGACCGGGTAGTTGTCGAAGTACTCATCCCACTTGGTCAGTTTCGAGTAAAACACGCCGGCTTCGGTGATTTGCCTGGCTTGCCAATGGTCGGGTGAGGCCAGCGGCGTCCGCGCCCCAAGACCGATTACGAGGCGTGGCCGATATTTGCGGAACTGCTTGGCCAGGGCCACGCGGGCCTCAAACGTGTCGAACAGCCGGCGGTTGGGTAGATCGAGCGTCACGCGGACCTTCACGCCCAGCACCTCGGCCGCCGCTCGAGCTTCGGCCAAGCGGACTTCGGGGCCCGGCGACGCCGGCGTAGGCTCGCCGTCGGTAAGATCGACAATTCCCACGCGGTAGCCCTGCCGGGCCAGTTTGGCCAGCGTGCCGCCGCAGGCGATTTCCACGTCGTCGGGATGGGCCCCGACCGCGATCACATCCAACTTTTCGTCGTCCATAGTCAAAGTAGCAGCACACCCCGTGTGCCGTTCGCCGGAAGCCAAAGGCTTGTGCGCTGTCGGGCACCGCCCAGAATCGCGCAAGGTTGTTTCGATTACTGCCCATTATATCATCTGCTCCCGGAAGAGACAATTTCTCTACTCCGGCTTGCCGATTTTGGCAACTTACCCTAAGCTAATACACCATGAGCCTAATCAATGAACGCCGCCTGCTGGCGGAAGGAAAACACCTGCGTCTTGTGGCCCAATCCGGCTGGGAATGGGTCGAACGCGTGAACGCCACCGGTGCCGCCGTGATTGCCGCGGTGACTGCGGATGAGCGTCTCGTCCTCGTCGAGCAATACCGTATTCCCATGCAGTGCCGCGTACTGGACCTGCCCGCCGGGTTGGTTGGCGACGACCCCGGTACGGCCGGCGAGGCGTTGATCGACGCTGCACGCCGCGAACTGTTCGAGGAGACCGGCTACGAGGGGAGCGACTGGCATTTTGCCGTGAGTGGTCCCGCGTCACCCGGGCTGACCACGGAAGTTTACTCGCTCTTCGTTGTGCGCGGCGTGAAGCAGACCGGCCCCGGTGGCGGCGATGCCCAGGAGAACATCGAGGTCCATGCCATTCCGCTGGCCGAACTCGATCCCTGGCTCGATGCCAAGCGGCGTAGCGGAGTGATCGTCGATCCGAAAATCCACCTCGGAAGATATTTTTTGGGGAGTTGCCCTCCAATGGGTTGTGGCGACGCAAAGGGGGCTTGATACCGGGAAGACATTCGTATTTCGTATTTTCCCCTACGGAAGCTTCACCCCCCGCACCTCATAGGGAAAATCCTTGGCCAACACCATTCCCGGGGTTTTGTAAACGAAGGCAAGATTTTTCGGCAAATCGGGCATGGCGAAGACATAGCCGACGCCGATCTCGTTTTTGGTCCGCCGGGTGGTTTCCATCGAGTCGGGCTGGATCGGCTTGCCGTTGGCGTCTTCGAGATAGGCTTCGTTCTGCAAGACCCAATTGCGGTGCGATTCCAGGGCGTCGTTGGCATCGTCGAAACGGAGCCGGACGAAGACCTCCCAGGTACTGCCGTTTTTGCGGACTTCCTCGAGCGTGACCGTGGCCGCGGCGATCCGTTTTTCCTGCTTGCCATTGAGCAGATTAGCGAATCGGAAAGTTTCAACCTTGCCCAGCATCATCACCCGGAAAGAGCCTTTCAGCGAGGTAATTTCTTTCAGTGGCTGCGCGGGCATGGCCAGGCCAATGTCCATTTCCACGGCTGAGCTGCCTAGCCGGGGGAACGCCTCTTTTTCCGCCTCGGGATTATCGGCGACCACGCTGCCCCCGCTGGAATCCAGGATTTTGAGGTCGGCCATTCGCTGTTTGATGGCAATCGGTTGCAGCCGCGGCTCCCAGGCCACTTCGAGGAAGAGCTGCAACGCCGGGGGCGACGAACTTCGCAATTCGCGATGGGCTAGCACCGAAACCGGCTCGATCCGCATTGGCCCTTGGATCGCGGCCCGACCGGTTCGCGGAAGATTGTGCAGCCCGCAAGGCACGATTTGTAACGCGCCTGGCTGGCCGTAGGGATAGATCGACAACTGGGCCTGATCCAGTACCAAGTCCAGCGCGGTCCAGAACGGCGTCTTGTCGAAATTGACCGCGATTTCTGGATCGGGGATCAAGGCTTCAGTAGGCCGCGACAGGTCGGCGATCCTGTTGCCCGTCTGTTTTTGGATCTCGGCGAGCACTTTGGAGACTTTCAACCGTCCATGCAGCGTTACGGTTGATGATTCGACGCTCGCGGTGGCCTCGGTCTTTTGCAGTTGCTGACGGATCCGCCGGATGCCATTGGCAAGGTTATCGTTCGGCTGAGACTCAGGCGTCGGAAGATAGTCGAGTACCGTTGGCCCGAGTTCGAGCAAGCGTTTTTCTGCCGCCTTACGTTCGTCCTGCGTATCTGCATCGAGATTCCGCACGAGCTTGAGAACCTCGGTTTTCAAGCCCGAATCGCTTGGCGGTTCGCCGACGAGCAGGCAACTGATGACAAGAAAGGGAGTTAGCATGGTTTACTTTCAGTAGGGTGGACCGAGACTAAGCGAAGTAGGGTGGACCGAGACTAAGCGAGTCCCGGCAGCAGCGTTTTGGTGGGACTACCCCCCCTCTATTATAATCGCTAGCGAACCGGACGACTATTTGGCAGCCAAACTCAATTTTTCGGCCGTGGCGGGCGGGTCGCGGAGAAAGGTATACCAGGCCAGACGCTGATAGACAGGCAACGACTCTTGATAGCGGTCGAAATCGTGCTTTCGGCCGACCTCGCAGGAGACATCGACTACTTCGAGCTTACCCCCTGCCGTACCCGTCGGTCCGACATGACCCAGGGCCTCCGGGCCATGGCGGCCATATAGGCGCGTATACAACTTCATGACACGATCAGAGCCGTTCTTCACGACCAAAATACGCTCAACGGCCAAGGGAGCCAAGCCACGGGGACCACACGGTTCCAGCCAGTTGGCGTCCATGGCAGCGGCGACCATCATCACGCGAATGGGCCGAAGTCCACCCTGATTCCAAGCGGACAAGACTTCAGATGAGAGTTTGCGGCCGGCCACGGATCCTCCGGCCAACAAATGCAAGGCCCCGCTGGCCGTTCGGCATCCCAAGCTATAGCCAACCAGGCTCAGCGGCGTGCCTTTGGGCAGGTTAGGGAGTACCCGGGCCAGATAATATGCCTCCACGTCGCTCCGACGGACCTTAATCTGCACGTCGAGGCGAATTCGCCTTAGTTCGCGATCCGCGAGCCACGACCAGACAATCAGGCGGAAAGGGCAGCCGCTGGCACGTTGCTTCATCAAACCATACAACTCGTTGCCATGCCGCACGGCCCAGTCCTCGTCGGACCCGTTGCCGTGGATAAGAACGATCGTCGGCACGTTGGGGAGGGCGGAAGCTTGAAACACGGCCGCATCGGACGGTTGCCAATGGCCGCCGCCGCACGATTCGTCGAGTCGCGAGTAGGTGATCTTTGACAGACCTGCCTCCAAATCGCCACAGCCGGGAGTACTGCGGGTGTTGAGCAGCCAGACCTGGGTGACGGGAGCAGTCGCGGGCGATATTTCCGCCGCAATCGCGAAAACCGAAACATTGGCAAGGAGAGAAGACCAGACGAGGGTTTTAACTATAGCAGACGAAAGGTGGGGCATGGCGGCACTTTTGATGCGAGTGGCATTCTTTTCCTGGAAAGAAATCTTTACCTAAGTGTAACTTATATTTAGGCACGTGGTGGAAAAATGCAATACCCCATGTTTCCAAAAAACAACTGCGTCCAAGTTGCACACCATCAATCTTGGTGTAGAGTTATGCTGAAGATATGCCGTAGAGGCGGCGAGTCGTTATATCGTTTGCGTGGGTTGAAGTGATGCCAACCGTAGCCTTCAGGAAAGGTTCGTATCGTTTCTAACCGCTGGCAGTATTCAAGGGAGCAAATCATGCGTAGGCTGTTCACAGTGATGGCGATGTTGGTTCTGTTGGTGTCGGCGGTCGGCTGTGCGTCGTGTTTCCCGCGGTTGTTCCGCGGCGCGCGGGCGCAGCCCCAGCCCTGTCCAACCTGTCCTCCGCCTTGCGATTCCGGTTGCGCCACCGGTGGTGTGCCTTCAAGCGGCTGTTCCTCGTGTGCTCCGACGATTGGTCCGATGGGAGCAATGCCCGGCCCGGCGAATTGATCGCCGCTGAGATTGATTGAAATACCCGGTTTGGTTTGGTTCTTCCGGGTCGGTTTCGCCCATCCTGAACGGAACCGACTCGGAGGAACCGTTTTCGTTTTCTTGCACGAGGTTACAATAGAACGAATGACCACGACCCCAATCTCGTCGCTCGCAAAACTTGATCTGATCGCTACCAGCACATTCGGACTGGAATCCGTCGTCGCGCGGGAACTCCAGTGGCTCGGCTACGAACCAAAAATCATCCAGCCTGGGCGGGTGCTTTTTGCCGGCGATGTGGCCGATATCTGCCGCACAAACCTCTGGCTGCGGACTGCCGACCGGATTCTGTTGCGATTAGACACTTTTGAAGCCCGCGATTTCGGCCAGCTTTTCGATCGCACCCGCGCACTACCTTGGGAAGACTGGCTTGCCGTCGAAGCCGAGTTCCCCGTGTCGGGCCGGTCGGTCAAATCACAGCTTTCCAGCGTGCCAGCCTGTCAGAAAATCGTGAAGAAGGCGATCGTCGAGCGACTCAAGGCAGCCTATCAGGTCGAGTGGTTCGTGGAGACAGGCCCAAAATATTCCATCGAAGTGGCCCTGCTCAACGACCAGGCCATGCTGACCCTCGACACCAGCGGCCCGGGACTGCACAAACGGGGCTACCGGCCGCTGATAAGCAAAGCACCGCTCAAGGAAACCTTGGCTGCGGCGTTGATCCTTTTGAGCGTCTGGCGGCCCGAGCGGCCGTTGATTGATCCCTTCTGCGGCTCCGGTACGATCCCGATCGAGGCCGCGATGATCGGCCGCAACATGGCACCCGGGCTTGGCCGAACCTATGCGTCCGAGGCTTGGCCACGCCTGCCGTCGTCGTTGTGGGAAGCCGCTCGGCAACAGGCCCGTGATGCGGCCAAGCCCGATCTTCCGTCGCGTATCATCGGTACCGACGTTGATGAAGGTGTTCTGAGTTTAGCTCGCTTTCATGCCGAAAAGGCCGGCGTGGCCGACGACATCCACTTTCAGCAGAAAACCTTCACCGAGCTTTCCAGTAAGCGGTCGTACGGCTGCGTGATTTGCAACCCGCCCTACGGCGAGCGGCTGGGCCGATCGGCGGAGGCCCTGGCACTGCACCGTGCCATGCCCGATATCTTCCGCAGTTTGAAAACGTGGTCGTTCTATATCCTCACCGCGCTGCCTGATTTTGAAGCGGTCATCGGCCAATCGGCCACGCGGCGGCGGAAACTGTACAACGGGCGGATTGAATGTACGTATTTTCAATTTCTTGGACCCAAGCCGGGGAAAAGCAGAGAGCAGGGAGCAGAGAGCGAAGAGAAATCCGAAATCCGAATGTCGAAAACCGAAATAAATCCGGAATCGGAAATCGGAATTGCTGAACCGGTTTCGAGCCTTGGTTCTTCGTCCGTTGAATTGGTTTCGGATATTCCCCAGCCTCACTCCTCCCTCTTCCCATCCCCCTCCCCCATGCCCGGGAGCGAAGAAAAATCCGAAATGGGAATGTCGAAATCCGAAATGAATCCGAAATCGGAAATCGGAATGACCGAAACGGTTTCGAGCCTTGGAGCTTCGTCATTTGAATTGGTTTCGGATTATCCCCAGCCTTCACCCCCTTCGCCCCCTTCACCTCCTTCTC
>Ga0194058_10001527_pt1 | contig 11489 bp, 9 predicted proteins | sample SepL4417m_MetaG_FD_155490 | JGI IMG/M metagenome (GOLD analysis project Ga0194058, IMG submission 155490) | Anoxic zone freshwater microbial communities from boreal shield lake in IISD Experimental Lakes Area, Ontario, Canada - Sep2016-L442-17m | ecosystem: Environmental > Aquatic > Freshwater >... | reverse complement strand
GTGCGGTCAAACACCTGCATGGTGCGCCGGGCGCGCAGCTCGCCGAGCACGCCGACGTCGTCGATGCCGGCGGTGTCGATGAACAGCACGGGGCCGAGAGGCAGCAGCTCCATCGGTTTCTCCACCGGGTCGGTGGTGGTGCCGGCGAAGTCGCTGACGATGCTCACGTCCTGGCGGGTGATGGCGTTGAGCAGACTGCTCTTGCCGACGTTGCGGCGGCCGAAGATGCCGATGTGCAGCCGCATGCCTTTCGGGGCGTCCATCAGGCCCACGCTTCAGTCCTCCACGGGGCGGCCGAGCGGCTGGGGCGTGCCGAGGCGGCAGACGGCCTCGGCCGAGAGCAGCTCCTCGTACTGGGCCGCGCTCAGGATGCCTCTGGCGACGACGACGTCACGGATCGTCGCGCCCTCGGCCTGGGCGGCGCGCACGACGTCGCAGGCCGCCTCGTAGCCGATCTCGGGGACCAGGGCGGTGGCGGCGGCGCTGGAGGCGCGCACGTGCAGCGCGCAGCGCTGCTCGTCGGCCTCCAGGCCCTCGACGCAGAAGCGGCGCAGGATCTCGTCGGCGTGCGCGAGCAGCGAGAGGCTCTGCAGCAGGCAGTCCGCGACCAGCGGCAGAAAGGCGTTGAGCTCGAGGCTGCCGAGGCCGGCGGCCATGGCGATGGTCGAGTCGTAGCCGGCGACCAGCAGGGCCACCTGGCTCACGGCCTCGGGGATCACGGGGTTGACCTTGCCTGGCATGATGCTCGAGCCGGCCTGCCGCTGGGGCAGCCGGATCTCTCCGAGACCGGCCTCCGGCCCCGAGCTCAGGAGGCGAAGGTCGCCGCAGACCTTGAGCAGCGTCATGGCATGTGCCTTGAGGATCCCCGAGACCTCAACGAAGACGTCGGTGTTCTGCGTGGCCTCTATGAGGTTCTCGGCGCGCGCGAAGCCGATGCTGGTGAGCTCGCGCAAGGTGTCGACAACGCGAAAGATGTACTGCCGCGGCGCCGCGAAGCCGGTGCCGATGGCCGTGCCGCCGAGGTTCACGACGCGCAGGCGCTCCTCGCACTTGTAGATGCGCCAGCGATCGCGGTTCAAGGCCTCGGCGTAGGCTCCCATCTCGCGGCCCAGGGTGGTGAGCACCGCGTCCTGGTACTGGGTGCGGCCGACCTTGACCACGTGCGCGAAGGCCTGTTCCTTCTGCTGGAAGGCCTCCTGCAGGGTCACCACCTGCTCCTCGAGCCGGTGCAGCAGGGTTATGGCCGCGAGGCGCAGGGCTGTGGGGTAGGTATCGTTGGTGCTCTGGTGCAGGTTGAGGTCGTCGAGCGGCGAGACGCGGGCGTAGCTGCCGGGCGCCTCGCCGAGGATCTGCAGGGCACGGTTGGCCAGCACCTCGTTGACGTTCATGTTGGTGCTGGTACCGGCGCCGCCCTGAAGGCGGTCGACGACGATCTCGGCCGCGAGCGCGCCGCCGGCGAGCTCGCGGCAGGCGCGCTCGATGGCGTCCGCCTTGGCTTCGCCCTCGGGGCCGGCCCACGCGCCGAGCGTGCGGTTGGTGCGCGCGCAAGCGAGCTTGACCGTGCCGAAGGCACGCGCCAGCTCGCCGTGCACCGGCTCGCCGGCCAAGGGGAAGTTCTCGAGGGCGCGCTCGGTGTGGGCGCCGTGGAGGCTCTGCGCGGGCACGGCCACCTCGCCGAGCAGGTCGCGCTCGAGGCGCACGTCGTTGCTCATGGTCTCGTCGTTCGCGGCCCGGCCGTCAGTGCCCGAACACCATCTTCTGGACCTGCACGCCCTCGACCTCGTTCAGTTTGGCCATCATCGCCGTGGCTTCGTCGTTGCTGCCGAAGAACTCGATGAGCACGACGCCGCTCGGCGAGCACGCGTTGGCGTCCACATCGTGCAGGCCGACGCGCGTCTTGATGTTGCAGCCGTATTCGGTGAAGACCTTCTGCACGTCCACCGCGTTCTTCAGCCGATTGGTGACGTGGATGCCCAGAATGATGTGGTCGTCGTTCACGTGGAGTCCTCTCTCGTCGTGTGGGGTTCAGCAGAGCACGTCGCGCCCGCCGACGCGGACCTTGTCGAGCATCTGCTCGGTGTGCGCGCGGCGCACGTCGTCCATCTCGCCGAGCTTGCGAGCGATGAGGTCGTCGCCGACGGCGCGCGTCTGCTCGCTGCCGTAGTCGATGAGGTATTCGAGGAAGGTCGCGAGGGCGTTGGGGTCGCAGTGGTGCTGGATGTCGCCGGGCTTGGCGAGGTCCATGAAGTCCATGCCGGTGCGCCCGAGGCGGTAGCAGGCGGTGCAGAACGACGGCACGTAGCCGAGCTCGGCGACGTCGCGGATGACCTCGTCCAGGTCGCGGTGGTCGCCGAGCTGGAACTGCGCCATGTCGAACTTCTCGTCCTCGGCGTAGCCGCCGGGATTGGTGCGGCTGCCGGCGCTGATCTGGCTGACGCCGAGGGCGAAGGTCTCGCGGCGGATGTTGGCGGTCTCGCGGGTGCTCATGATCATGCCGGTGTACGGCACCGCGAGGCGCAGGATGGCGACCAGCTTGCGAAAGTCGATGTCGCTGACCGGGTACGGCGGCTCGTGGGCGACGTCGCTGCCGAAGGCCGGCTCGAGGCGCGGCATGCTGATGGTGTGCGGGCCGACGCCGTAGGCGCGCTCCAGCTCGCGCACGTGTTGCATGAGGGCGAGCACCTCGAAGCGCCAGTCGAAGAGGCCGAAGAGCACGCCGATGCCGACGTCGTCGATACCGGCCTCCATGGCGCGATGCATGCCGGTGACGCGCCAGTCGTAGTTTCTCTTCTTGCCACCCACGTGTACGTCGGCGTACGTCTGGCGGTGGTAGGTCTCCTGGAAGAGTTGGAAAGTACCGATACCGCTGCCCTTGAGGGCCTTGAAGTCGTCCACGGAGAGCGGCGCCACATTGACGTTGACGCGGCGGATCTCGCCGTTGCCGCGCTTGACCTCGTAGATCGTGGCGATCGCCTCGAGCACGTAGCCGAAGCCCTGCCTGGGGTACGACTCGCCGGCGACCAGGAGGACGCGCTTGTGGCCCTGGTCGACGAGCAGCTCGACCTCCTGACGGATCTCCGCCTGCGTGAGGGCGCGCCGCTTGAGCTCGGTGTTCTTGACGCGGAAGGCGCAGTACAGACAGTCGTTGTTGCAGAGGTTGGACACGTAGAGGGGGGCGAAGAGCACGAGGCGCGCGCCGTAGATGGCGTCCTTGACGTCGCGCGCCGTATCGAACAGCTCGCGCAGCAGCTCGGGGTCGCTGACCGAGCTGAGCACGGCGACCTCGTCCATCTCAAGGCCGCCCAGCTCCCGCGCCTTGGCGAGGATCTCGCGGACGCGGCCGGCGTCTTTGGTGGCGGCCGCGCGCAGGGCCTCGTCGATCGCCGGCTCGTCGATGAAGGTACCTTGGTCCACCACTCCCGCTGTCATGTGCCACTCCCTTGTTCGGCAGCCGGCGACTGTGCGCAGTCTGGCGTCGCCGGTATCTCGAAGCTGAATTCCGCCCACTCGCCGTGCTTGGAGTCGGCGCTGATGCGTCCCTTGTGGAGCTGGATGATGCGCCACGCGCTGTAGAGGCCGACGCCCGTGCCGCGGCGTCCCTTGAGGGCCGGGTCGTCGAGCCGTGAGAAGCGGCGGAACAGCTTGTCCTTCTGCTCCACGCCGAAGCCCGGCCCCAGGTTCCACACCGAGATCTTGAGCTTGGCCGGGCTGCCCTGCCGCGCGGCCGCGACTTCGGCCTTCAGCCGGATGGTGCCATCCTCGTTGCCGTACTTCACGGCGTTGTCGAGAAGGTTGACGAGGACGATGCGCAGCAGCGTGGCGTCGCAGCAGATCAGCGGCAGGGGCGCGTGTGGCAGCTCGAGCACGAGCTGCACGCGGTGGGCCTCGAGCTGGGGGGCCACCAGGGCCAGCGCCTCGCCGATGACCTGTTCGTTGACGTTCACCCGCGACGTCGGGTCGAGCCTCAGCTCGCCGCTCTCGACGCGGGCGAGGTCGAGGTACTCATTGACGAGCCCAAGAAGGTAGCGGCCCTTGCGAGCCATGCCGTCAAGCTTGCCGTGCTGAACGTCCGTGAGGTCGCCGAGGTAGCCCTGGGACATGAGCTCGGCGTCGGTGACCATGGACGCCACGGGGCTCTTGAGCTCGTGGCTCACAAACGCGAGCATCTCGGTGTACGCGTGGTTGGCCTCCTCGAGCTGCTCGATACGCCAGGCCTTTTCCACAGCCTGGCTGAGCCGCTCGCTGATGGCCATCTGCAGCTCGATGTGATGGGGACGATAGGCGTGTGTGCGCCGCGAGCTGCGGAAGATAAAGCCGACGATGCGGCCCTCGACGCTGAGCGGGCAGGCGAGGTTGGAGCGCACGCCCTCCTGTACCAGACGCCGCGTGGAGCGGCTGCGCGGGTGCGCCTCGAGGTAGAGGTCGAGGTTGCCGATGATGCGCGGCTGCCCGGTGCGCAGGACCTCGCTCAGTGAGGTCTGCCGCAGCGCCTCCGAGTAGTCCTTGTCGATGAAGAGCGGTTCGTAATCGGCGCGGTTGTAGTAGCTGGTCACGCGCTCGCCGCGCTCGTCGACGAAGGCCAGGCCGATGCGGTCGCAGGGGATGAGCGTCTGGGTGTTCTCGAACAGGTAGTCGACGATGGCGCGCAGCGACGGGCGCGCCGCGATCTTCTGGTTGACGATGCGCAGGATGGTGCGCTCATCGCCGGTGATGGGCTTGAGCGCCTGGGCGTCCCGGAACGGGTCGACGAAGTGCGCCGTGGTCGGCGGTGGAGTCTGGTGAACGCGTTTGCCCATGCGCCTCGTTCCGGGAAGGGAGTTTGTTACCCGGCGATAGTGTAATGCACGCGGCGGCGGGGCGCTCGCAGGGCGCCCCGCCGCCGCGTCCGAACCGGTCTGCTCTACTTCTGCGGGATGTACTTGCCGCGCGCCGTGTACGTGGTGTGCAGGAGCTCGTGGCTCTTGTGCCCGCAGGGACCGTCGGTGAGGAACTCGGCGTAGGTCGTCGCGACCGCCGGGTTCTCGTAGGACTTGCGCACGCTGTAGGCCTTGTCCTCGCTGTAGATGGCCCTGGCGCGGGCGGCCCTGATCTCGGGAGTGGTCGGGATCGGCTGGCCGCCGCCGCCCAGGCAGCCGCCCGGGCAGGCCATGAACTCGATGAAGTGGCACTCGCTGAACTTGCCGCCGGCCTTGATGTCGTCCATCACGAGCTTGGCGTTGGCGGTGCCGTGGGCCACGGCGACCTTGACGGTGACGCCGTTCAGCCACTCCCAGTCGGGCACCAGGTGGGCGAGGATCTCGGGGACCGGGCCGACTGTAGGGATGGTGATCTCGGCGTACTTGACGCCTTCGAAGCCGCGCACCGGGATGATGTCGCCGTGCTCGTAGATGCTCTCGACCTTCACGCCGGTGACCAGCTCGATGACGGTGCGCAGGGCGCTCTCCATGACGCCGCCGGTGGCGCCGAAGATCACGCCGGAGCCGGTGGCCGTGCCGAAGGGATCGTCGAAGTCGCTCTTGGGCAGGCTCGGCACGTGCAGGCCGGCCTCCTTGAACATCTTGCCGAGCTCCCGCGTGGTGAGCCCGAAGTCGACGTCCTTGAAGCCCGAGTCGTGCATCTCGGGCCGGTTGCACTCGTACTTCTTCGCCGAGCAGGGCATGAGCGCGCAGCTCACGATGTTGGCCGGGTCGAGGCCGAGCTTCTCGGCGTAGTAGGTCTTGATGAGGGCGCCGAACATCTGCTGCGGGCTCTTCGCCGACGAGGCGTTGGGCAGGTACTCGGGGTAGAAGTGCTCGAGGTACTTGACCCAGCCCGGCGAGCAGCTCGTGAACTGCGGCAGGGCGACGTCCTGGTCGCCGGTGACGAGCGCGCCGTAGAGCCGCTGGATGAGCTCCGTGCCCTCCTCGATGATCGTGAGGTCGGCGGTGAAGTTGGTGTCGAACACCATGTCGAAGCCGGCGCGGCGCAGAGCGGTGTTCATCTCGAAGGTCACCGGCGTGCCGGGCTCGAGGCCGAAGAGCTCGCCCATCGCCGAGCGCGGCGCGGGAGCCGTCTGGATGACGACGTGCTTGGTGGGGTCGTCGAGGGCCGCCCACACGGCGTCGGTCTCGTCCCTGGCGTACAGGGCTCCGGTGGGGCAGCGGTTGACGCACTGCCCGCAGTTGATGCACACGACCTCGCCCAGCGGCAGATCCTCGAAGGTCGCGATGACGGTGTCGTCGCTGCGATTGATGGCCTCGAGCACGCCGACCTCCTGGAGGTCGATGCAGGTGCGCACGCAGCGCCGGCAGCGGATGCACTTGTCCATGTCGCGCATCACCGAGTAGCTTGAGAAGTCCGGCTCGAACTGCGACTTCTCGGGATGGCCGAAGGTGAACGAACTGATGCCGTACTCCTCGGCCAGCGACTGCAGCTCGCAGTTGCCGTTGCGCACGCAGCTGTAGCACTCGCCGTAGTGCTCGCTGAGCAGCAGCTCGAGCACGTGGCGCCGCGCCTTGCGTACCTTGCGCGTGTGCGTGTTCACCGTGAGGGTGTTGGTGACGGGGTACACGCAGGCCGCCTGCAGCGTGCGCTGGCCCTCGACGTCCACCACGCACATGCGGCACACGCCTGCGACCTTGAGGTCGGGGTGGTTGCAGAGCGTCGGGATGTCGACGCCCACGGTCCTGGCGGCGTCGAGGATGGTCATGCCGAACGGCACCTTCGTGACGATGCCGTCGATGGTGACCGAGACGAGAGCGCCGATGGCCTCGGGGTTCTCCGAGACGGGCACCGTGCTGCCGACCTGGCTGGTCGGGATGCGCGGCGCCTTCTCCTCGTTTCTGGGGGTGTCGGTCATGCTCCGCTCCTCGCGGTCTCGGCTTGGGGCGTGCGGCTCATGATCTCGTCGCCGAAATGCTCCAGGATGGACATGAAGGCGACGGAGCTGGTCTGCCCCAGGCCGCACTTGGAGGCGACCTGCATGGTGCCGCTCAGCTCGCGCAGCTCGGCGATGTAGGCGGCCGGGCAGGAGCCCTCTCTGAGCTGCTCGGCGGCCTCGAGCATCTTGGTGTTGCCGACGCGACACGGCGTGCACTGGCCGCAGGATTCGTCGACGAAGAACTCGAGGAAGTTGTGGGCCACGGCCAGCATGTCGCGCTGGGGGCCGAACACCATGACCGAGCCGCCCGTGGGGATGTCCTCGAAGGCCATCTGCCGGGCGAACTGGGCCTGAGGCACGCAGACGCCCGAGGCGCCGCCGATCTGCACGGCCTTGGCGTCGCTGCCGCCGACCTCTTTGAGCAGGTCGGCGACGGTAATCCCGAAGGGGAACTCGTAGACGCCCGGCTTTTCGCAGTCGCCGCTGATGCTGAACAGCTTGAAGCCGGTGGAGCGGTCGGTGCCGAAGCTCTTGAACCAGTCGATGCCCTTGGCGAAGATGCAGGCCGCCGAGGCCAGGGTCTCGACGTTGTTGACGACCGTGGGCGCGTAGCGGTAGCCGGCGACCACGGGGAACGGCGGCCGGTTGCGGGGCTCGCCGCGGAAGCCCTCGAGGGACTCGATGAGGGCGGTCTCCTCGCCGCAGATGTAGGCGCCGGCGCCGAGGGCGACGATGATGTCGAAATCGAAGCCCTTGACGCCGCCGACGTCCTTGCCCAGCAGGCCGGCGGCGCGACGCTTCTTGATGACGGCGTTGAGCGGCGAGCGCAGGTACGAGTACTCGCCGCGCAGGTAGACGATGCCCTCTTTCGCGCCGATGGCGCGCCCGGCGATGGTCATGCCGGCGAACACGAGGTCGGCGAACTCGGTGAGGATGACGCGGTCTTTGAACGTGCCCGGCTCGCCCTCGTCGGCGTTGCAGATGATGTACTTCCTGTCGCCCTTCTGGGCGCCTGCGAAGTTCCACTTCATGCCGGTGGGGAAGCCGGCCCCGCCGCGGCCCTTCATGCCGGAGTCGGCGACCGTGTCGATGATGTCGGCGCGCTTCATGGCGAGGGCCGCCTTGAGGCCGGCGTCGCCGTCGATGGCGGCGAAGCTGAGGGTGTTGCCCTGAGTCTGGATGCTCATACGAGGTACCCCTCCCTGCGCTCGGCGGCGTGGCCGCTGTGCGCGGCGCGGCACTCGGCGGCGATCTCGCGCACCGTCTCGGGGGTGACGCGCGTGTACACGCGGTCGTTGACGAGCAGGGCCGGGCCCTGATCGCACATGCCCATGCAGTTGGCCCACTCGAGGGTGACGCGGCCGTCTTCGCTGGTCTCGCCGAAGGCGATGCCGAGCTCGGACTCGAGCGCGCGGGCGATGGCGTCCTTGCCCGCCAGCTCGCACGACACGGTGCGGCAGAGGCGTACGACGAGCTCGCCCTGCGCCGTGGGGCTCAGGAACGCATAAAAGGTCGCGACGCTGTAGACCTCCACCGGGTGGATGTCCAGCAGGTCGGCGACGATCTGCATGGCATCGGTGTCGATGCCGTGGTGGTTCCTCTTGACATCTTGAAGGATCGGAATGAGCGAGCTCCGGCCCGGACCCAGCTTGTCGACCAGGGCCGTGACGTCGGCGCGGAACTGCTCCTGTTGCGTGACGAGCATCGGCGTCCTTTCTTACGGGAGCAGCTTCTTGACCTTGGCGATCAGCGTTTGCGGGTCGACCGGCTTGGGCTGGAACTCCTCGACGGGGACCATCTCTTCGTCCTTGTCGATGTTCAGGCCCATGGCGGCGTTGACGCTGGTGAGCATGATGATGGGCAACGTGTGACCTGCCTTGCGGATCTCGCGGGCCATGCGCAGGCCGTCGTCGGGCTCCTCCATCATCACGTCGAGGATGAGCAGGTCGGGCTCGACCTCCGCGATCTTCTTCATGCCTTCGGCGCGGTTGGGCGCGCTCTCCACCTCGTAGCCCTCGCGCTCGAGGACCAGGCGGCAGGCTTCGACGATGTCAGGGTCGTCGTCAACGATCAGGATCTTGGGCACCACGCACTCCCTTTTTCGCTTGCCGTTCCCCATGGCGCCACCGGATGGCGCGCCAGAGTGGTCGGGCCGCGGTCATCCCGGCGCGGCCGCCGCGGCCCGCCGGCATGCGCCGGGCAGGGCGGTGACACGTGAGGGGATGGACGAACGGCGCCGGCCACGTACTCCGCTGGATCCACTTCGACTCAACTCAGGACTGTTTCTAACGCATTTCTCGTGCTTGTACAAGGCGTCACGAAGCCTACAGCACAGTATCGCACATCTTCGGACACGACGCTTTGCTCGGACGCGGCCGCGTGAATGGAGACCGCCGCGGACCACGCGACAAGGCTATCTGCGACGCGCCCGCGCATGACGCCATGACAGGCCTCGATCAGCAGAAAGACAAGGTTCCTTCTGCGTCCTGCGAGCAACAGTACAAGGCGCTTCCTTGTCGCCATCCGCACAGGGGACGAGACCGATCGGCGCGCCGTGGCGCTCACGCCGCCCGCCGCCCGAGTCTCGGGCAGCCGCGGCGGAGAGGAGCGCGAAGGCGTCTTCGGCGACCGTGTGACCGGGGAACACGACGTAGTCCGGGAGCGCCGCGACCGCGTCCCGATCGAAGTGGAACCTCTCGTCCCGGGTGCTGTCGTCGGGACTGTCACGCGGACAGGAAGCCGCCGTCCACCGGGATCGCCGCGCCGTGCACATATGACGCGAGGTCAGAGGCCAGGAACAACGCGACACCAGCGACCTCTTCGGGTAGACCGAACCTGCCGAGAGGCAAACGCTGCATGAAGTCGTAACCCGTCTTCACCAGGCCGAGCCTGGCTTCTGTGAACACGCGCCTGGCGATCGCCGTCGTGCCGGGTGTCTTGATGCCGCCGGGCGCCAGGGCGTTGACCCGGAACCCCTTGCGACCGTACTCCCTGGCCAGCGCTCGAGTGAAACCGAGGACACCCGCCTTGCTCGCGATGTAGGGGACCATGTCCTGCTTGAAGGCGCTGACAGCCTCTATCGATGAGACGTTGACGATCACGCCGCCCGCGGCGCCGCGCGTCCTGATGAAGCCCTGAGACATCCAGAACAGCGACTCCAGGTTGACCTGCATGATGCGGTCCAGATAGGGCGCATCGACGTCCAGGAAGCTGCACATGGGGTAGATGGCGGCGTTGTTGATGATCGTGTCGGGCCGACTCCCCGCGGGCAGGCCGCCCCAGAATGCGTCGACCTCGCTCTTGCTGCCGAGATCGATGGTGTGGCAGAGCGCGGCGGGGCGACCGGCGCCCTCGGACTCAAGGCTCACACGCGCCAGTCCGGAGGCGTCAACGTCAAGCAGAACGAGCTGGGCGCCGGCGTCCGCGAACGTCAAGGCCATGGAGCGGCCGATTCCCGACGAGGCGCCCGTGATGAGCACGCGCCGCCCCGTCATGTCCACGGATGTACGCAAGGCCACAGACCGCTCCCATACCTGACGGCTCCCGCGCTCAGGAACCGCTCCCTTCCATCGTATCTCTTCATTCCCCCGGCCCCGTGAGGCGCAAGCACGAGACTGAGTCCCGATGGCCCCGACAAGAGGTGCGCAGCAGTACGCAGAATGAGCAGTGGTGTGCAGAAGTGTGCAGAAGTGTGCGGAAGTGTGCGCATGCCGCAAGTCGCCCTCGCGGGCAGGCGACCAGCGGCCGCTGAAAATGGGAGACGCAGAGCTGTTCTCCCATCAGACGATGCCGCCCGGATCCACGCCGCGCCCGCGCGCCGCGCCCGCGGACTTCGCGCGCCGCGCCCGCGGACTTCGCGCGCCGCGCCCGCGGACTTCGCGCGCCGCGCCCGCGGACTTCGCGCGCCGCGCCCGCGGACTTCGCGCGCCGCGCCCGCCGCCGCCGGGGCCACGGAATCCGCCGGGCGGGGTAGTGCAAATCGGTAAGACAAGGAATGGCCCTTTCCTTATCTTACCGATCTGCGACATGCCGCCGCGGCGGGGTAGTACTGTGAGGGAAGATAAGGAATTCCGGCGAATCCTTATCTTCCCTCCGGCGATCGAGCCTGCGGAAGGCCGTGCGCGACCCGACAGTCAAGGAATCCTTATCTTCCCTTCTGGGACCACCCCGCGCCGCGCCCGCTGCGGCCGCCCGCGCGCCCGCCGGGCGCGCCCGGGGTCACGGAGCCCTGAAGCGTGCCGGGATGCAGCGCTTTCAGGAGGGCGGCGCCGCGCCGCGCGGCCGGACGGCGAAACGCCTGCGTGGGCGCCCGGCGAGGAAGCGGCTGCTTGAACGAGGGCTACTCTCCCATCAGTCTCCCTCGCGGTCACGTGACCCGCGGCCGCCGGCGCACGGGGGAGGGAGGGCTGTTGTCCCATCGGGCGGTGGCGTCAACGTTGACGTTCGCGCTCCGCGGACGCGGCCCGCCGGCGGGGGCAGGGTCGAAAGCGGCCGCAGCCGTTGACGGGACTTCCAACGATACCGTTGGAAGTCCCGCCGGCGGTACCGCCAACGGCATACGCTCGCACGGCGCCTATGCCGTGGGCGGCGACCACCCGCACGGTCTTCTGCAGCCGCGGCCGACGGAAGG
>Ga0194058_10001525_pt1 | contig 11494 bp, 9 predicted proteins | sample SepL4417m_MetaG_FD_155490 | JGI IMG/M metagenome (GOLD analysis project Ga0194058, IMG submission 155490) | Anoxic zone freshwater microbial communities from boreal shield lake in IISD Experimental Lakes Area, Ontario, Canada - Sep2016-L442-17m | ecosystem: Environmental > Aquatic > Freshwater >... | reverse complement strand
ACCATGCAGACCGCGCCCCTGCGTCCCGGCAGATGCTCGGCAATGAGGTTCACGACCTGTTGCAGCATTTCGTCGAGCGTTTCGTGGGTCAGCAGGATTTCACCGACCGATTTGAACATACTGAGAACCGGCAGTTGAGACGTGCTTTCCAAGAGGGATCGACCGAAGGCATCGGGAAGAGCCAATATCCTGCCTGTCGTATTGCTCGGGTGCAGTTCGATCGCGGGGCGTTTTCCCCGGCCGGATTGGCCCAAGGTCTTCGATAGTTCGCAGAGATCGATGCTGGCGACGACGCTGGCCGCTCCCGATTCTTCGCTCAGGATCGCTTGAGGCGGCCCTGAATCGGAAAATTCCGTCGAGCGAAATTCCAGCAGAATCGGCTCCACAGCGTCGGGTGCCAAAACAATCCGATCGCCGTGCCTGAGCCTCTGCCTGACAACCCGCTGGCCATTCACGGCAACTCCTACGTTGCTTCGCACCTCAATGCTCCAACCGTCTCCATCGCGAACGATTTGGGCGTGCATTCGGGCGACGCCTCGCCGCTTATCGAAAGGGAATTCGCATACGCTGCTATACCCCAGACGGACCAATGCCTGGTCGAACGAGTGAACGACAGAACTTTTGGCGTCATGAAGAACGAGTTGAAATTCTTTACCCACGTACTACTCCCCGAAAGCCAAAATGCGAGGTACGACAGTCCAGGCTCCATTCTATACCGCGTCGAGTGGGACGAGTGCAACGAACCCCCACAATTTTTCCAGTAAATCCTCATGGTGGGACTTATTTCTGCTACACCTGTCTCAAGGGTGCGTAAACGCAAATTATGCACAGGCAGTCTAATCCAAGGCTGCGCCCTTCGCTGGGCGAACTTATGGGCCTTCGGCCCGAACATTAAGCAGGCCGCAAACAGGAGAACCTGAGTAAACCGGATACCCCTTTTTCCAAATAACCTCTACGTTGACTTTGTAATTTCCCCACCCTACGATCCCAAAAGCTACGATTTCCACGGCTTTCGACGGTCCCTTCCGCATCGTTTGTGTCGTACACTTATGTACGGCTCCCTGAGTGCCACGTCGCCCGACCGCAACACAAGCACCGACACTCGGGGATGCCACCGAATAAGCCGTCAAGACGAACTGTTGCGAAAAAGGTGTAAGGCGACTTCTCATCAGGTCTGGAATGGGAAAGATTGGCCCATAATATGAAAAATAGACATACCTTGTCGGTTCTTGTCTTGGTTTTCCTCATCCTGGCCGCAGGAATTGTCGCGGTAGGTGGATTACTCTACCGGAGCCAGCAAGACAACCGCCGAACGGAGGCTGAACACGAACTGGCCGCCATCGGCAATCTGAAGGTAGGCGAACTCTCGGAGTGGAGAAAGGAACGTCTGGCGGACGCCAACCTCTTCTATAAAAACAAAGCCTTCTCGGATCTGGTACGGCACTCGATCGAGCGGCCGCAAGACTTGTCTCTTCAAGAAGAGCTTCGGGACTGGATCGGCCACTTCCAGTCAGGCCATCACTATGATCAGGTGACTTTATTCGATGCCGCATGCAACGAGCGGATATCCATTCCTGCTGATAAAGGTCCGTTATGCACTACTACGCTTGAGAATGCCCGTAAAGCCATGCTCTCGGGCCAAGTGACCTTCGCCGATTTCTATCCAGATATGAAAACCAAGAAGGTTTACCTCCGAGTATTCGTGCCGATTCTCGACGGCCCCTCGCTTGGGCGGTCACTCGGCGTTCTGAGATTTAGGATCGACCCCGAAGCCTATCTTTACCCATTCATTCAACGCTGGCCGACGCCCAGCGAGACGGCTGAAACGCTCTTGGTCCGCCGAGAAGGAAACGAGGTCGTCTTTCTGAATGAACTCAGGTTCCGAAAAAACACGGCCCTTAACCTCCGCTTACCCCTTGATCGCACGGAGATTCCCTCGGTGAAGGCGGTCCTGGGCCAAGAAGGGATTGCGGAAGGTATTGGCTACGATGGCTATCCCGTGCTGGCGGCCGCATATGCCGTGCCCGATTCGCCCTGGTTTCTGGTGGCTAAGATAGACCTGGATGAAGTGTACTCTCCGATGCGAGAAAAGTTTTGGCTGGCGGTAATTTTCGTGAGTGTCATGTTGTTCGGCGCAGCAATGGCGATGGGATTCATCTGGCGGCAGCAGCAAGTCCGGTTCTACAACGACCAGTTGAAGGCGGCGGAGTCGCTACATAAAGTCAATGCGAACTTGGCGATCACCCTCAAGTCCATTGGTGATGCCGTCATTTCTGCCGATCTGGCGGGGAATATCCTTCATTTGAATCCGATTGCCGAAACCCTGACGGGTTGGACGTCGGCGGAGGCGGCGGGCCAGCCCCTGACCGAAGTTTTCCAGATCATCAACGCCCAAACGCGACAGCCGGTGGCGAACCCGGTAGCCAGCGTGTTGAAAACCGGGCAAATTGTCGGCCTGGCCAATCACACGGTACTTATCGCGCGTGGCGGACCCGAATATCAGATTGCCGACAGTGCCGCACCTATTTGGGATGGGAGCGGAACCATGCAGGGCGTAGTGCTGGTCTTCCGAGACGTGACCAAGGAGTATGTGGTGGCCGAGGAACTGCGCAGGCAGGAGACTTTTACGCGGCTACTGCTGGAGCATCAAGGCGACGGCATTGTAGCCTGTGACGCGAACATGAAACTGGTGCTCTTTAATCGGACCGCACGTGAATGGCATGGGACTGATGTACGAGACATTCCGCCCGCGCAATGGAACGACCATTACAAGCTCTATGACGCCGAAGGAATACTCCCGTTGAGTCATGACGCCATTCCATTGGTGCGGGCATTTCGCGGTGAAAGCATCCAGCAGGTCAGCATGACCATTCGGACCAAGGACCAGGAGGTCCGCTACGTCACCGCCAGCGGCGAAGCATTCTTTGACGAATCAGGGAACAAACTAGGTGCGGTCGTAATGATGCGCGACGTCACCAGGCAAAGGCTCATGGAGAAACAACTCAGACAACATGCCGTGGAATTGGAGGCGACCAACAAGGCCCTCGAGGAGTCCAGGCATCTTGCCGAAGCGGCGAACCGCGCCAAGAGCGAGTTCCTGGCGAACATGAGCCACGAACTTCGCACCCCCTTGAACGCGGTGATCGGTTTCTCCGAGGGGCTTTTGGAGCGTGCCGACCGCCACCCCCTGAACGATCATCAAAAGGACCGCCTCGGAAAGATCAAGGCCAGTGGCGAACACCTGCTGCAACTGATCAACGGAGTCCTGGACATCGCCAAAGTCGAGTCGGGAAAGGCCAATGTGCAAATCACGACCTTCGGCATCGAACCGGTCGCACGGCAGGTTGGCGATTTGGCGGAAGCACTCGCCAGGGACAAACCCGACGTCCGGTTTATACTCGACATCGAAGAACACCTGCCGACGATCACATCCGATTGTGACATGATTCGACAGGTTCTCGTCAATCTTCTCAGCAACGCGATCAAGTTCACGGAACAAGGATCGGTCTCGCTTCGGATCCGCCGGAGCGACGACTCGCTCCACCTCAGCGTGGAGGACACGGGCGTGGGAATCGCCGTAAAGCACCAGGGCCGATTGTTTGAACAGTTCTATCAGGTGGAGCAGAAAACACATCGCCCGCTGAAAGGGGCAGGCCTCGGACTTGCGATCTCGAAGGCATTCGCCGAATTGCTGGGGGGTGCCCTGACGGTCGAGAGCGTCGAAGGGCACGGCAGCACCTTCACGTTGACCATCCCGTGGATGTTCGATCGCCGCGGGGGCGGCGATCGCCGCAGGGTTGCGGAGCAGGCGTCCGCCCCCAGCGACTCGGCGCCGGAAGGCCAAGAGCGATTCCGTGTCCTCTGCATTGAAGCCAACCCGGCAAGCAGCATGTTGTCGAACGATTATCCGACGGAGGCCGATCAGGTCGTCCATGCGGCCAATGGACTCGATGGATTGCGCCTGGCGGCTTCGGAACACCCGCAGGCCATCGTCCTCGACGCGATGTTGCCGGACCACGAGGGCTGGGGAATCCTCTATCATCTGAAGGACAATCCGGCCACGCGCAACATCCCGGTGATTCTCAACACCGGCCTTGGCGAGCACCGACTGGGCCACCTCCTCGGCGCCAATGACATCCTCGTTAAATCGGTCGATGAGCTGCAACTCCTGCAAGCCATCCGGCGAGTTCCGTCCAATCTTGTGCAGGGCGTCCCGAACGTGGCGATCGTCGATGACGATCCGAGCATATTGCGGCTCGTCGGAAGCATCCTGAAAGAAGAAAACTTCGATGTCTGTACGTACGAGAGCGGCGAGGCGTTCCTCGCCAGCCTGGCAACGCGGCAACCGGACGTCGTGATCGTCGACCTGTCGATGCCCCACATGGATGGATTTCAGGTCATCGAGAGGTTGCGCGAACACCCCTCCTACGCAAATATTCCGGTGGTGGTGATGACCGCAACGGTTCTCACGGAAGACGATTTCCTGCAACTAAACCGCAGCGATTGTACGGTGATCCAGAAGGACGGCATGGCCTGCAAGGAGGCACTGCGCCAACTGATCGACCGATTGCAAATGCTGAAAACCCCGAAAGAAAAACATGCGAACCATTCTACTTGCTGAAGACAATGTCAATAACGCGTCTCTATTGGAAGACCTCTTCTCGCTCGACGACATGCCCGCGCAGCTCGTTACGGTGACCAGCGGTGAGGAAGTCGTCTGTCGGGCCATTTCGCTCCAGCCGGTCCTGATTCTCATGGATCTCCGGCTGCCTGGGATCGACGGCCTGGAAACTACCGAGATTCTGAAGTGTAACCCGCTGACCAAGGAGATCCCGGTGTGGGCCGTCACCGCCTACACGATGCAAGGGGACGAGGAGCAGGCTCGGGCGGCGGGCTGTGACGATTACTTCACCAAACCTTTGGCGTTGCGCGAGTTTGGCGGCCGACTGAGAACCTTTTTACAAGAACTTGACAGGAAAGAAACATGTCTCAATATAAAGTAATGATCGTGGACGACGACACCAACTCCCGGGCCGTACTCTCCGACGCGCTGGGGGGCGAATCCTACACCCTGCTGGAAGCCGTGAATGGGCAACAGGCACTGGAACTCGCCAATGAGGAGTTGCCAGACCTGATCCTGCTCGATGTCATGATGCCTGGCATGGACGGCGGCGTTGGTATCCTGCACAAGCTCGGCGGCGTTGGCGTCCTGCGTAAGCTCAAGGAACAAGAGCAGACTCGCTCCATTCCGGTGATCATGGTTACGGCCTTGAACTTGGCACTCCAGGAGGCTGCATGCATGGACGAAGGTGCTACGGACTATATCTGCAAACCGTTCTCCGCCATGGTGATGCGATCACGGGTGCGCGCGGCCTTGCGCAATCGTCCCATTGCCACCGCATAGAAATTGCTCGCAGCTCAGTAAAGGAAAGGTTTTGGGGTGATAGCCCGTGAGGTAACAATGAATACGATTTTGCTCGTTGAAGATAATGTCAATAACGTGTCCTTGTTGGAAGACGTCTTTGAACTCGACGACATGCCCGCGCAGCTCGTTGTGGTCACCCGAGGCGAGGAAGTTGTCCTTCGGGCCATCTCGCTCCAGCCGGTTCTGATTCTCATGGATCTCCGGCTGCCTGGGATCGACGGCCTGGAAACTACCGAGATTCTGAAGTGTAACCCGCTGACCAAGGATATCCCGGTGTGGGCCATCACTGCCTGCACGATGAAAGGGGACGAGGAGCAGGCTCGTGCGGCAGGCTGCGATGAATACTTCGCCAAACCTTTGGTGATGCGCGAGTTCAGCGACCGTCTGCGAGTCTTCTTGCAAGAACTGGACGAGACCGAAAGGCAGGAAGCAACATGGCTCACCGTAAAATAATGATCGTTGACGACGACGCAAACTGCCGTGCCGTGCTTTCCGACGCGCTGGAGGGTGAACCCTACACCCTGCTGGAAGCCGTGAATGGGCAACAGGCACTGGAACTCGCCGACAAAGAGCTGCCGGACCTGATCTTGCTCGATATCATGATGCCTGGCATGGACGGCGGTCTCGTTCTGAATAAGCTCAAAAAACAGGAGCGGACCCGCTCCATTCCAGTGATCATGGTTACGGCCTTGAACTCGGATACGCAGATCTATGTGTGTCTGAACGATGGTGCCGTGGACCATATCTGCAAACCATTCTCCAACATGGTAGTGCGCGCCCGGGTGCGATCGGCCTTGCAATCGCACGCCGCCTCCACCCGAGAAAAACCGCTCGCGGCCAATCAGGGAAAGGTTCTGGGTTTTATTGGCGTCAAGGGCGGCGTTGGCACAACAACTATCGCACTGAATGTCGCGGTGGCCTTGCTCAAGACCAAAAAAACCGTCGCGGTGGCCGAAATTCGGCCCTATGCCGGCACCATCGCCATCCAACTCGGTGCATCTTCCGCGCTGAACATCGATCCCCTGCTCCGATACGAACACCCAGGTGACATCAACCCTCAAACCTTGGGCAAGTATTTGACGAACCATCCGACCGGCCTGCGACTGCTCCTTGCCCCGCCCGACATCAGCGAACAGCGGGAAATCACGGGCCAACAGGCCGAGGAGATCATCAAAGGGCTTGCAAGCATGGTGGATTATGTCGTTGTGGATATTCCCGCAAATCCCACCAAGGTCGCCAAAGCGGCGTTGCGATGCTGTCAGTTCATCGCGATGGTGGTCGAACTGGAATCGAGCGGCGTGGCAGCCGCCCCGGCAATGATCAAAGCCCTCGACGCTTGGGGAGTGGGAGGGCCATTAATGGGGCTTGTCCTGGTCCAGCGCACGGCAGACACCCCGTCGATGACGGTAGGTTATGTACGAAGCCACTTGGCATGTCAATTTGTCGGGGTGATTCCTCCCGCGCCGGATTTATGTGCGCAGGCCCTTCGGTCGGGATCTCCACTGGTGCTATCTCACCCGGACTCGATATGTGCAACCGCATTGGGGGAATTGGCCTGCCGCCTCGCCGCGGAACACGTATCGGCCTTGACATTCTAACTTGACAATTCATTATTTTGGAAGAAAACTTGACGTAGAGTTGAATAGGGAAATCTTGTCAGAGTATCGCACAGGCAACGCCTCACAGAAGGAGATCCGCCATGGAAAATTCAAACGAGTCTTTTACCGCCGTTCTCGACCAACCCACAAGACGCATCCGGACGCCCGTCGTACTCTGCATCGACGATGACCCGCAGGTGTTTGAGGTAATCCAGGACTATCTGGACCGCTACGAGGTAAAACTATTGGGGGCCTATTTTGGGATGCAGGGGATCTGGCTGGCAGCGGTCCATCAGCCGGACGTCATCATCACCGACCTCCGCATGCCGCAGGGAGACGGAGATACGGTGATCGAAACCCTCCGACGCAACGCCAAGACGGCGGCGATCCCCATCATCGTGTTGACCGGCAAAAGCGACCCCGGCATCGACAACCGAGTGCGGCACCTGGGCGCGGAGAACTGCTTGCACAAGCCGCTCCACGTTCACGATCTGCTCGCCGAACTGCGCCGCTACATTGAAGTGTGGCCCAAGCTCGAGGACGAGTGAGAGGCAAAGGCGAGGCAAAGGCGAGCCAGCAATGACAGCAGTTGGCATTATGATCAAGCCCCATTCCCGGATTCGGCCTGTGCCCCAATCTGCGCAGCTTCTCTTGACGCACAACGTCCGTCTGTGGATAATCCGCTGGTTTTTGCTGGAAGTCTCCACGCACTTTTCACGCGCCTGCCCGGGAGTTCGCCATGGTTCGCAATTGCTCGCTTCGGTTTTCGTTGCTTGTCGGTGGCATGTTGCTGGCGGTTGCGCTGGCGGGCTGCCAGTCGCCGTATCACTCGGACCAAGGTGCCTTGTTCGGGGGGGTGCTCGGGGCAGGCACCGGAGCGGTGGTGGGCCACGCCTTGGGGAATACCGGGGCAGGCGCAGCCGTTGGTGCCGGAGTGGGTGCGCTTTCCGGTGCGGCCATCGGTGCGGGAATGGACGAATCGGAAGCCCGTAATCGGGCCTTGATTGAACAGAGAATGGGTCAGCAGGTGGCCGCCGGGGCCGTGAGTACGCCAGATGTCATCGCCATGACCCGAGCAAACGTAGATGAAGGGCTGATCATCAATCACGTTCGCACGCATGGGCTGGCCGCTCCCTTGCAGACCGCCGACGTGATTTACTTGCAACAACAGGGAGTGAGCAAAAACGTCATCGCCGCCATGCAAACGCAGGCGGTGGCCGTCGTCGCTCCGCCGCCAGTGCTCGCTTATCCGCCCGGTGCCGTGCTTGTGGAAGACCGCTGGGGACCGCCGGGTTACTATTACCGTAGCCGGCCGCATTATTATGCGCCACCACCCCAGGTCGGCGTGGGATTTTCGTTCAGCCGGTGAGGGCTTCGTAGTGTTTTACAAGTCCATCGACGGCCAACTGTTGAGCAAATGTTGTTTCGGCATGTCTTCTGGCATTTCCGGCCAATCGCCGGCACTGAAGCGGGTCGCCCAGTAGTCCACCAACGGCAAGGGACAGTGCCTGCACATCGTCCGGCGGAACCAAACGGGCAGCTTCGCATTCCAGCGGAAAGATTTCACGTGTTCCGCCTACGTCCGTGGCTACGACCGCCAGGCCGGCGGCCGCCGCTTCCAAAAGTACGCGTCCCAGCGGTTCCTGCCTCGCCGGGTGAACCAAGAGCGTTAACTCGTTGAGAATGCGCTGAATGTCATTGCGTACTCCGAGAAAGTGGACCCTTCCGGCCAGCGGCCCTGCGGCAACCCGATGAAGTTGGTCTTCAAACTGCCGCGACTCCTCCTTGGCGGAGAAGCGTTGGCCAATCACCAGCCAGGCAAAGGATCTTCCCTCCCCCCCTGCCCTTCCCCCGGAAGGCAAGGGAAGTTGGGCAAGGGCCGCCGCCAATACGTCGTGGCCCTTGCGAAGCGAAATCTGGCCGAGGGTGCCGATCAGCGGAACGTCACAATCCAGACCGAGTTGCTGGTGTAGATAGCCAGTCGGCGGGCGCGGACAAAATCGTTCCAGGTCGATACCGTTATAGAGAACGTAGGTTTTCTCGGCAGCCAGCCCCTGGGCGATATGGAACTGCCGCGTCGCATTGGAAACAGCCAGTAGGCGATCGTGGCAGTTGAGATCGGCGATCGCCTGCCGACTGAGGGAGATAATATCGCGGAGGTGCGAAAGGCGCGGCAGCGATAACTCCACCGCCACGGGGCCGGCTAGTCGTCCCATGGCAAGACTGTTGGCATGGAGTATGGCGGGGCGATATCTTCGACAAATCTCGGCAAGATTGCGACGGAGCAAGTCCAGCGGGAGCCGTACTCCTTGCGCGTCGCGCGGTTCATACGGCACAACCTCGACGCCTGTATTTCGCAGGGATTCGGCCAATGGGCCGGTTGCCGGAGCGGCAACGCGAACTTGGTAACCGGCTCGGGCAATTCCTTCGAGCGTCGAGAGCATCGACTGCTCACCTCCATTGAGTGTGGCATACTCGCATAGGATAAGAACGGAGGGCATGAAGGTTACAGCAGGCTGTATTCCACAAGCGTTTTCCGCAATTTATTTTGTTCGTCGGAAGTAAGACGAGTGAGCGGCATCCGCAGGTCGCCGGTGTCGCGCCCCAACATCTGCATGGCGGCCTTGATGGGGATCGGATTGGTTGACAAGCCGAGCATATCGCGGCACAACGGGAAGAGCTTGAAGTGCAGACGCCGGGCCTCGCGGAGATTGCCCGCTTCAAAAGCTCGGATCATGGCGATCACATCCTTGGGCACGATGTTGCCCACAACCGAGACAACGCCTCGCGCGCCCATCGCCATCAGCGGAAGCGTCAGGCTGTCGTCGCCGCTGAGGACCGTGAGATCGGATTTGGCCAGGATCTGCGAAGCGGCGTCCATCGATCCGCTGGCCTCTTTGACCATCGTGATGTTGGGCAACTCGGCCATGCGGACGATCGTATCGGCCTCGATATTTTTGCCGGCCCGGGAGGGAATGTTGTACACACAGATGGGAATATCGACCGCGTCAGCCAATGCCTTGAAATGCTGGAAGAAGCCCTCTTGCGTCGGCTTGTTGTAGTAGGGTGCCACAATGAGGGCGGCGTCGGCCCCGCGCTTGGCCGCCCAGCGGGTCAAGCGAAGGGCTTCTTCGGTGCTGTTCGATCCCGTGCCTGCCATCACCTTGGCTCGGCCGGCGGCCGCTTCAACCACAGCCGCGATTACCCGCTCATGTTCCGGATGGGATAGCGTGGGGCACTCGCCCGTCGTGCCGACGGGGCAAAGGCAGGTCGTACCGGCTTCGATCTGAAATTCGACGTTCCGCTGCAAGGTCTCGATATCGACCTGGCCATCGCGGAACGGAGTGATCATGGCCACGGTCAATCCAGCGAAATCTTCACTTCGAGTGGGCATAGCGATTTACAGGATAATTTTGGGTTGATTTGCAACACAGGCAAAATACGGATGCTACTTTGAGATAAACGCATCAATGATACGATATCGGCGGGGGACTGGCAAGGTGCTGAAGGCAAAAGGGCTTACTTAATTGGCCTTGCCGGCCAGCTTTTACTGTCCAGCAGTTTTCCTTCGGGTGTGAGGGCTTGCATCATGCACTGGTTGCCGTCGATCGTAAAGAGGCAGAAATGGTGTTTCCATTCAAATACCTTTGAGTGGGGGTTCTGCCAAGGATTCGGCACCTTTGGGTAGAGCGGCGCACCCGCGCCGCCACTGACAATGACCGTCACTCCGTCGGGCGGTTCGGATCGCTCGTAGTCGTGGTCGTGGCCGGCGATGAATGCGGTTGCACGATATTTCTTCATGAGCGGCAAAATGTTGTTCCGAGCTTCCATGCCGGTGCGCGCATGCGTCGCGCCGTGTGCTCCGGAACTCCACGGTGGATAGTGCGAGCAGACGAAAATAAACGACTCGCGACTTGCCTTCAACGTGGTTTCGATCCACTTTAGGTTCTCGCTCGACGCAGACCAATCCAGTGCCCCGTCGATGCCGATAAACAACACCCCACCGGCGGTCGCTTTCCAGCGATCACGGCCGGCGACGGGCACCAGGCTTCCCATGATCGGACTGCCTTCTTCGTGGTTACCAATCACATAGAAAGCTGGAATCGAAGCGAAGAATGGCTTGGCGACGCCGAAGAATTCCTCATCCCAAAGGCGATCTTCGCGCCCGTCGGTAACCATATCGCCGCTGAACAAAACGAGCGAGGGATTTTTTTGCACGACCGCATGGGCAACGCGCGCCCAATCCTTGGGATGGGTGCGGCTATCGCCCAGGGCCACGAACCGAAACGGTTGGCCACGCAAGGGAAGCGTTGATACGCGGAAGGGTCCAATCTGCTTCGCTCCGCTGCCGCTGCCGGCGATGTGCGCCGTAAGCGTATAGCTTTGCACCGTCCCGGCCTGGAGTTCCGTGGCCCGGAAGGCATGAATGAGACCCGCGGGACTCTCCCAACGCTTTCCCGCGACCTGCAAC
>Ga0194058_10001520_pt1 | contig 11538 bp, 9 predicted proteins | sample SepL4417m_MetaG_FD_155490 | JGI IMG/M metagenome (GOLD analysis project Ga0194058, IMG submission 155490) | Anoxic zone freshwater microbial communities from boreal shield lake in IISD Experimental Lakes Area, Ontario, Canada - Sep2016-L442-17m | ecosystem: Environmental > Aquatic > Freshwater >... | reverse complement strand
CTCGTCCCGGAGCTACTCAAACCTCTTGGCATTCCCCGGAACCTTTTCCCACTTCTTCGTTTTGGGACCCGCGCTATGCGATCCGCATGGGGTCTGGCACGCTCCTGGTTCAAAGGTGTCAAGGCTCAAGCCCTTTTTGCAGGCAATGCAGCCCATGCGATCTTTCCACTGCAAGACCCGTCGAGCGCGGGCTTCGGGCTCATGCTCTGTATGTCGGGTCATGCCGTTGGATGGCCCATTGCCCGTGGTGGTTCCTATGCAATTGCAGACGCTCTTGCCTCGAGCTTCGTGTCCTTGGGGGGAGTAGTCAAAGTTGGAGCACCGGTCTGGTCAATGAGTGATCTCCCCGAGGCACGGGCTGTTCTTTTCGACGTCACACCCAGGCAACTCGCACGGATCGCCGACTCAATTCTTCCTCTCGATTATCTGGAGAGACTCCAAAGACACTGCTATGGGTCCGGAGTCTTCAAGATAGATTGGGCGCTTGACGGCCCTATTCCCTGGAGAGATCCCCGTTGCTTACAGGCAGGGACCCTTCACCTTGGTGGTACCATGGAGGAGGTCGCCGCTGCCGAACTCGATGTATGGCAGGGTGTTCTTCCTGAAAAGCCGTTCGTCCTCCTGTCACAACCCAGCCTCTTCGATTCGAGCCGCGCTCCCCGGGGGATGCACACCGCTTGGGGTTATTGCCATGTTCCCAATGGGTGCACGGTCGACATGACCCGGCGAATTGAAGACCAGGTGGAGCGCTTTGCCCCTGGATTCAGGAGTCGCGTACTGGCCAGGCACACGATGTCCCCGACCGAAATGGAGGCGTACAACGCCAACAACATCGGAGGCGATATCGCAGGGGGTGTGCAGAGCTTTGGAAAGCTTTTCTTAAGGCCTCTGGGAAGATGGATGGCCTATTCTACCCCGGTGAAGGGCCTGTACATGTGCTCGTCTTCGATGCCACCCGGCGGTGGGGTTCATGGAATGTGCGGACATCTTGCTGCAAGATTAGCACTCAAGGAAGTGCTTTCGTAATCTGGCCTCGCAGGATCACCCGATGATCACGATGCCGAGGAAGCCATCAACGGTTTGATATTCAGTATGGTCACGTTTTGGAAACGGCTGACGAGAAGGTAGGTTTCTACATCAACCTTGATCAACGCTGTGGATGGAGAGGACAAGAACTCTTTCATATGAGGTTGCTTTTCGAGATAGACCCGATCCAATTGATCCCTAAGCGACCCGGAGACTTCGCATGCGGTCCCGATGACCGTCACGGCCATGGCCTCGCGGATGTCCGCTACCTCGTTAGACCGATTGTCTACAAGCAATGCCACGCCCGACTTGGACGCAATGTTCCCGTACTTTCTCGTGGCCCTCGTGGTGGCAAAAAGGATCGTTCGGAGGTCGCTGGTCTCAGCGAATGCCACCAGGTTCAGATACGGGTGGTCCCGCTCCTGAGTCGAAAGAACAGCAAATTTCTGGGAGGTCAAGAGGTTCCTGACTTCCGTCTCGAGTTTGATTTCTTCGTGCATAGCTTCCGGAGCCTCCTCTCATCAATCAGACCGCGTAGTTCCTGAAAGGGTTGGCTGTTGGTCAGTCAGTCTCACTTGCCCAGAGCCTTCTTGGCTTCCGGAACCGTGTTTTCCGTCAGACCGCGTAGTTCCTGAAAGGGTTGGCTGTTGGTCAGTCAGTCTCACTTGCCCAGAGCCTTCTTGGCTTCCGGAACCGTGTTTTCCGGCTTGATTTTATACCAGGCGCCCATAATTTTGCCAGCCTCATCGATGAGAAAAGATGATCGGACGATTCCCATGAACGATTTTCCGTACATCTTTTTCTCGCCCCAGGCGCCATAGAGTTCAGCCACCTTGTGATCGGGGTCTGACAGAAGTGGGAACTGCAGGGAGTATTTATTGTCGAAGTTCTTTTGCGCAGCGGTGCCGTCCGGACTGATCCCAATTGCGGCGACCCCGAACTCCTCGAGATCAAGCCGCGCGTCCCGGACACTGCACGCCTGTTTCGTGCATCCCGAGGTGTTGGCTTTCGGATAAAAGTACAAGAGAATCTTTTTCCCTTTGAAATCTGAGAGTTTCACATCTTTCCCCTCTTGGTCCACCAAGCTGAAAGAAGGTGCTTGATCGCCTTTCTTGAGTGTTGCCATCTTCTGATCCTCCTTGTCTTGAGTGCCGTTTATTCTTCTGCAAACGATCGGCTTCATGGCCGTGAACTGATGCGATTGTGTTTTTGGCTCCGATTCTGTAACCAGCAGAAGGTAAAGGCCTTAAGAAAGGGCTGCGTTTCAGATTGCATTGAAACGCAGCCGTCACATGTTGCCAATGGCCTCCGTGAGCGTTCAAGAAATCCGTTAATTCGTGGAGGCTATCGCTTCCTGATAATCCGATTTGCAGTTCAGAATACGCTTCAGAAGCCCTCGAAGACGTTTATGCTACGGTCGGGAGAGGTCGAATCGGTCAAGGTTCATTACCTTGTTCCATACTGCTACAAAGTCGTGCACGAACTTCTCCTGGGATTCCTTACATCCGTAGACTTCTGCCAAGGCCCGGAGTTGGGAGTTCGAACCGAAGACGAGGTCGACACGGGTGCCTGTCCACTTGAGCGCGCCTGTTGCCCGATCACGCCCCTCGAACACCTCTTCGCCTCCCGGGGTTGCTTTCCACGTAGTGCTCATGTCCAGCAGGTTCACGAAGAAGTCATTGGTGAGCGTTTCCGGCCTCTTAGTGAAAACGCCGTGCTGAGACTGTCCGAAGTTGGCGTTCAAGACGCGCATACCGCCAACGAGAACCGTCATCTCGGGAGCGGTCAGCGTCAGCAGTTGGGCGCGATCAACCAGCAGTTCCTCTGCCGAAACGGCGTATTTGGTTTTGAGGTAGTTACGGAAACCGTCTGCAGCCGGTTCGAGTACGGCGAATGACACCACGTCGGTTTGCTCCTGCGACGCATCAGTGCGTCCCGGTGTGAAGGGAACGGTCACATCGTGGCCAGCATTCTTCGCAGCCTTCTCGACAGCTGTGCATCCACCCAGGACAATCAAGTCGGCGAGTGACACTTTCTTTCCGCCAGACTGCGCGCTGTTGAACTCCCTTTGGATTCCCTCAAGGGTCTGCAACACCGTCTTCAGTTGGGGCGGCTGGTTGACTTTCCAATCCTTTTGCGGCGCGAGACGGATGCGTGCCCCGTTGGCTCCTCCGCGCTTGTCGGAACCACGGAACGTGGCCGCCGCCGCCCAAGCGGTAGAGACCAGTTGGGAGACAGACAGTCCCGAGGCGAGGATCTTTGCCTTGAGGGCGGCGATGTCCTGCGCGTCGATCAGCTTATGATCCACCGAGGGCACCGGGTCTTGCCAGATCAGTTCCTCGGCCGGAACCTCCGGGCCGAGATAGCGCGAGCGGGGGCCCATGTCGCGATGCGTCAGCTTGAACCACGCCCGGGCGAAGGCCTCCTCGAATTCCCCTGGGTTCTGCTGGTAACGCCGAGCGATCGGTTCGTAGATCGGGTCGTAGCGAAGGGAGAGGTCCGCCGTGGTCATCATCGGCCGGTGCTTCTTCGACGGGTCGTGCGCGTCAACAACCATGTCCTCTTCGGCTACGTCCTTGGCCAGCCACTGATGCGCACCGGCTGGGCTCTTGACCAGCTCCCACTCGTATTTGAACAGCACGTTCAGATAGCCCATGTCCCATTTGGTCGGGTTCGGCTTCCACGCGCCCTCGATGCCGCTGCTAATCGTATCGCCGCCCTTGCCGCTGCCGAAGCTGCTCTTCCAGCCGAGGCCCTGTTCCTCGATGGGGGCGGCCTCGGGCTCAGGCCCCACATGGGACGCAGGACCGGCTCCGTGACATTTGCCGAACGTGTGTCCTCCGGCGATGAGCGCGACGGTCTCCTCGTCGTTCATGGCCATGCGTGCGAAAGTCTCGCGGACATCGCGGCCCGAGGCGACCGGGTCCGGATTACCGTCCGGCCCTTCCGGGTTGACGTAGATCAGGCCCATCTGTACGGCCGCCAGGGGGTTTTCCAGATCCCGGTCGCCAGCGTAACGGCTCCCGGGCTTGTCGCTCGTAGCCAGCCATTCTTTTTCGGCACCCCAGTAGGTTTCATCCGGCTCCCAGACATCCTCGCGCCCGCCGCCGAAGCCGAAGGTCTTGAGTCCCATCGACTCAATGGCGCAGTTGCCGGCGAGGATCATAAGATCGGCCCAGGAGATCTTCTTGCCATATTTCTGCTTGATCGGCCAAAGCAGCCGGCGAGCCTTGTCGAGGTTCACGTTGTCCGGCCAACTGTTGAGGGGAGCTAAGCGCTGGCTACCGGACCCCGCGCCCCCGCGACCGTCGCCTTGGCGGTAAGTGCCTGCGCTGTGCCACGCCATCCGGATGAAGAGCCCGCCGTAATGACCGTAATCCCCAGGCCACCATCCCTGGGAGTCGGTCATCAGCGCATAGAGGTCTTTCTTCACGGCCTCCATGTCGAGTTTCTTAAATTCCTCTGCGTAGTTGAACTGCTCGCCCATCGGATTGCTCTTGTGAGAGTGCTGATGAAGAATCTTGAGGTTCAACTGGTTCGGCCACCAGTCCCGGTTCGTAGTGCCTTTGCCGAAACTTAAATTCCTCTGCGTAGTTGAACTGCTCGCCCATCGGATTGCTCTTGTGAGAGTGCTGATGAAGAATCTTGAGGTTCAACTGGTTCGGCCACCAGTCCCGGTTCGTAGTGCCTTTGCCGAAACCGGGTTGGTTAGATCCGCCCATCACCGGGGACTTGCTATCTTCATTCATGACGTTTCCTCCCTTGGTTGAGAGACTAAACAGATACGCCACCAGCGATCTGATTTCTTGATCTGTCAGCTTATCAAATTTCGGCATGCTTTTGATCGGGGACTTCAACTGAACTCTGATATTCTCAGCCGTTGCGTCGCGGCCACTGGTCGGGAGTTTCTTAGTCTTGGAAAGTCCCATTAAACTGGGTCCACCTTTGTCCTCCGTCTTGTCAGTATGGTGGCAGCCAGCGCAATTGGCGGCAAAAAGACTCTTCCCGGCAGCAAGCAGAGCGGCATCGACATGCTGACCTTTGTCTTGTTGTGCGATGGCCTGACTTGGGCCCCAAAGATGGGTTTCAGTGAAAGACGCTGCCACGACGCCACTCAAAATAACTGCAATAGCAACTCCTATCGCGAGATCAGTCTTGTGTATTCTCACCTTTATTGCTCCTTTCATTCTCGAATTCTCGACGATTAGTTTCTTGGCTGCCAAGACAACTCGGACTACCCGCAGTTGCCCTCTGCCATTACTTTCGAGCGCAGAATTTGTTGAATCTGTCTTCGACCTTTTGCCAGTTGATAATTCTCGCGAAGTTATCCACGTATTCAGCGCGTCGGTTTTGATATTTAAGATAGTACGCATGTTCCCAGACATCGCAGACCATGAGGGGCATTGAGCCCCAGCTAGTGAGATCTTGGTGTTTTTCAGCCTGCATGATCAAGAGTCTAGGGATTTTCCCGGGAACTGCAATTCGTACAGCCTCGCGTCTTGCCTTTCGTCAGAATGGGATCCGAAAAGGCCTTTTCTCGCCAGAGATCCTTTCAACCAGACCGACTCCATGTTGAACAATCCAATGCAGTAGACTTCATGTAGGCGCCAGGATTCCTCCATTATCTTCTTTGAAAACCAGCGGGCGGCAACGTAGGGGGCATGGCGAAGTTTGCCGGCAGTTCGCCGGTCAAAGCCTCAAGAAACTGAACCATCGACTCAACCTGCTGATCGCTCAATTTCCTACCGGTCTGCAGGTCTGCCATCAAGCGTATCGCTTGCGAGAGCGTTCCAACAGAACCGTCGTGAAAGTATGGCGGGGTCATATACACATTGCGAAGACCGGGTACTTTGAACACGAACATGTCCGCCGCGTCATTCGTGACGCTGTACCGCCCCTTGTCAAGTTCTCTGCCGCCAGTCGCTAACAAGTAATCTCCGCGAATGCCTAACTTCTGAAAGTTTCTACCGCCTAAACCTATGCCTCCGTGGCACGAGGAGCAGCCGGTATCAAGAAACTCTGCCAAACCTGCCTTAGATGCCGATGAAAGGGCCGTAATATCACCTTTCAGATAGCTGTCGAAAGGAGAAGGAGTAACCAAGGTACGTTCGTATACGCCTATGGCTCTGCCGCAATTCTGCTGGGTCACTGGATCTTTTTCACCTGGGAAAGCCTTGGCGAACATTCCTTCGTAGGATGGTATGGCTTTGATTTTGGCCTCTACGCTTGCGAAGTCCGGGTTGCCAAAGCTGGCCTTTCCAAGAAAAGACTTGGCCGCCTGGTCCTCCACGGAAATACGATCACCGTACCAATGAGCAGCCAATTGGAGAGCCGCATTTAGGATGGTCGGAGCATTTCGTGGATTGGGCCGGTTTTCAACTCCAACAGATTTCGGCAGAGCGTCAGTGCCGTAAAGGGAAGGTTGATGGCAACGGGCGCAGCTCACTGTGCCATCCAACGAGAGGCGTGGATCAAAAAAAAGTACCCGCCCCAGTTCAGCCAATTCCGGAGTTATCGGGAATTCTGGCGTGGCCATATCTTTGGGCAGAGGTTGAAAAAACTGCCTTGCCTGCGCGAGGAGCAACTCTTCGGCCTGGGAGCCGGTCGGAATCAGAACATTGGCTAGCAGAACAATCCCAATAACGCGCAGCACCAAAAAGTTCACGACTCCAGTCCTTGATAGTTTATAGGCTGCCACCTCTTCCTTGCCTTCCTTTCATCTTTGCCGCGCCGGCGCCCACCTTGATTCTTTTATGGAAGAGCGCGGCAGCCGCCAGTATCAGTAGAGCGATCCAGTAAGCCTGGAGCTGGAAAATGTTCAGATCGGCTCCTGCAAACCAACTGTGTACGAACGCACCTATAAGGATCAGCAATGGAGCCACGGCGTGAACATTCTTCCAAGTCTGATAATTAAATCTCAGGGTTGAGCGTACCAATGCGAAAACTACGTGAATAGTTAGGATTATTAGGGCGACTTTTCCCACCACGACAAACCATGGGACGTCCCAGGAGGTCAAGAGCTTGGGGCCTGCTCCGCCCGCCGCAAGACTCATGGGGTGTAACAGCACTAAGGCCAAGGCGAGAACGCCCATTGCCTTGTGAAAACGTAAGCAGTTCAACGTTCCGACAGGACGGTCGACCCACGAGAATCGAGCCGTCAAAACGGGTTGAAGGGCTAGAATACAAAAGGCCGCCAGTGCCATGTTTCGGCCCAATTCGTAGAGAAAGTTGCCCCCCACAGTAGGCAACTGGACCACTGCCAACGTCACAGGGAAAAGCGCTAGAAAGATATAGACCAGAAGATATAAAACAGCCCTAGCCATGTATCTACCCTCGTGTCTCAGGATTCCTTTCCGTTACTCTGATGACCTCGCGGTCAAAGTAAGCAAGTTTCTCCCGAAAGTAAACGTCCTGAAGTAGTTGAGGACCACGCGGTCCTGCCGCAAGCACGTTGTTATTTTTCACATTCTATGGACAGAAACGGGGAGATTTTCTCATAATAAATTGACCTGACAGGAAAAAATATCAGAATAGATGGACTGTAAAGAGGGCTGTAGGTTGTATGACGCAAGTGTGTGTTATCGGCAGGATTCAGGAACCCTGCCGTAACTCACGGACATATCTGACTGAAATGGCTAAGTGCTAGGAGACGGCAGCGACCTGACACGGAGAACCGCTGCAAACATTAGTTTTGGGGTCACGAAGCCCTGATAAACAAAAACTTTCTTGATAACCGGGACCGTCAAGGGCGGTCCCTTTACACGCTCCCAACACCGCCTCTGCCGGATTGCTCCTTACGAGAATGATAAGTTCCGGTTTAACCCACTTCTTCTTGCTGTCTGTCATTTTCGGTTACCTCCATTTGCTAGAGATTCGTCACCGCAAAACTGTCATCGATAATACTGTAATGAAAGTCTATATCCAACTATTTTATTGTGATTTAACATTTTGCAGAGTTCCCAAACCATGCCGGTCCAAACAACATGAAAAAAAGAAGGCTGTCCCAAATAATCAGAGAAAACCTGTCAGTTTAATTTGGGATTCAACAACGTTCTGTTTGTCAGGAACCGGCCTTCCAAGGGCTTTGGTAAGTGTCTTGTCTGATTTATCTCCTCCTTTGTCCGTGAGTGAGATAGTTGTAGCTCTGACCTTCAGTTGCAATTGATTCTTCTCCCGTGTCAAGAGAAGAACGGACCTATTGTGCTATAACGAATGTCCACACCATCAATTATTGAAGAGCTTTGTGATGCTGTGCGGTGTTATTTTTCACATTCTATGGACAGAAACGGGGAGATTTTCTCATAATATATAACGCCTATTGACTTGCCTCCGAAGTTGGGGTAAAGGGCTTGTTCATTCCGATGGAGGTAGTCCAGGACAATGAAACAAGAGTCACTGAGTTTGTAGGAATTTCAGGAGTGGTTTTGCACAGAAGATGCTTGTGAGGACCATTTGTTTCAGATGCGCTGGCCTGGAGGTTACAATTGCCCGCGTTGTGGTCATGATCAGTACTATGTTCATGGGCCGCGTCACCTTTATGAATGCAAGGCGTGTCGATATCAGGCGTCATTGACAGCGGGGACAATCTTCCACAGGACGCGGACACATTACGCCGCTGCGTGAGTGGAATTGCGCGGCTTATGTGCGTGATCCGATTACTGCTGAGAAGGGAAAAGGCGCGTCAGCCACTCCAAAAACTGGGTAATAATTGCATGATCACCATTCAGGTAGTGTTTGGTGATAGCCAATCCAAGTGGGGTTCCTGGTTCCTCCTGCCACGCCAGCCATGTATGTATCAGAGCCTTTGAGCGATAATTCTGTCTGAACTTCCGATGCTCCTCTGGAATGCTGTCAATGCAGGACTCGGCCTTTTCAAGCAGCACGTCGTTTTGACCTATCAGAAGAGCAAGGAAATCCTCCAAGATGCCGGCTAGTCGATTGTTGGGCATGAGCCATATTCCAACAGAGGGAAGCGGTCCAATCCCAGGAATGATGGTTCCTCGTTCAAACGGTTCCCGCGGGACGTTTCGGTATCCGACTTCACGAAGCGCGCCGCGGAGAGAATCCCATCGTTCATGAGGATCAACATCCGCATCTACAATCGCTCCAATAATCGTTAATCCGGTCAAGGGACGAACCTTCAAGTCGTCCCGCAGACTTTCATATCCGTTCTTGGATTCTACCTCAAAGAGATCTCGATTGTTAACCGAGTGGTAGTTGCAAATCTGGAAAACTACCTCTCTATCATCTCGACCTTCAACAAGAAGAACTCGAGTAGATTTCGCAGGCATCAACGAACCTCTATTGACTCTTTTGTCAGAATCTCTAACTGTTGTTCATTAAAAATGGTTGCAAGTATTTTGTTATCGTGTTCATCCAGGCGAATTAGTACTCCCGCATCGGGATGGGCGGATGCAGCCTTTTGAAAGGCCTCGATACAGTCCCAACTATGGGTAGTAGCAAATACCTGGGAACGAAGTCGTGATGCCATTTCAAATATCAGTGACCAAAGCTCCTGCTGAACACTGTAATGAATGCCGTTTTCAACCTCATCGACCAGTAAAATCCCGGCTTTGGAACTCGCAAGGCCAAGAGCCATCTCGAAAATCCGGTTCATTCCGTCACCAAGGCTCATCAGAGGCTCAGGATTATGGCTGCCAGATTTGAGGACGAGCACCATCCGATTTTCCCTTCGCGCGCTAGCACCGGATTGAATCAACGAAATTCGCTCAATGGCTGGTTCTATGATCTTGAGCGCGCTAAGGACATCGAATTCCAAGTCCGTAAGGACAATTTTATCCCATAGATCGCCGGCTTCGTTTCCAGTGAACCCTCTGGCAGGTAGATAATGGCAGTTCACCGTGCCGATCTCAGAATCGACCAATCCGGGACGCAACCGGCCTAAGCGAAGCATTTTACCGGGGGAGTGTATACGGCGAGGCGTGTCACCAAAGTTTATGATAATGGCCTCAAAAATATCTTGATCATTTTCAAATCCGGTGATGTCCTTCACAACTTGTCGGGTCATTTCACCGGTTTCGTCTCGTACCATCCTTATCCACCCAAGCTCCAGTCTAAGAGTTGACTCTGGGGCACCTAGGGGACCAATCGATAATCGTCGAGATTGCGCTTGTACGGTTCCGTTTGCTTCGCAGTAGAACAAACGCTCTAGGCTCCATGGTTGACGGGATTCGCCTTCCTCTGAAGGCTCCCTTCCTATCTCTTGACGCGAGTTTAGTAGCTTCTCTACTTCCCATATGGCCCCTGTCCCTGCACATCTCATCTTGATAGCTTCCAGCACTGTTGTCTTTCCAATGTTGTTTCTCCCGACCAGTAGATTCACAGAACCTAGATCCCGCAACTCAAGGTCTTCAAGCGCCCTAAAATTTTGGATATGCAGCGAATCAAACATATTCTTGCATCCCCTTTGGCACAGGTAGATTTATTGCACAGAGGCAACCGGAACTCTGCAAAATTAAAGCTATGCTCTATGGTAGCACTCCCTCATCAGACATAAACGCGGATGCCGTCGATTGCTGCACTGAATGATATGATGAGGAAGTCTGCAGGAAGCTTTAGCGTGACCCAACGGGAAGCCCTGTGTCAAGACAAAAAATGGTGTTTCGCAACAATCTCCTTGATGGAAACAATAACTGAGACTATCATGAGAACGCCTTTTTCCGGGCCACAAGCCCGTACATAGTTCGGGCGATCGCTCAGTAAAGCTACCGCCCTCTTTCAGTCCATCTATTCTGACACTTTTCCCCTTCAGGACAATATATTATGAGAAAATATCACCGATCCGCTTTCCAGGGATTCTCGATGAGTACTATTCCCAGGTTTCGAGAGCTTTCTCAGCTCAAAGGTCCCATGGAATCGTTGAGCTGATCGTGTGGCACAAAGATCCATTGACGGCCCGATGGGTCTGGAGATAGTTGACGAAGTCGATTCCAGAAAACGCTCATTCCGAATATTCACTGAGGTACTGTTTGAGCCGAAGCTTTCTGCGGGTGCTATCTGAGGACATGTACCTGATCTTCCCGAACACCGGCCTTTCAGGAGCCCAAGGCCTGTCGTATCGTCCAAAGATCCAAAAGATTCCCGTGTAGGAATTAGGATTGCGACCGTCGAGTGCATACTTGTTGTTGAGGTGGATCATGATATCCAGTGCATCCTCCGACGACCGTGTCCACTCGAGAATCTTCTTGCCCCACAACATACGAAGATAGTTGTGGAGGCGTCCTTCTCTCCTGAGTTGCCTTTGTGCGGCGTTCCATATTGGATCATGGGTATCGGCGTTCTCGAACTGATCAAGGCCGTACAGGTAGGGTCGGGGATCGTTCTTATGCCTGGCCAGGCTGTCCTGTACCCAAGCCGGAAGGGATTCGTATCGGTCATAAAGGGGCAGATGAGCGCACATGTTGTAGCCAAGCTCACGCCACGTGATTATCTGATCCAGAAACGCTTCAGCGTTCTTGCTCATGCCCCACCACCCCTCACGCTGTCCCCTCC
>Ga0194058_10001514_pt1 | contig 11569 bp, 9 predicted proteins | sample SepL4417m_MetaG_FD_155490 | JGI IMG/M metagenome (GOLD analysis project Ga0194058, IMG submission 155490) | Anoxic zone freshwater microbial communities from boreal shield lake in IISD Experimental Lakes Area, Ontario, Canada - Sep2016-L442-17m | ecosystem: Environmental > Aquatic > Freshwater >... | reverse complement strand
GAATTACCGCCTCATGACCAGGCCCCGGCATGAAATGGGGCCCTTGCCCCATCGGAAAATCGGCGTCGAAACACACCCAGAAGTTCGCTTAAGTTAGTGCCATTCCGGACTGACCCCTTTGACCCTTTGACAGTTTTTCCATCGGAGTTTACGGCGATTTGACGGTTTTCGCGGGATCAAACTCCAGATTGCGGTTGCCGGGAGTGGGATTGAGCCAGTAGTCAATCGCCACCCGAGAACGATCTCCGTCCGTTCGCAAGTGCATTCGGCCATATTTCTGCGGCTTGCCAAAGTAAAAATAAAACAGCTTGTCCACAGTCACATCGGCGCTCGCACCATTGGTTACATGCAATTGTGCAATATATTCAGGAACGTAACCTGATTCAGGGGCCTCAAAGGCAAAAACATCCTTGTGTTCAACGAGACCACCATCGTCGATCTTGATCTGAATGCGCCAGTCGTAAGGAAACACCTTGCCGACATTGATTTGCTCAGTCGTGATAGTGGGTTTCCACACCGTCACTTGCAGTTGACCACCCGATGGCGATATTTTTCCCGTCAGCAAATCAACCGTCCCCGTCGTGCCTTGGCCGCTCAACTTTAACTCTATATTTTTTACGATCAGCGGTTGAGATTCGCCTTTCTTGCGCATCAGAAAAGTGGCGGGATTAGTAGGGTCTGGCTCGTAAAAGGTTTGTTCGGCCGGACTAGCAAACTCGAAGCTTCTTTGATTCTCTTTTCCAGAGACATCGTAATAACCATCTTTGGATATTTTTACGTTGATACCCTTTCCTTTAACTCCTTCGAGAAAAAATCTTCCGTTTGCATCCGAGGTTAGATTGCGTTCCGAGGGGCCCTTTACGGAAAGGTCATTCCACATCAGTTCAACATTTGCACCGACAACCGGAGCATCGAACTGATCAATAATTTTCCCATAGAAACGGATGGGAATTTTCCAATCATAGCGCATGTCGCGGCGACTGTTTTCTACATAAGATTTGATGGCGGCTTCCCGCGACTGCTTTTTGAGAGATAGCTGAGGATAGTCGTCAGGAACTTGGCGGCTTACCTGAATAGTCGGAGTTGGCGTTGTCTGCGGTTGCCTTGACTGAGATTCGTCTGATGACTGTTTGGTTGGCCGATTCATCCACCAGAGGAGCGCCGCGGTGATGGCAAGCAGAAGCACGGCGGTTAAAATGACTTTGCGTTTCGACATCGGACTCATTTGATTTCGTCAAAGATTGTCTTGTAAATTCCACTCACCTGCTGAATGCGCCGATTAAACTGACCGCTGTGGTCGCTGTCAGCCGGACCAAAGCTGTAGTCAGTTTGCAGATTGATCGAGTTTGGAAAAATAACTGCGCTGTTCGGCTCTGCTCCTATTGCTTTGGAACGGGGACGCGCCACAAAAGACATTGACTCATGAATATCTGTTGCTTGACGTTGATTAAACGGCGGATAACTACCTCTCAAAAAGCACCTTTGACCGACAGGATAAGGGCTGCTTGGGGGTCCTGAGTCATAAGCATAGGTTCTATTTCCGAGCACTATTCCAAGATTGGCATTCGGTTTGTAAACTTTTTGATTCTCCTCCCAATTCGTCGATCCTATAGGAAAAGTAGTCCCTCTAAATAATGCAAAGTCATCGGGATTAAAGAAGTTTACCACTTTGTTTGAATTGGCTGCCGCTGATTGCAAATACAATCGATAACCCAAATCAGCGACGGTATCGGGCGTCAAAGGGGTCAGTCCGTGCATACGTGCAGTTTCTTGATCAGCGCGTTCACCGGCGTTTCTTTCCTATTCCGGAACCGGCTCACCGCGCGGCTGATGTTGCTGCGATCTCCCATCCCCAGCGTTTCGCAAACCCACTCATCACCCACCACCGTATGGGCTTTTATCAGCCAGGCCAGCGCCTGCTTGCGCACATCGCTCTTCCTCATCGCCTCAACCGACTCCCGGTCGAGCCCCAAACATTCCAGCGCCCGTCCCAGAAGACGCCACGCCTCTTCCTCGTCATGGGTCTTCATTGCATCTCCACGGTAGGATCCTCTTTTCCGTTTCCCCACCACCGTGGATACCATCTTTTCCAGTCGATCACGGAACTCCCCGCTCCCCAAAAACCATCCCCGCCGCAACGGTTTCCACTCCTCCTCCTGCCATTTTCTCGTTTCCTCATCCATACATTCCATCGCCCGCTTCTGGAGGTAGGACGCATACGCGCTTCGATCCCGGCTTCTTCTGATCTTCCAATGGTGCCACAAGAGCACCGACTCTCCATCCAGCCAGTCCGGCATTTCCCTCCCCTCACAGATCCCCGGAAAACTGCTCCAGCGATATCCCATCAACTTGGGATTCTCGCCCTCCAGCATCCCCGCCCGCGCCGGATTCAAATGGATGTAATCACTCACCACCCGCGCGTATTCCGCATCCTCGGAATCCACCGCGATCGCTTTGTATCTCCCTTGGAATAAATGCCCCCGCATCCGGTGCATCGCGTTGAACCGCGCCGTATATGTCCCCTGTAGCCATTGCATCGTCTTCACCAGATTTGCCGTCGGCGTCCCCAGCAGCAAATGGTAGTGGTTGCTCATCAACACATAGCTGTAAACTATTGCCCCGGACCGCTGGCACGCCTCTCCAACCGTCTTCAGAAAAGAAATCCGATCTCGGTCGTTCAGAAAAATCCTCTCCCCGTGATCGCCACGGCTCATCACATGGATATATGGTCATTTACAACCTACAGTTTCCGTGGCATAAATCTCTCATGCACAAAGCATATTCCTATTTGCGGTTCTCTACTGCGGATCAAATCCACGGGGATTCACTGCGACGACAGACAGCCTTGGCTCGCGATTGGTGTCTGAAAACCGGCATTCCACTGGTCGACAACTACCGGGATCTCGGGGTCTCGGCATTCCGCAGCAAGAACGCTGACAAGGGGGCGCTGAAAGCGTTTCTCGACCGGGTGGAGTCCGGCGTCATTGCGGCGGGGTCCTATCTCATAGTGGAAAGCCTCGACCGGCTTTCGAGGACGGATATCACGTATGCTCTGCAAATGTTCCTCGGACTCATCAACGCCGGGATTGTCGTCGTGACGCTGGCCGACGACAGGGTCTATGACCGGAATCGGATCAACGACGGAAACTTCACCGATCTGATCATCAGCCTGACGATCCTCAGCCGGGCGAACGAGGAAAGCCGGATGAAATCCCAGCGGATCGGGCAGGCGTGGGCGGCAAAGCGTGACAAAGTCGGGGAAGTGAAAATGACGGCCCTTTGCCCGTTCTGGCTGAAGCTCAGCGCGGATCGCTCAGAGTTCCAGATCGTGCCGGAGAAGGAGAAAATTGTTCAGAGGATTTTCCAGATGGCTGCCGAGGGAAAAGGCCAGAACGCTATTGCCCGTGCATTCAATCTCGAAAATGTGCCGAAGGGAGAGGGCGCGAGCCGATGGTATGTTTCAAGCATCAGGAGGATCCTACAATCGCGAACCGTGATTGGAGAACTGCAGACGGCAAAAATGGCAGACGGAAAGCGCGTCCTTCTTGACCCGGTGCCGAATTATTATCCGCCCGTGATTCCGATGGAACTCTTTGCCACGGTGCAACGGATCCGGCAAGCACGGCCATCGTATCGGGGGAGAGGTCGAGAGAATCCGCTGGCTGGACTGTGTTACAACGTGATGACCGGAAACAAGATGATTCGCGTCGTGAAAAGAAAGAAATACTTCTATCTCGTTGATAACGGCGCCGATGTAGGTGTCGCGCCCTATGCAAGTTGGAACTTCGACAAGTTCCTCCCAAATCTCCTGAGCGCCTGCGAGGCGGTCACAACCTGTCCGCCTTCGGCGAAAAAGCACAACCACGAACTGGAGGTCGCACTCAAACACAAAGATGAAATAGAAGCGCAGATTCCACGGTTGGTCGACTTCATCACGAGCGGATTTTCCACTTCTGCTGACATCAAACTACGCGAGCTTGAAAGGGAAAAAGAGGCGCTAGAAAAGAAGATTGCGACAATGCAGGTCGGGAATTCCGCTCCGAATTTGGATCTTCAGCACATTGATTGGCGCGATACTTCCACGCTCAAAGATAATGCGCGCGCGATTATCGAACGCATTGATGTGCATCCGAAAGAGAAATGGTTCACCGTCAAAACATTCGACGGGCGGGAGGTCCGCTATGTTGAGAAAGACAATTCGATTGAGATTCTTTCAAGCGAATCGGTTGGACCTGTCTGCTTGCCGACAATCAGCGAGCCCAAAAAGGCGAAGGCTTCCGTGCCTGCGAAAAAAGCGGTCAAGGCTCGGGTCGCACGCTGCGAATCAAAACCTGTTCCTCCAGCCCGGAAATCGTCTTCAAAGCGTCGCGGGTGAAGGCGGGGGCCGCTGATCGGGCTTTCTCGGCTTCCTGCGGGTAGGATTGCAGAAGGCGGCGCACGTTGCCGTCGGGAAGCGGAGGAACGCTGGGAATCGTCGAGCATCCGCTACCGCTTAAAAGGAAAATCGCCGCCCCGATCAATCCAATCGTCGATCTTGTCGCGTTCGGTCTGCTTTTCATTCCGGATTTTGTCGATTTGCCGCTCCTGTCGAGTCGGCGTGAGCTTCTCCACGATCAGTGCCACAACCGGGACGGATTGCAGGAGAGCAAGGATGGCCGCCCACATGACATCAGACCTTGAACGAGTCGTTCTGCTGGCCGTCGTCCGCGAGATCCCCTACCCGGTTGACCACGTCTTTGAGGATCGAGGCCCCAGCGAAGATGAAGAGTCCGTATTGCGGCGGGACGAACGGGAGGACGTTGAAACCGGCGACAACACCGGCGACCTTGCCGACAAGGGAGAGAATTTTGAGGAAGTTCATGCACATGAGCGGGTGTCAACCGAGCGTCTTGCATCGCCCACTGGAAATGCTTTGATGCAGGCGTCGCACGAAAGTGCGGCCTCCGCCGCCTCAAGGTGTGTTGTATTTGCCTTCATTGCCGGAGAGCTGCATGGAACCATGGCGCATCCGTGCGGCACTTCTCCCACCACTCACCGTCGCAGCGGGACGCGGGAAATTCGGCTGATAAACGAATGCCCCAAGGCAGCTACAGCTTCCCCAGGAACTTCAACACGGCAAGCACTCCGACAACCACTCCTGGAAACGACGTTCCGACGGCAATCCATCTGATTGCCTTTTTCTCGAACTGGTCAAACTTCTCGCAGAGCCCGTTGAGTTGGGCCTTCATCCCGTTGCGTCCGTCTTCGCCACGGACGATGATTTCGAGGGCAAGCATGCGGCGGTCGAATGCTGCGTGCCGGTCGCGGACGGATTCGCGACAGATTTCGCATCGATCTGCCAGAACAGACATGGCGTTTTCTTCGCTCATGGTTTGGAAGGAAAGAGAGTTTTCATGGAATGGCAGTTGAGATTTCGAGGGTTTGCTGGCCGGGCTGACCGCGCACTGCTAGCGCGTGCCATGTCGATGTGTCGGGATTGAAAAGCTGGAGGCCGTTGGTGGCATCGAAGCGGAAAAGGGATGGTGCGATGGCTGGAGCAAAAGCGGTGGCATCGGATAGACATGTTGTCAGATCGCGGGAATTGATGTCATATCCGGCTACATTGGCGTAATTTGCCGTGTTGCAAGATTCAGCTGTGTCAGCGAAAGAAACTGACAATTCAGAAGACGTGTAGGGAGTGATAAAGCCTGAATCGTTCTCAAGTTCGCTTATCCGATGCCCTACCAAATAATTTACGTTATCCGCTTCCCCTGCGGTTTGGGCGCGGCTAACTGACAGCGACGACGCATCCCCCGATTGCAAGTAAGATCCCGCTGCTTGCTTCCCCGCGAGCGCATCCGCCAAGCCCGTGATCGTCGATATGGACTGTTCGTGCGCGGATGGCGTGCGAGCGTCGGAGAGACGGGCATCGGTCGTGATGACCGCCGTGCCTGTGATCGCGGAGGGCGAGATGCCGGTAGAGGGAGCGTAAAAGCCTGCTGGCTGTTTGCCTTCAAGTTGCAGTTCCAATGAAGATACGCTTGGAATGCCGGGAGAAGATCGCAATGTTGTCTCTACGAGATCCCATTGTGCCGGAGGTCCGACCAAGACGCATTTCCATGACAGGTTTTCAGATCGGAATACGTCACCGAAGGGTGGGTTTGTTGGAAAAGTGATGTTTGCCATATTATTGAATAGTTGTTAATGCGCCCCACTTTGCACTTAGCTCCTCAATCACAACGTCCTGCAAGGAGTTTGAGTGCATCGTGTCATACATCACAACCTCGCACAGATCCACAGCTGAGCGGTTGTCCCCATTAAATCCTGCCAGGGCGAATAGCTTAGTTATCCACATGCAGTCTTGCGTTGCGTTTAAGGAAGAAACTGACTCTGACAGATTGCACTGACGCAGTTGAAAATATACCTCCAAAGGTTCTCCGCGTTTCACGCACCCCCTAAGCGAATACACATATAACCGACCTGTAGCGTAGTTGCTACCGCTGTCATTGATGATATTCTGTTGTGGATACGTCTCACCCTGTGCGCTTCCCTGCAAACCAAAAGCGTAAAAAGCACGATTGCTTCGTGTATGTCCGAGCCAAGTAGAAATCTGGATTACTGATCCGGCAGTCTGAGATGTTGCGGGATCAGTGCCGAATAAACATCCCCAATAGTCAGAATTTTCCGAGTCTATATTCGCCACCACGTAGAGGGTGAACTCTGGCAGATAGATTCCATCTTCATTGGATACATAATTGAGATGCTCTCCATTAATTCCGAGAGATCGAATGCACGGTAAGCCATTGTAGGTGTTGACGACCAGTTGTGCCAACCCGTCCCCAGAAGCTGTCGAACACGTAAGGTGTTTAGCGAATCCCCCAAAACCTGAATCTGTGATCTGAGTAATCCTAGGAATGCTATCCGTTCCCAACTCAGTCACAACGTCTTGTGCGGAATATGCCAGGATCGGGCTGCGCCTATTTGCCGTAATGTTCGCGCTTGAGCTGCCAAACACTGCACCAGTGCTGACCATCACCCATGCGCCGTTGTAATACACATATTGAGCCAGCGTGTCAGTCTTGACCCAGCACATTCCCTCGACAAGATTCGTGACGGGAGCAGTGCTAGAGTAAACTGGAGCGGCAGCGTATGATCCAACTGCCTGCCTGCCTGCAAGCGCATCATCCAAGCCCGAGATGGCAGTGAGCGAGTGTGCTGACGTGCTGCCTGTGTGAGCGGCGAGGACGGCGGTTGCAGTTCCGCTGGCCTCATAGACTCCGCTGTGAAGGTGGCTGGCTGTGGCGAAAGCTGCTGCGTCCTGCAACGCGCTGACTGCCAGTGCACCCTGTGCTGCCGTGGCAAATGCGGCGGCATCCTGGAGCGAAGAGGCGGCGAGCAGCACAGTCTGGTAAAGCTCTCCGGCCCGATCGGCCGCACTGGCTTTGGCAGCATTATCCGCCCATGTCGCAAGAGATGCCCGATTGGCACTGTCGGCATATCCCGCATTTCCTGCTGTATCGGCAAACGAGACGCTGGCGGTGGCGAGATCAGCCGGTTGCACGGCTGTGTCTGCCTTCGCTCCCTGCTCGGACGTGGCTTTCCCGGCGATCTCAGTTTCAAGGGGCGACCCCGGCGTCGCGTGATTGGCATAATCCGCGTAATTCGAGCCTTCGACCATCGTTGTCCCGCTGACGAAAGCGTCAACCAAAGTGCCTTGTGCTGCCGTTGCAAAGGCGGATGCGTCTTGCAGTGCCGTATCTGCCAAAGCGCCTTGTGCGGCCGTGGCGAAAGCTGAAGCGTCAGAGAGGAATCCTGTGTCGTTGGTCAGTTCTGATACGTTATGCCCTGAGAGAGACTCCACGGCTATTGCTGTGTCCGCCCGCCATGCTGTCTGCGAATCGACCGCATGGGTCGCGTTATTGGCTTGATTTACCGTAATGTTGTTCAGGTCGCCGGGTTTGAGGACGCCCGTCAGTTGGCTGCCATCTCCGGCAGGCTGCAGGGCCGTGTCTGCCAACGCGCCTTGTGCCGCCGAGGCGAAAGCTGTCGCGTCAGTCAGGAACCCGGAATCGTTCGTAAGGCTGGAAGTTCCATCCCCTTGGGCCAGCACACTGAATATGCTGCGCAGATCGCTCCAGTTAGCGGAGGTGATATTCCCCACATAATTGGCATACCCCGCTTGAAGCGAATCGTCTCCGTCCGCCTTTGCCATTTCCAGCCAGGCAGAAAAGGCCGGATCGGATTCCGCCTGAAGGGCCGAGTCTGCCTTGGCTCCCTGGGAAGCGGTAGCCACGCCTGCAAACCCGGCGGCGCTTCCCACAACCTCAAACGTAACAATCCCGGTTCGCCCGACTGTGATCGTCAGGTAATTCTCGGCATCGTAGGCGAGGCGGAATTGCTCAGTTTCCGCTGTTGTCACGATCCTGCCGTTCCCCTGAAACGCGCTGATTGTGTCCCAAGCAATCGGAGATCCCTGGTTTCTTCCAAGCTGAGAAACGAACATTCCGACTTCCAGAGGCAGGGAATACTCTCCGCTGCTGCTGCTCGTTACCTGCGCTTTAGTCGCCGCCTGGATTCTGAAGATTCCGCCATCAGCGGAGGTGAACACAGCGGCCGAGCCGTCAGGGGAGTAGATGACAAAAAACGTTTGCCCGTAGGCGTTAAAACTCCGCAGCGAGCACATTCCGCCGAAACTGTCCACCGGCCCAATCGAGGCCATGCCACCGTCTGGTGCCGGCACGGAAATGGTGCCGTTCACAACCTGAACTGCACTATCCGCTTTTGCTCCCTGATCCGCTGTGGCGAAGGCTCCTGCATTTTGCTTGCCGTCCAGTTCAGTTTGCAGACCGGAGATCGAAGCAATGGGCGTTCCGGGTTGCAAGGCGCTATCGGCCTTCACTCCCTGGGCAGATGTGGCAAACGCCGCTGCCTCTTGAAGAGCGGACTCAGCCAACGCGCCCTGAGCAGCCGTGGCGTATTCCCCAGCGGCTTGCTTGCCCGCGAGTGCATCTGAGAGGCCCGAAATGGTGGCAACCGAATGTGCGGAGGCGCTGCCGGTGTGGGCGGAAAGTTCCTCGATGCTGGCCGCGCCGATGGCTTCCGGCGAAAGTTCGTCTGCGCCTCCCGTGGCATGGGTGGCAGAGTGCATTGTGGCGTTGGCATGCCAGACGGTGCCCGTCCAAGTCCAAGATTTTCCTGAAGCGGTGAAGGTGTCGTTGACGGTCGGTGAGGATGGGAATGTGATCGCTGCCATAGATTGTGAGTGTTGAGTGCTGCCGTTGATGCTTTCGGTAGTCGGCATCAGAGAACGAGCGCGGAGGGATAAGTGATTTTGACGTAGAGCCAATCGACATCGAGGTTGAGAGCGAAGGCGGTCGCCGCTGTGCGGAGAATCCAGTTGCCGATGCCTGTTTGCCTGCCCGAGCCAGACGGGATGTTGGCCGTGATTGTAGCGAGGACGATGTGAGCGCTCGAGAATACGGCGGATGTGCCATCCGCATTGACTTCCACGCCGAGGCTATACCAAGTCGTTGCATCGGGTCGAAAACCACAATCCACGGCAGTTTCCATGCCGTTGCTGCGCGTGACGGCGAAGAGGTTCCCTGCATCGAGGAGTCGGAAAAATGCCCCGTCCGTTGATTCGATTGAACCGCTGTCCAAGAATCCGAACCGGAACGCTCCCGTATTGATTGCATCGGGCGGTACCGCAAAGCGCACGTTCCAGACGCAGCGCATGGCCGACCCTTGCCCAAAATGCAAAGCGGAGCCGTTAGAGTTTAATCCTGCCCTCTGATTCGCAGCTGCTACAGTCCCGGTGGAATGCCGAAACACGCCTTGCTTTCCGTCAACGATGTAGGTGAGCCCCGTGCCGCCAGAGTCGTTCGAGCTCATTGACCATTTCGGGGCAGTCCTTCCGTTCTCGAAATGCTCGAACGTCTCGTAGCGGGTGGCGTGCGAAGAAGCATCGAGAGCGGATTGCAGGCCAGTGATCGAGGCGATGGGATGACCGTGCGTCTCGGGAGGAAACGTGGCGGGTTTGTCTGTTATCCCGCCCCATGTCGTCGTTCCCGCGGGGCCGACTGCTCCCTGTGGGCCTTCGGCTCCATCGGCACCGACCGGACCAGTTTCGCCCTGAATGCCCTGCTGCCCATCCTCGCCTGCTGGTCCCTGCGGCCCGGTTGAGGCGGTCGGAGATTCCACCCAAACCCCATTGTAAAAGTCGTAGGGGCGTAAGGAAGCTGAATCCACCCATCGCGCCCCTTCGGTGGGATTTAGCGGGGGCGTTTCTGAGAAGACGGAAACAAAGTCGTCACCGTCCGCGCCAGCGGGGCCGGTCTCTCCTTGGTCGCCTTGCGGTCCGGAGATTCCATCCGCTCCTGCCGGGCCGATTTCGCCTGGAATGCCTTGTGCGCCATCCGTTCCTGCTGGGCCTTGAGATCCTGTTTCTCCGGGTTGACCGTCCATGCCCGCCGGGCCTTGTGGACCAGCCGCCCCGTCGGCGCCGGTGTCGCCCTTTTGCCCTGCCACGCCATCAGATCCTGCCGGACCCTGTGGGCCAGGTACGCCGGGCAATCCGTCTGCCCCAGGTAATCCATGTGGGCCGGATTCTCCCATATCGCCTTTTCCCCCAGGAGCGCCATCAGCGCCAGTCGGGCCTTGTGGTCCCATTGGGCCGACTTCGCCCGTGTCTCCTTTTGGGCCAGAAACCCCTTGGTCGCCTTGAGGGCCAACAGCACCATCCGCGCCGTCAGCGCCTGCCAGCCCTTGTCCGCCCATTGGTCCGTCTGCCCCTGGAAAACCTTGAGGCCCCATTGCACCGTCTGACCCAGCCGGGCCTTGTGGACCAGTGGGACCGGTGTCGCCTTTTACTCCGGGAGATCCGTCCACGCCATCTACGCCCGCCGGGCCGATATCGCCCGGGATCCCTTGCTCGCCTTGGATGCCTTGTTCCCCCTGCGGTCCCGTTGCGCCGTCCGTTCCAGCCGGACCAACTTCGCCTTGAGGGCCTTGTGCGCCATCGTTGCCCGAAGACCCCATTTCGCCCTGCAACCCCTGGATTCCCTGCTCGCCCGGAAGACCAGCCTGTCCGTCTGCGCCGGGCTCACCCTGAATGCCCTGCGGGCCAGTTGCGCCATCCGTTCCCGCCGGGCCAACTTCGCCTTGAGGGCCTTGTGCTCCGTCATTGCCCGAAGGTCCCGTCTCGCCCTGCAACCCTTGGATTCCCTGCTCTCCCCGAATGCCTGCCAGTCCGTCGGCACCGGGCTCCCCGCGCTCACCTTGAATGCCCTGTGGTCCTGTTGCGCCGTCCGTTCCTGTCGGGCCGACGTCGCCTTTCGGACCTTGCTCCCCGTCGTTGCCTGAAGGCCCGATTTCCCCCTGCAACCCTTGGAGTCCTTGTTCACCCGGTGCTCCGGTCGGCCCAATCTCGCCCTGCGGACCTTGCGGCCCTGTTGCGGCGAGCGCGGCGATAGCCAAACTGGTTTTCAGCGGAGTCATCCAGCTTGCGTCGTCGGTTCCGGCTTCCGCTTCTTGCGATGTCGCCTTGCGCGTGCTGTTCGCTGTGACCGGTGTGCCCTCGTCACCCCTCACC
>Ga0194058_10001510_pt1 | contig 11596 bp, 10 predicted proteins | sample SepL4417m_MetaG_FD_155490 | JGI IMG/M metagenome (GOLD analysis project Ga0194058, IMG submission 155490) | Anoxic zone freshwater microbial communities from boreal shield lake in IISD Experimental Lakes Area, Ontario, Canada - Sep2016-L442-17m | ecosystem: Environmental > Aquatic > Freshwater... | reverse complement strand
AAGGCAGCATCTCGGTAGCCCCATACTTCTTTACCCCAAGCAACAATTTTGTCGGAAAAATCTGGGCTAGTTGCAGCATGCACAAAAGATAAAAGATTAAGTGGGTACTTCAGCGCTGGGTGCGCAATTTCAAGAGCTTTAGCTTTCTCTATATATTCTTTAGGTGTGGCTTTTGATTCTGGATCATAAACATCTTGCAAGAATGCATAAAAATCGCGCTCTAACTTTGAAGCTAGTAAACCTGGTGAAGGCGGAATAATTTCTGGAGGTTGCGTTAATTCCTGATGTCTAGTTGTAGTCGCGCGTTTTCCTCCACTTAAAGTTTGGAAAGCATAAATACCGGTACCGGGAATTCCAGCCGAAACTGTACGACGTCCACTGGTATTCATTGTGTAATGCGCACCGCGTGGGCCAAGTGAGAGGCCAATGGAATTCTTATTAAAATTCAAATGCACGCCGGGGGCGATTTTCATCGTGCGTCGAAAGCGAATACTCATACTTTATTAATTTCCGCCGGTCACATAATCACGAAGTGCAGTGCGCTCGGAATCAATTTCACTGACATAGCTTTTAACTACATCTCCAATAGAAACGATGGAAAGTAGTGCGCCTTGGGCATCTACAACAGGCACGTGGCGAATTCGGTGCTCGGTCATCATGATCATGAGCTCAGCAACTGTGGAGTCTGCGGTGCAGGTAAAAACTTCAGCCGTCATGATGTCGCGAACGTGCATACCTACTAATTGATCGAGCTTGCCTGGCATTGCGCGCACAACATCGCGTTCAGAGACGATCCCATCGATTTTCTTTCCATCACTAGAGACAACAAGTGCGCCAACATGGTGGGAGTTAAGGGAGTTAACTAAATCGTGGATACTTGCATTGGCCGAAATAGTTTCTACCCGTTTGCCAGTAATCATGCTGTTGATTTTCATTCTTTGCCTCTCCCTTGCCTGTGAGCGCAATAGTGAACCCCGGGGTGATATTGCGCAATAGGTCAGGAGTCACGTTTGCCAATTCAGGTAAGCCCAGTAAGTTGGGTGCATGAAGAAATTCATTACTCTGGTGCTTGCACTCACCGTCCTGGCGCCGACGGCTGCGTTGGCAATGGGTTCGGGCGATAAATTCTCCGATGCACAGACTGGGCTGACTTATTCGGTGTACAAGCCATCTACAACTTTGGGTTTAGCTGCAGTCACATTTTCATTGTTGCCATGTCAGCCAGGACAAGAGCAATGGATGTATGCAAAATATGGTGGAACTAAACGCTATCTAGAGATTATGGAAACGATGGCCGGAGTTAAATGTTCGAATCCGGGTTTATCTAAATATTTACGAGTCGCAGCTATCAATGGCGTCAACGCCAAGGTGTACGTGTATTGCGATCCGATGAATGCTGCAGCCTTTAAAAAATGCGGCGTTAATGACATTGCCCGCGTTGGTGGTTATTTAATGTTTACAACTAAAGCGGTGAAGCCATATAAAGGCGCCGAGATTCAAGTTCAAGGTATCGGTGGAATTACTTATGCACAGTTGTTAACCGTTGCTAAAGGGCTTAAGACCGTAAAGGCCAGCGGTAAAGCTTTGCCACAAGTAATTGCACCGGTAATGATTGATCCGACAACTTCTACTCAAGTTTCAGTAAAACTTGGAAATTCAGTAGTGCTCACGGTTACTGATCCAGCAGTGTGGAGTTCACATATTTTGACTGATGGAATCTTAGAATTTGTGCCCGGTGGTAATCAGGGAACGTATACAACTAATCCGGCTTTCAAAGCGGTAGGTGTAGGAACGACTGTGGTTCACCTGCTCAATTCGACTGATGTCACTAAGGTCTATGAGCTACAAATTACTGTTACCGAGTAACTAAATAGGTATTTTCGATTGGGTTCTAATATCCTTTCGGAATGAAACCGGTCCGTTATTTCCTATCAATGCTTCTTACTGGGGTATTGGTTCTCGTTGGTGTCCAAGCCCTTGCAGCGACCCCAACGATTAAAGCTGGATCAACTTGTACCAAGCTTGGAACTAAAACAACATCTAATGCGCTTACATTTACCTGCATTAAATCTGGAAAGAAATTAGTGTGGTCGGCTGGAGTTCCTGTTGCTACAGCGGCTCCACAATCTGGTGACGATTTAGTTTTAACTACTCCTTCTTACGTTCCAACTCCACCTGCAGGCGGAACTGATGAGTATCGATGTTTCTTGCTTAATCCAAAATTTAAGAGCACTACATTTTTGAAATCAGTTTCTATTACGCCAGATAATTTGATGGTTTCACACCACGGAATTTTGTATCGGCTCACCTCTACAAACGTTGCAGCGGCACAATCTTTAGATGCCCAAACATCTGAAGCTGGTTGGCCATGCTTTGGAGATACTGGAATTTCAGGCGCAACTGCATTCTCTCCAGCGGCACCTTCGAGTTGGATATCTTTCTGGGCACCTGGCGGTAATTTTAAGTCATACCCAGCAGGCACCGGAATGCAGTTAGCAGCCGGAGATCAATTTATTTTGCAGTCACATTTTATGGTTATGCCTGGGCATAGCAGCAGTGAACTTAAAGCATCAATGAAAGTTGGTTTGAATTTTGCAACAAATACCGTTGCCGAATTAAAGACCATGCTGATTGCTGCGCCAATTGAAGTTCCTTGTGGAGCAAATGAGTCAGGTCCATTGTGTAATCGTGATGCGGCGATAGCTGATTTAGTGAAACGAACTTCAGATAAAGCAGCGGTACAAGAGGCTGGGCTGTTGCTTTTCTGCGGTAAGAATCCAGCTAAACCAGTTCCAAGTGCAACATCTGACTGTTCCCAGCGAGTGAATTCGCCAATAAAGATTTATGGTGCAACCCCGCATATGCATCAGCTGGGCAAAACAATCACAGTTACTTACACAAATGGGGCAACTGGAAACACAACGGTGATGTCTTCCAGACCTCAGTGGAACTTTGATAATCAGCGAACTGATTGGCTAACAACACCTATTTCCGCCGTCGCTGGTGACAGCGTCACCGTGACATGTACCTATGATGTGGGTTTGCGCCAATTACTTCCACTGTATAAGAATTTATCGCCGAACTATGTTGTCTGGGGTGAAGGTACCCGTGATGAAATGTGTTTAGCGATTGTTAACTATACAAATTAGAATCGCAGTAGAAAGCAAGATGATTGCAATAACTGCCGATGGTGCTTTGCCAACTCTTTGAGGTAATCCCCCGATATTACTTTCGCGATCTTGCTTGAGATCTTTCAGCACATTGAGAAAATGAAATGCCACTCCGATTAAAGATCCACCTAATAAAACCCACATTGGTGGAGTGCGATTAACAGCTAAGTACACTGACGCGGGCAGCGCTGCGCAAGCAATTGCATAGGGCAGAAATGAAAAGATGGAGAACTTAAAGTAAAAGTTATAGGCGATGCCACAACCAACACCTAATAAGTAAACCAATCCCCCTTTAAAACCCAAAGGACCAACTAAGTTTGCTGCAGCGGCAATTGGTAAAAGCAAAAAAGTAGTGTGATGAAGTTGAGTGGGCGTTAACGTGCCGGCAACAAGTGGTTTGTTAATGCGCTTATGTGCCACATCATCTGCGTAATCATAAAGATCATTACTCCAACCAATAAGTAATTGACCTAGAAAAACGGTGAAGGCAATACCGTAGGCCGGACCTTCCCACCACAGTTGAACGCCAAGAATGAAGGCGATTGCAGTAACAATCATGGTCGGCCCGAAGTGCGCCGCTTTTAAATAAGCCTTAAGGGTTAGCAATCGCACGCTTCATCCACTGCATCAGAAGGTGCTACATCCATTGCTGGGCTACGTCTAAAGAAACCACTTGGCTTTAAATGAAAACCGGTTCGCTCTACCGGCATAACTGGCCAATCTTCGGTGCGTGGAATGTGATTAGTTCCAAATACATGCCAGAGAACTACATCGGTATTTTCGGTAGAACGATTATTTTTTGTCCATTCTGGCAAACCCGCGCCGCCTTCATGTTGGAATGGATAATCACCGGCGGGATAACGCTCGGCTTCGACATTGGGAGTAACCCAAAGATGGCTATACATAAAGCCTGCGCGCTTACCCAAAATGGATTCGCGGTGAGCTAATGGATACGTTGTGTGGCCTGGAATTAATTTATATCCAATGCTATGGCCAACATGGTTTTTCTTATTGGGATTAACAATTTTCCAGAAACGACTCTTTATAGGATCAACTAAACGTTGGGCATTACTTTCATTAGTTAAAACTGTTTCGCGGGTCTCATAAGCCCCACCGTAAGGATTCTTTTCACCGATTGGGTGGGCAAAAGATTCGATTTCAACAACACTGTTATTTGTGCCATCGATATCTAAATCCATTCGCGCACACAAAATATGTTGGTGATACGGTGCCCACAATCCTGGTTCAAGTTCAGTTGCCGATGGATGATCCGCACCTGGTTTATCGGCTAGCGTTAAAACAATTCCAGTGAGTTTTGCTTCAAATTCAATAGATCCATCTTGATAGAAATACCAGAAGTACCCGTATTCATAGTTGTTCACGGTAACTATGGATGAAGCCACAAAGCGTCGGCCACGGCGGACTTCGGTATGGCCATCTACATCTACGTGCTTCCAGAGAATTCCAAAATCTTCTTCATGCATGCAGATTGCATTTTTAATGGTGCGCACGGTGCCATCACCTTCAGTAACTGCAGCATCTAGGTAAACAATTTCACCTAAACAGTCGCAGCCAAGCGTGAGTGAATTAGTGAAGTTACCTAAACCAAATTCACCCGTATCAAATGCATTTTTACGGTAGGCACCTTGAGCTGGATCGCCGTAAGGAATAACTAATTCAGCGATAGATAAACGGTGGGCAATTTTGCGGGCTTTGCCTTCATCGGTGAAATGGACATCGTGAATAACTAAACCTTCGCGTTGATCAAAGCCGATACGAAAAGACCAACGTTCCCATGTGATATTCCAACCGTGAACATCAAAGGAGGCACCGTCAGGTTGATGAATCATTAACTCTTTAAGTTTTACGCTCCCGCCAGTTTGGCTTTCGCGATAAGGCCCAGGTGTTTGTGGAATCGCAATGTCGGCATTGTCTTCAAGGCCCACAACTTCTTCGGCATCGATATCTACAATTGCATGCAGACCGTGAATCGGGTGCGCATAAAAATTCGCATCTGGTGTTGGCTGATGCCACATCGGCGTCCAAATCAAACGGCGACCATCATCTAAATGCGCAGGGATCTGGGCACCAATTGGCCATGTCTCCATGTGAACAGTTGTGATGTCGTTTATGCCACGGCGAGCAAGGGCATCTCTAACGGATTGATCGCGACGCACTACATCTAGTGCAACAGCGGATTCAACAACACTGACCGGAGACTTAGCTCCGGGAATTTCTTTGAACTCTTTAGCCACACCTTCGGTAGTAATGAGACCTTCGCTAACAACTGCTTTCTTGCGATCCCAAATAGTTACTCGAGCGGTTCGATCTAGTTTTTTACCTGAAGCAAGTTCGGCCTTAGTCGGTTCATGTAGTTGCAGCATTGCAAAAAGATGATGCGCCCCGAGCTTCCACGCCTTGCGTGCATGAGCAACAATCAACTCTTGTTCAGCATGGCTGAGTGGATCTAATGGATGCTCGAATGACATCTGGCAAGTATAGGTCAGGTGTCCTAGGCTCCTCCATATGGTTCGAATCGCTGCATGCCAATTGAGTCTAAATGTGGAAGATGCATATTATTGTGTTTCGCAAGCTTTAGATGCAATCTCACAAGCCATTTCCAATAATGCAGAAATAATAGTGCTACCTGAATTTAGCACCTCTGGGTATTGTTTTCAGGACATAAATGAAGTAAAGGCAAGTTCCCAAAGTATCGGTGGCGAATTTGTAATCAAGTGCTTGCAGCTGGCTAAAGAAAAAGATGTCGTAATTGTCGCTGGTATGAATATTGAAAATAAATCGAAATACTGGAATGCATCAATTGTTATTGATAATTCGGGAATTGTTGGATGGTATGCCAAAGCACATTTATTTGGGGATGAAGGAAAGTTCTTCACACCTGGTGATAAGGCTCCACTTGTTGTAAACACAAGCAAGGGAAGAATTGCAACGATGATCTGTTACGATCTTGAATTTTCAGAGTGGGTTAGGTTGGCTATGTTGCAAGGCGCTCAGTTAATAGCGTTACCAACTAATTGGCCAGAAATTGGCCAGACTAAAACTTCTCCTCCTATGGAAGTAATACGCGTTCAAGCTGCAGCATCGCAAAATAAATTGGTCATAGCTGCTGCTGATCGCTGCACAACCGAACGTGGTCAAAATTGGGTTAGCTCAAGCGTTATAACTAACTTTGAAGGTGTAATCGAAGCTTTGGCAGATTCGACGATTAATTCGAAGACTCAAATTATTTATGCCGAAGTTGAACTCCCTGTAGATACCTCAATCACAGATAAAAATGATGTCCGAAAAGATCGCCGTCCATCACTTTATTCTTCAATCTTGGATAAGTAGTATGTGACCATGTTTCACATACTGACCTCACTCAATACAGAACCAAATTCTCCTGCGAGCATTGGCAGTCCATCACGGGGTACTGTGCGAATTTCGCTAGTTCAAATGAGTTGGCAAGGCAGTGTTGAGAAACAAAAATTACAAATTTTAGAAGCAGTTGAAGCGATGGAACAGTACTCTACTAATTTGATTATTTTGCAAGAACTCTCGCTCTATCCCTATGCCTGTACTCAACCAGATGCACAAAATGAATTTCTACCGGAAAAGCTTGATGGCATGAGCTATCAATTTGCCCGAGAAATTGCGAAAAAATCTAAGGCTCACGTAGTCATTTCTCTTTATGAAGATGCCGAGGACGGAAAATTTAACTGCGCTATCACCGTCGATCCAGGTGGTGAAATAGTGTTGAAAACACGTAAGACTCATATTCCTGTCACAGCAGGTTACTTTGAAGATAAGTACTTTAAGCAAGGATACTCACAGGTCGCTACTGTAGAAATTTCAAAGGCGTTTGTTGGGACTCCAACATGCTGGGATCAGTGGTTTCCAGAGTTGGCAAGAAGTTATGGATTAATCCAAACAGATTTGGTTTGTTATCCAACAGCCATTGGCAGTGAACCTGACCATCCAAATTTTGATACAGAACCTTTATGGCGGTGCATGATGGTTGCCCATGGAATCGCCAATGGAATGTTCGTAGCTGCTGTTAATCGAATCGGGACTGAGGATGGAATTACTTTTTACGGTTCCTCATTCATTAGCGATCCGTACGGACGAGAAATCCTGAAAGCACCACGCGATGAAGCCGCAATCCTAATAGCTGACCTGCATCTTGATTATAAAAAGGATTGGCTTGAATTGTTTCCATTCTTCACAACCAGACGCCCAGAAATGTATAGTTCGCTAACGCAAAAAGGAGAGTAAAGGCTCATGACTTCAACGTTATTCACTAATGGTGCTATTTGGCCGGGAACCTCAGATTCTGTAATTCAAAACGCCATGGCAATTAGTGGATCAAAAATTATTGCCCTCGGGGATGCAGCGCTCTCAATTCCATGTGATCAGACTGTAGATCTCAGAGGTGGATTTATTTCACCATCATTTGCTGATGGTCATGCCCACCCGTTATTTGGCGGACGTCAATCATTTGGCCCACAGATAACTGGATTAGAAACTATTGAAGATATTTTGGCTGAAATTAAGCGCTTTGCAGATGCGAATCAAGATTTAGAATGGATCATCGGTGGAACGTACGACCCAGCGATTGACCCTAATGGTAATTTCGATGCAAAGCTTTTAGATTCCGTTGTTCCTGATCGTCCCGTAGTTCTCAATGCCATGGATTTTCATACTATTTGGGTCAACAGTGAAGCAATGAAGCGCACAGGAGTAGAGACCTTTACAGGTGATTTAGAAATAGGAACAGTAGTCCGACGACCCGATGGTTCTGCGATGGGAACATTGCGCGAGTGGGACGCAGTTAATTTAGTTATGGATAAGGCTCCCCTGCCATCTGTGGCAAGGGAATTAAAAGCTTTGGAATATTCCAGCAAGCGTTATGCCTCAGTGGGCATTACTTGGTGGCTCGATGCATGGGTCGATCGCGGAATGGCTGAAGCATATTTAGCTGCAGAAGAGGCTGGAGTTCTTTTACAGGGAGTTAACTTGGCGTTTCGAGCAGATCCACGCTCTTGGGAAAAGGATCTTCCTTATTTTCTAGAACAACGCGCAGCAATTGAATCATCCACAAAGAATAGAAATTTGACTTCCAAAACAATAAAATTTTTGCTGACGGAGTTATCGAAGGTGGAACGGCTGCATTACTTGAACCTTATACAAATGATCCCTGCTACCACGGAATGCCTGTCTGGAAATGGGAAGAGATGACTAAGGCAGTCATCGCGATGGATTTAGCAGGATTTCAAATTCATATTCACGCAATTGGTGATGCAGGAATTCGTGCATCAATTGATGCCCTCGAAGCCGCAATTAAAACAAACCCGACGTGGGATAGACGCCCAACTATTGTCCATGTGCAGCTGCTTGATCCTGCCGATTTACCTCGATTTACTGAACTTGGCATCATCGCTAACTTTGGTCCACTGTGGACAAGGCAAGATCCCATGCAAGCAGTTTCTAGCGCACCTCGTATCGGACCAGAGCGAACTGATCGCCAATATTTGTTGCGCTCACTCATTGATAATGGAACTCGAGTTGCATTTGGAAGTGACTGGCCAGTTACAAGTGAAATTCCATTAGAGGGGATTGCAGTACCTGTTCACCGCCAAACACCAGACAGAAAACCCATTGGTGGTTGGATGCCACATGAATCGATCACAATTCAAGAAGCATTTCAGGCTTATACACATGAAGTTGCCTACCAAGCCTTTGAAGATAAAAACTGGGGAACTTTGGCCGAAGGTTTCAATGCGGATTTTATAGTTTTGGATACAAACCCATTTGCTATTGATCCACATGATGTGCCACAAATAAAAGTTGTTCAAACATATAGAAATGGAAAAGCCATTTACTCTGCGTGAGTAAATGGCTTTTCCTATATTTTTTATTTAGTGAATCGTTAGGTTTCCTTCATCAGAAGCCATTTTTGCTTCCTTTTTCAGATCTATTCCACGCGCAAGAATTAAATAAACAATTGCGCTCACTGGAAGTCCTACAAAGAGTGAGTAATCAACGCTAGATAAACTCTTTGCAATTGGGCCTACATATGGAGTTGTAACAAAGAATGGAATCATAGAAACAAGGCCCACGACATAGGCTGTATTCCCACGCCATCCCCAACGACCATAGATTCCATCTTTTTTGAAGATTTCTCCGATGACATAAACGCCCTTACGAACAAAGAAGTAGTCAACTAAGTTCACGGCAGTCCATGGAGTGAATAGGTAAGCCAAGAAAACCAAGGCATTTCCGTAGAAAGTATTAAAGCGAGCTTCACCAACAAATTGGGCAATTCCCCATACAGAAACACCCATTACAAGCAGTGCTGTCAGACGTAGCTTCTTGGTTGGATTCACTTTCTTAAATGAATCCATCATAGAAATCAGAGTAAGGGAGCCTCCGTATGCATTCACGGACATAACGATTAATAAACCGAGAAGAAGAATAATGAGCAAAATTGTGCCAAAGCCACTAAAAATCGAATCTCCCACAGTTTTAAATGCTTGTACTGGGGTCAATTTTCCATCCGGTCCAGAAGCAAGTGCACCCAAACCAAATACCCAAACTCCAGAAAGTCCACTAGCTAAATATGTTGCCCAGAATGTTGAACGAACTCCAACTTTTCCAGGCAAATAACGGGAATAGTCAGAGACATAAGGAGCCCATCCGAGTTGGAAGCCAGCAATAATCACAAACGCTGTCATAAATGGTGCGAGCTTAAATGTTCCTAGATCAAAAGCTCCTGGAGGGTAATGGCCACGCACAACTACACCCACAGTCATTACGCCAAGTGCAATTATTGAAGGCCAGAAAAGTATCTTATTAACAAAGTGAATTTGGCTATATCCATAAATTGCAATCACAGTTGCGATTGCCGCAGCAATAAAGAATCCAGCTTGAGCAGGAATCTTAAGGACTTCATGCATTGCAGATCCTGACAAAATTGCATCTGAGGTGTTATAGGCAACGTAATTTGCCAATGCAAAAACCCAAACCGTTAACGCTGCACCGATATAACCAAATTGTGCGCGAGATTGAACGAGTTGTGGAAGACCTAGCTGAGGTCCCTGTGCAGAGTGAAATGCCATAAAGAAGGTTCCAAACAATGAGCCCAAAACTACGGCAATGATTGTCCAGATTAAATTTGAACCGAGTGAAAGTGCAACAACTCCGGTTGCCATTGCTGTTAGGTTGACGTTACCTACAAACCAAACGTTACCTAAATCTCGAGCTTTACCAAAACGCTCTGAATGTGGAACCCAATCAACACTGCGTGTTTCTACATCAGAAGGTGCGAGTACTCTCTCCGCTGAACTCATCAAAACTCCTTTTCGCTTCGGAACCTCCGAAGTATGCGTAAAAGGATAGAGCGCAGACCGATGAAAATCTGTATTACTGACGAGTTTTTACAGGTTTTTCGGCGTTAACGCGCACACTAATTCGTACATAACGTGTGAAGCAGCAATACCGGTAATCTGCGCATGATCATATGCAGGGGCGACTTCTACGATATCTGCACCCACAATATGCATGCCTGCCGTAGCTCTAATCACGGCTAATAATTCTCGAGATGTTAAGCCACCGGCTTCGGGCGTTCCTGTGCCTGGGGCATGAGCAGGATCTAAGACATCAATATCAATACTTATATACGTTGGTCGATTTCCTACACGAGCAATCATTTTTTTGATTGCTTCGGCCACTCCTAAGTCTTGAAATTCAATTGAAGAAAATATCTGAAAACCGATTGTCTTGTCATCAGCAAGATCTTTTGCTGAATACAACGGCCCCCGAATACCGATGTGCATACAGCCTTCAGGATCAAGTAGACCTTCTTCTGAGGCACGTCTGAAGGTTGTGCCATGTGTGTAGTCAGCTCCAAAATAAGAATCCCATGTGTCTAAATGCGCATCAAAATGAATCACACTAATTGGACCATGTTTGGCGTGTAGGGATCTCAATATCGGCAACGTAACTGTATGGTCGCCGCCAATAGTCAAAATCTTTTCTACTTTTTCAGATAAATCACGATGCTCTTTTTCTATGCTTGCAATTGCCTCTTCTATGTTAAAAGGGTTTGCTGCAAAATCACCCGCATCTACAATTTGTTGAGAAGCGAAGGGTGAAGTCCCGGTGGCTGGGTTAAACGGTCGTAACAAACGTGATGCTTCGCGAACATGTGAAGGACCAAATCGTGCACCAGGACGGTAGCTGACACCACTATCAAATGGAATTCCAACAATTGCGATATCGGCACTTGGAACTTCATTTATTTGTGGAAGCAAAGCGAAAGTTGCGAAACCACCGTAGCGTGGCATTTTCGTAGCATCTACTTGACCAACATGGCTGCCACTAATTACTCGCGGTGTTTTAGATTCAGTCATTGCGTAAGATTACTC
>Ga0194058_10001499_pt1 | contig 11624 bp, 13 predicted proteins | sample SepL4417m_MetaG_FD_155490 | JGI IMG/M metagenome (GOLD analysis project Ga0194058, IMG submission 155490) | Anoxic zone freshwater microbial communities from boreal shield lake in IISD Experimental Lakes Area, Ontario, Canada - Sep2016-L442-17m | ecosystem: Environmental > Aquatic > Freshwater... | reverse complement strand
GTGCGCGGTGGTTCCTGGGGCAGCTTCGGCAGGTACGTGCGTTCCGCTTACCGCTCCGGGTACACGCCTGACTCCCGCTACGGCAACCGAGGCTTTCGTCTCGCCCTAGGTCATTCCGGTTTAGGTCAGGGCAGTGGAACAACAGGGCAGGTAGCGACTGCTGAAGGCCCGGGCAGACGCGTCGCGGAGCAGCGGCAGACCGGGGCTTCAGCAGTCGCGGTCGATGAGCCATCGCCTGATTGGGTAAAACGCCTTACAACTTTTTTTAAAAAAGGGGATAAAAAGAAACCATGAAACACAAATTTTTTAACGTGCCGGTGTCTGATCCTGTTAATGCGGAGGCCGAACTGAATACCTTTGTGAGCCAACATCGTATTGCCCACATAGACCGGTATTTTGTCGCTGACGGTGCCAACAGCTTTTGGTCAATCTGTCTGGTTTGGTTGGAAGGTGATAGTGCTTTAACCGGCAGCTTACTCAAACGTAAGAATAAAATCGATTACAGAGAAGTGTTAAACGAAGTCGACTTCGCTCTTTATGCCAAGTTACGCGATTTACGCAAAACCATTGCCGAGCAAGAGGCGACCCCTGTTTACAATATTTTTACCAATGAGCAATTGGCGGCCATCGTCCAGCAACGGATAGTCACTAAAAGTGCTTTGCTTGCCGTGGACGGGATTGGACAGACCCGAGTTGATAAATACGGCAACCTTTTTATGGACACTCTAAAATCGGGCTTTCAGCCATCAAACCCCAATGAAGCGAAAACTGATCACACTTGAGGCTATCGCCGAACATAAAAACCTGGTGTCGGCTTTTCATAAAGCGGCTAAAGGCAAGCGTTTTCGACAGGATGTGCAGATGTTTTTGCAAAATTTTGATACTAACCTTAATCAACTGGGCGAAGATATTCGTCAGGCCAAACTGCCTTATGGCAAATACCGCGTTTTTCAGATTTTTGACCCCAAGAAACGCCTGATTCATGCCGCTTGTTTTGCAGACCGCATTTTTCACCACGCTTTAATGAACTTGGCCGGAGACGTATTGGAAAAAGCCATGATGCCTTCCAGCTATGCTTGCCGTCCCAATAGGGGTGTGCATAAAGCGGTTCAAAAAGTACAGCAGCATCTTCGTCAATATCGCTATTACGGCAAGATTGATATAGCCGGATACTTTGCTTCCATTAACCACACACGCTTATTACAGACATTGGCAAAACGATTTAAAGGTGAAGCATTGATTATGCAACTGGACAGGATAATTAATAGCCATCAATCTTCGACTCAATGCGGGTTGCCGATAGGTTCTTTGACCTCACAATATTTTGCCAATTATTATTTGGATGGTTTGGATCGTTTTTTGGCTGGGTTGCCCACAGTACGGGCTCAGGTGCGTTACATGGATGATATTATTTGGTGGTGTGACGGCAAGCAAGAGGTGCAGGCCACTTTAAAAGCGATCATGCATTGGCTGCAAACTGAACGGGCTTTGCAAGTCAAACCGTCTGTGCAAATTCAATCGAGCAAGCAAGGCGTTACTTATTGCGGGTTTCGTATTTTGCCGGGTGTGATAAGGCTGAGCAGGCGACGGAAACGCCGCTACCAGCAACGCCGGCAGTTTTGGGAACAGCGCTATCTGCAACAGCAGATTTCGTCCCGCCAACTGCAAACAGCTTATGCTGCCGTCCACGCCATTACTGCCGGAACCGACAGCCTGGCTTGGCGGCGGGAAAATTTGCTGCGTCACCCACCGTTGGTAGTATGATAAGCACGGGTGATAGATCAAAAAGAGACGCCGCCCGCGTGGTGCGCGGTGGTTCCTGGAACAACAACGGCAGGAACGTGCGTTCCGCTAACCGCAACAGGAACACGCCTGACAACCGCAACAACAACCAAGGCTTTCGTCTCGCCCTAGCTCAGCAAGCCCTAACTGGCCTGAATGACCCGATCATCATCCTGTCTTGCCATAACGCAAGCAAACAACAAGACCGCCGGTACGTTAGTAATGAGTGCGGATGCCTCATGAACGCCTGCCGGACGGTCGCCTTGTTTCAGGGTGCCCCACAAAACCTAATGCAACCCTTTCGCTAGATGAAACATCGTAACTCCCTGTCCCCCCCCGTTTTTCCTTATCCCTGGGCTTCTGAATGGGGCGAAGACCTCTACGGCCTCTGGCAAGCCTTAACTTATCAGGGCATACGCCATGCTTTTCGCTGGATACCGCCGGGCCATTTTATGATGGGCTCACCGGAAGGTGAACTGGGGCGCTATGATGACGAAGACTTACATTTAGTCACCTTGAGCCAGGGGTTTTGGTTGGCGGAAACGACGGTGACCCAAGCCCTGTGGCAAGCCGTCATGTCTGCAAATTCAAGCCCAAGCCATTTTAAAGGGGATAATAGGCCAGTGGAAACAGTCAGTTGGGATGATGTCCAGGTTTTCATCGGACGGTTAAACCAGTTGCATCCCGAATTACAGACCCGATTACCGTGGGAAGCAGAATGGGAATATGCCTGTCGTGCCGGCAGCCAAACCCCCTTTAATTTTGACGGTGAACTCACGTTGGACAAGGTTAATTATAGAGGTGTATGGGAGTATAAAACTGATGAATGGGGCGAGGGTGCCTTACGGGAAACCGCAGCGGTAAAAACCTATCCCTGCAATGCGTGGGGCTTGTATGAAATGCACGGCAACGTCTGGGAATGGTGTGAGGATAGTTGGCAAAGCAATCTAGGTAAAGAGGCCGTTTGCGACCCGTGGCTCCGGCAACAGCCGTTAGATTCAGACGCCGCCCGCGTGGTGCGCGGTGGTTCCTGGTTCAGCAACGGCGGGTACGTGCGTTCCGCTTACCGCTCCGGGTTCGCGCCTGTCTACCGCAACTACTACCCTGGCTTTCGTCTCGCCCTAGGTCATTCTGGTTCAGGTCAAGAGGGCGGAGCCAAGGGATAGCCGCAGCGAACCCCCGGCAGACGCGTCGCGGAGCAGCGGCAGACCGGGGTTCGCTGCGGCTATCCTGATTACAGGGTGGTCTTATTGCAAATCCTTATCCGCTGACGGGTATTGAATGCAACCCGGTTATTCATTTTATTTAACCAAGGTTTCTTAAGTCGTTAAACAAAAATAGCTTGAACACTTTGTTAAAAAATCCCGCATATTCAAAGCATAGATGCAGCAATTTTGCTCAACTTATTCCTTGCTTGCTTCCTGATGGTCGTTTGAGGCGAGTCACGACTGTCCGGTATCGGGAAGCGTAAATTCATAACTGACCGACAACTGTGGGTCGGCTGCTGACGACCAGGCCATTGGGCTGCATCTTTTCGTTGCCTAACATTCAACGAAAAAAAACATAATATCGGTACGTTACCCAATTTTATCATCATATATAGAGCCATGTAGAAGTAAAGCGACATTCGATCACCCTCACCCCAACCCTCTCCCGGAGGGAGAGGGAGCTGAATGTTGCTTTACTTCTAAGTCACTCTATACTCCGCGTACTACGCTCGGTCATTATTTCGGTTTTTTATATTCCTGTAAGCCACACTAAACACTGCCCCCCATCCCTTCAATAAAGGTATCAATAAACGCTTTTATCTTCTCGGCCACACGCTCAATAATGGATTTGCGTTGCAGTATCTTGGGTTTAAAGTTTAACGCGCTGACGATCTCTTGCTCGCGGGGCAGGCGGTTGGCAAAGGTGTAATCGTTTATCAATTTTTCCAGCTGCTCGGGTACTATTTGTTCTTCTGCACATAAAACTGTAAAGGCTTGTTGTTTGTTTTCCGACCAGAAGTTTTCAAACTGCTCAACAACGTTATCGGTGGGTTTGATGTTGGGCAGGTTTTGATCAATAAAGGTCTGAATGAGTTCTTTTTTACTGCGTAACTGCATTTCACCGGCCACCATATCAATAATCTCTTTTTGGCGCTTGGTGCGTTCTTCAGGGGGTAGTTTGCTTAAGGTCATTAGCAGGTTAAGGATGTAAGCCACATTAATTTCATCACGGTGAATCAGGCTTAATTCAAAATCCACATCATCAATGATTGAGGTTTTTTCTTTGCCCTGATCCTTTTTAACCTTGTCATGTATATCCAGGTATTTGGATTTATAATTTTCAAAGGTCTGTGCGGGCAAGCTTAAATCGGCCTCATCAAAATCCGCAAACGTGGTCAGAATATTTTTAATGCGCAATAGTTCCCTAAAGCGGATGACAAAGGCCAGTTGTTCTTTTTCACTGGGCAAGTTATCAACGCTTTGCACGGTGGGCGTAATGGCCAGTAGATCCTCGGTGGCTTTGTTAAAAGCTGTTACGTAATCTTCATAAGGCTCGACTAATACGGTTTCTTTGGCGTCCTTGTTGGAAAACAAGGCAATGGCTTCATCGGTGGCACCTTTCAGGTTACGGAAGCAGACAATATTACCTTGTGATTTTTTCTCGTTCAGGTTGCGGTTAGTCCTTGAAAACGCTTGTATCAAACCATGAAATTTTAGATTTTTATCGACATACAAGGTATTGGTGCGCGGACTGTCAAAGCCGGTTAAAAACATATTAACCACCAGTAAAATATCTATTTGCCCCGCGCGTACCCGTTTGGCAAGATCCTGGTAATAGTTATAAAACGACTGGCTGTCATTGGTGCTGTATTTAGTACCAAACAGCACGTTATAGTCGGCAATACAGCCATCCAGTTTGTCACGGCTGGATTGATTGATGTTGGTACCGGTGGGCAGGTCTGGCGATTCTTCGGGAATGAGGCCGTTGATAAGACCATCAGCGCCGGGATCTTCTTCATTGGCGGCATAACTAAAAATAGTGGCTATTTTTAACGGACGAATGGCGTCTACTTGCTGACTTTTAAACAGATCATAATACTTAATGGCGGTAGCGACACTGCTCACACAAAAGATTGCGTTAAAATCCGGTGACTTGGTTTTTTGCCGGTGATGAGCCAGAATATAGTCGGTGATTTTGCCCAAGCGTTGCGGACTTTCCAATAACTCTTTGGTATCAATCGACTCGACGTTAATATCAATTTCGTTGGCGCTGTCTTTGCGCTTATATTTACCGACATATTCCACGGCAAAGCGCAGAACGTTGTCATCACGTATGGCATCGACAATGACATACTTATGCAAACATTCACCAAACAGTAAGGCGGTAGTTTGTTGATTGCCTATGCTTCCTGCGGCGTTATCGGCAAAAATAGGCGTACCGGTAAACCCAAACAGTTGGGCGTTGGTAAAGAATTTCTTGATGTTTTGGTGAGTATCACCAAATTGGCTGCGGTGACATTCATCAAAAATAAATACAAATTTTTTGTCTTGCAGGTGGGCAATTTTATCCAGATAACGGCTTTTCATAATCGCGTTATTAAGTTTCTGAATCGTGGTGACAATCAGTTTGGTGCTATCGTCGGTTAATTGCGCAACCAGTTTATGGGTGTTGGTGGTGCTGTCCACACTGCCTTTAGAGAAGGCATTAAACTCATTGGCGGTCTGAAAATCCAGGTCTTTACGATCCACCACAAACATCACCTTATGCACCTTGGGTATGTGCATGATAATCTGGCTGGCCTTGAACGAAGTCAGGGTTTTACCGGAGCCGGTGGTGTGCCAAATATAGGCATTGTCCAGGCTTTTTTTAACCCGATTCACCAAGGCTTCCGTGGCGTAAAACTGGTAAGGCCGCAATATCATCAAGCATTGACTGGTCTCGTTGAGTACCGTGTAATGGGTGATCATCTTGGCGATATGACACGGTTTTAAAAATTCAGCGCTAAACTCGTGCAAATCTGACAGGCGATTATTTTGCTTGTCTGTCCAGAAAAAAGTTTGTTTGTACGATTGCTTAAGGTTGTTGGAAAAATACTTGGTATCAACGCCATTGCTGATAATAAACAATTGTACATATTGAAACAAACCGACACCGGCATCATAGGAATTATGCTGATAACGGTTGATCTGGTTAAAGGCCACTTTAAGCTCCGCACCGCGTCGCTTAAGCTCTATTTGTATCAAGGGCAAGCCGTTGATTAACAGCGTGACGTCATAGCGGTTTTTGCGCTTGCCTTCCATGGTGATTTGGTGGGTAACCTGAAACTCGTTCATGCACCAATCCGTACAGTTTAAAAAGGTCAGCCACACCGTTTCGTCATTATCGCGTTTTAAGGCAAACCGGTCGCGTACTATCTTGGCTCGTTCAAAAACACTGCCGGTATTGAGGTGATTAAGAATACGCTCAAATTCACCGACGGTTAGCGTAATATTCTGGTTATGGATTTCCAGTTGCTGCTTAAAATTGGTGAGCATTTCAAACTCGTTTTCAATGCGTACCGGTGTGTATTCCATGCCTTTTAGCTGGGCAATCAGCGCTTCTTCCAGCGCGTATTCGGATTGGGTCATGCGGGTATTAAATCAGTTCTTGAAAAATCATTGCCTTTGAACAATATGGGTTTATTGATATATTTCGCTACCGCATAACTACAACAGTCACCAAAATTTAGTTTTGCCGGATGCCGACCCTTACCATATTGCCGCCACGCAGTACGAGCCAATTTTGCTTGTTCACTATCAAAGCTAATGATGGTTGGCGTGATGACTTTCAATAATTCATCAAATTCTTTTGCTCCCTGTTCGCCTCTTTTGTATTCGATTACCATCGACGATTCGACAATGCTCACTGCACTGATATAAATATCGTCAGTATTTGCCAATCGTTTTGAATAATATCCTGCTTCCGGTTCTCCAAGTAAAATGGCAATGAGTACTGATGAATCAACAACCATTATTCATCACCCCATAAACCCATTGGGCTGTCTTCATAGCCTAATATTTCATCACCGCAACGATGATCAAGTTCTGGCAAACCGGCACAGCGTTTAGAAATTTGCATAATGGCTTGTTCTTTTGCATGGTTGTTCGTACTGGTCATTAAACGATTCGCTTGTTGCTTTAACTTGTCCTCCAGTTCTTTGATTTGTTGCTGAATAAAAGCCTGTGGCAAATTATCGGGGGTATTAATAGTGATTTGCATGATAGTTTCCTTCAATTATCTCTGTTACGTCCAAGCAAAAAGCGCAAAATGACATTGGTATCAAGAACGGTGATATTTTTCATTAGTTGCCGTTTCCCATGCTTGCTGTACCGCTTGAACTGTTGGAATATAGGTAATTATTCAGTCCCCCTCTTTAACAAAGAGGGGTTAGGGGAGATTTTATTAGATAAATCCCCCTCAATCCCCCTTTTTCAAAGGGGGGGGTGAATAAATACGTTCACTTAGCCTGGTTTCGGGGATGTATTGCAATTCGTTGATGATGTCGTCTTGAATCATGATGTTATTACCTTACGTTAAGGGTTAATGTAACAAACCTTGTTTTTGTTGCTTCAGGGCATTAAGTCATCTGTCAAACAGAGTTGTTCAAAAAAAGTAGGTTGTTGTTCATGTTGCTGCAAGTAAAAGGCTATTATTTTTGTCAGTGCTTCTTGGGCATTGTTAAAATGACCAACGGCAATCATTTCGTTAATTAATGCGTCATCCAGGGTGATTGTGGTCATGGCTTTACTCCGTAATATTAAACAAATAGCTGTTGCAACAAGCCTTGCTTGTACTGTTTTAGGGCATTAAGTTGAGTCTGATTATGACCGATTTTATCATCAAGGCTGGTGAGAAAATTGGCGATTTTGGTTTGTTCTGCAAGAGATGGATATGGAACCGGCAAACCCAAAAAACTCTCGTTTGTGATATTCATTCGGTCATGACGCGCTCCACTATTGGAAACGCTCTTCATATAGTCGTGCCAATGAGTTGTTTCAAAATATTGCTCAAAATAAGTCAATTCACCCATTTTGAATCTAAAAACCGTGTACAAAGGTGACATTACGCCCCTTATTAGATTGTTTCTTTTAATTGGTCCAACTAACGCATTACTAGAAATTCTTGGGTTATAAACAAAATCATCTACTTCAACAACGTAATAACCTCCCAAATTATTTTGATTAGCAATGTCACGGTCAAAATAATCTGCTTGGTTCACAATTCCTTGAGTTGCTGAATTGGTCAAAACATGGGATATAGTAAAATCTTTATTTTTCAATGTTACTTTAAACGCTATCTTTTCTAATTCTATGAGCTCCCACTCAGGAAACTCTTGTCCGTTATCATCTTTAAATCGTAGTTGTTGGCTAAATATCTGCTGCATTACGCCTTTTTTGTAACGCGCTAACAAGTCGGCTTTTTGTGTGATTTGAGTTATTTTTTCATCTACCGCCGTGAGAAAGTTGGCGATTTTGGTTTGTTCTTTAATTGCCGGAATACATAAATCCATAGCCAATAAATCTTGAGTATCAAGTTTGCCTGCACCGATGCCAGTACCTGAAACCATATTTAGAAGCTTATGTTCTGAAGATAAAAACCAATATAAAAGAAATTCAGATTTCAGTGACTCTTTGGGTTTTATTGATTTTACATCTTGGTTAAACGCAACGTCTTTTGTTGCAATTCCGACTGGAATTTTATTAAATAACATACTTCCTCGAACCAGAAGCAACAAAGAACCTTTTAATGCTAATTTTGAGCCGCTTGATAATCCTTCTCTAGTAATTTTTAAATCAGAATTGAAATATTTAAAACCTCGCATTGATGAAGCGCTAATCCAAGGAATACTACCATCCCAATAAGATTCAACTTGTTTTGAGGGCGTTCCACCTGAACTCCATTCCGTTTCATTTCCAAGTTCTTTAACTTCCCAAGCCCCACTAAACTCCTTAAACCTTAATCGTGGCACCTTCATAATTCATCCAGCAGTTTGAAATTCTGACTATCACACGCCTTTTTATCAAATGAAACCGTCATCTGACAGCCTGCTTTTTGATTGATACGCGCAATTAAATAATCTGAAAAATCGGCTTTGCCCTGTTCATAATCCTCATAAGCCAGAACAACGGCCTGATATGAAGCAAGCTGTAAGTCATTACTATTTAGCAAGTGCTTAAGCACATTTAAAATAATCGCTTTATCATATCGGTAAGCACGTTTTAAAACCCAGACCACTTCGCATAACGTTATTTCATTAATAAAGGCAGGATTTTCGGCTGAACATTGGTTTTCAATAAACGCTGTCGCTAATGTAGATTGTTTTTCATCATCTTGAACGATGTAGCGGATTAAAACATTGGTATCTAAGCCAATCAACGTTTTGCCCCTTCCAGTTCTATGGCCTGTTTCATCTCATCCAAGCTTATTGATTTTTCTGGCTTAGGCACCAACCCTTTAAGGTTTTTTATAGAGTTCTTTATTACAGGGGTATTTGAAATATATTCTTCAAAAATAACCAGAACCTTTACATTATCAACATTAGGCTTTGAATTTAACCAATTCAATTGATTATTGGTATAAATAGCTTCATAACTTTTTAACATGATCTTTCTCCAACAATTTTTGCTTGCGCGTCTATTAGGGGTTGTTCAGGCATTTAATATCATTTAGTCCTGTCCTTTTGTTCTTTTTCGGCTTCCAGTCGTCTATCAGCTATCAATTCATCCGCCAGGTTGACAGAAGCAGGCACCGACGACATGAGGGCTTTTAAATGGTCTTTCGCCTGCCTTTCCTGTTTCTGCTCTAAAAACAAGACAAAATCTAAAACCTCAGCTTTTAACGCCATTGGTAATGAAAAAAGATGTTGTTGTAGTTGCTCATCTAGGTGCATTTTATTATCTCCAAAAATTCAATGTCATAATTTAGCATGAAGTTATAGGGTTTGCTGTCTAGGGCAGTTGTTAAATAATTCTTAATAACTGAATTTTAACTTAATTCTTTTTCTTTCAGTGGGTTATCTGTATGCACACTGATATTGGCCACCGAGGTGGCACTATCATAAGGCGTTAAGCAACCGCAAACGGCGGTTTAATGCCTAATTCCAAACAAAACGCGGCAATGGTGGCATCCGTAGTTTTACCGGTTTGTTCCAATGCTATGAGTTGTTCGGCAATGGCGTTTAAATCAATGGCATCTTCGGCTTCAAAGGTATCAACGTAACGCGGAATATTCAGGTTGTAATCGTTGGCTTTAATGTCCTCTAAGGAAGCGACATGGCTGTATTTGGGTACATTGGTGCGGTTAACATACGCGGACACAATGTTGTCGATGTGTTCCGGTAACAGTTTATTTTGAGTTTTGACTTTCTCAAAGTGCTGACTGGCATCAATGAATAAAATATCATCGGGATGTTTGCGGCATTTCTTGAATACCAGCACGCAGGTGGGAATAGTGGTGCCATAGAATATATTGGCCGGTAAGCCAATGACGGCATCCAGACAATTGAGTTGTTCAATGATGTACTGGCGGATATGGCCTTCGGCTGCGCCTCTAAATAAGGCACCGTGCGGAAGAATACAAGCCATGGTGCCATCGTCGGCCAGTTGAAAAAGCATGTGCTGGACGAAAGCCAAATCCGCTTTTGTGGCGGGTGCCAGTTTGCCGTAGACACTGAAGCGGTCATCGCTCATCATCAACGGGCTTGGGTGCCAATGGGTAGAAAACGGGACATTGGCAACAATGGCATCAAAGCGTAAATCCAGATGCTGAGGATGCTCAAGCGTGTTTTCCTGGCGAATATCAAAGTCGGCATAATGGACATCATGCAAAATCATATTCATGCGGGCCAAGTTGTAGGTGGTGCGGTTGAGTTCTTGCCCGTATATTTTGATTTTGTAGTCTTGCGCGATTTCTTTTTTAACCCGAAGCAAGAGCGAGCCACTGCCACAGGTTGCGTCATACACGTTTTTGGGCTTTTTATTTTGGCAGGTCACCAGTTTGGCCAACAAGGTTGAAGCTTGCGGCGGGGTGTAAAATTCACCGGCTTTTTTACCGGCGCTACTGGCAAATTGACCAATCAGATATTCATAAGCGTCACCCAGGACATCGGCGGTAATGTCTTTTAAATTAAAGTCGATCTGATCCAGGTGTATCAATACCTTGGTAACCAGTTCGTTTTTGGCTTTTTCGTTGTTGCCAAGTTTTGAAGACGTTAAATCCAGGTCTTCAAACAAGTTGTTAAAGTCATCGGCGCTGTCGGTGCCGAGTGTGCTTTGTTCAATGTTTTTTAAGATGCGGGTCAGGTCTTGCAGGATAAAGTTATGGCCGTCACCTTGAGCGAGGGTATCCATCTGGTTGTTGCCTTTTAAGGCAACGGCGTGGAACAGTTCCGAGGGTTTTAAAAAGTAGCCCAGTTCTTTAACGCAGGCGTCTTTAACTTCTTTTATATATTCTGTGCCTTCTTCAGTATTTTCATCCAAACTGGCGAATTTAATACCGTCTTCTTCAAGTATTGAGTCGGCGTATAGATGGATCTTTTCTGACAGGTATTTGTAAAAGATGAAGCCTAAAATGTAGTCCCTAAATTCATCAGCCCCCATCTTGCCGCGTAAGGTGTTGGCGATATTCCAAAGTTGTTGCTGTAACTGGCGGCGTTGTTCGTCTGACATGGTTTTCCCTAAAGCTTTAAATTGGTAATTATTCAGTCCCCCTCTTTAACAAAGAGGGGTTAGGGGAGATTTTATTAGATAAATCCCCCTCATTCCCCCTTTTTCAAAGGGGGAGGTGAATACTTACTTAAATTGCGTCTATTAAAG
>Ga0194058_10001496_pt1 | contig 11632 bp, 4 predicted proteins | sample SepL4417m_MetaG_FD_155490 | JGI IMG/M metagenome (GOLD analysis project Ga0194058, IMG submission 155490) | Anoxic zone freshwater microbial communities from boreal shield lake in IISD Experimental Lakes Area, Ontario, Canada - Sep2016-L442-17m | ecosystem: Environmental > Aquatic > Freshwater >... | reverse complement strand
GGTCGAGCCGGTGAAGTTCGGCAAGTCGTGGGCCTACGCGCTTGAGTTTGATGACGGGGGGGTCTTTGCGCAAACCATCGCGGCGCCGATGCTGGAGAAGCTCAGCTTTACCGATGCGCCTCCGGGGGTTTCCGGAGGAAGGAAGATCTCCTTTGTCGCGAGCATGGCGCTTTATCCGTTTGTGCTTGATGGCGACAACGGCACGCTCCTGACATGGGAGCAGATCCGGGGGCTGCGCGACAAGGGCTGGGGAGTCTCGAACCACAGCTACTGGCATACCGGGAACCACTGGGAGCCCAAGGAGTTTCTCGACGAGGCCCAGATGCGCCGCGAGCTGTTCTGGAGCCAGGCCGTCCTGTCGCACTTCCTCGCTGGCGGGAAGGAGATCATCCGGCGGTTCGTCTATCCCAGCGGGGATTTTCACTACGGCCCGTTCCTTGCCGAATACGGATTGAACACCACCCCGGTCGCCGTCAAAAACCGGAATTCCCTTTCCGATCCGCCGGCGCCGTTTGATGCGGCAACCAAATTCCGTCTCACCGACCGCAACAACATGGATGCCGGCGCGTGGGACAAGCGGGGAGGGGACGACATGGAGTCCTTCCCTCAACCCCGCCCGGCACCGGGCGAGCTTGTTTTGGATTTTACGCACGGGATGGGCAAGGAAGGCGAGAGCAACGTCCTCCGCTGGGAGCGCCGCCTCGGCAAGATCGCTTCCGATTTTGGAGCGGGCGGCGATGACAGCGTCTGGTGTGGGGCCACCGGAGAAATCATCGCCTACCATGCGACCGCGATCAAAGCGCGGGCGGGCAGCGACAAGGGAGGGGTCTTCGTCGAGGTGCCGCCGGGCTCGTTCAAGACCCCGCTGACCTTGCGCATCAAGCTGTCCCGTCCGCTGGAGAAGCTTCCCGCCGCGCCTCCCGGAGCGTTGCTCTACCGGCAGGGCGACCAGCTCTGGCTCACCACACCGCCGGTCGGGGACGACTTGACCCCGGGGTTTCTCCGCGCGAAGCCCGCCCACACCGGGCCGTTTCAACAGAAAATCACCTTTGCGCAGCCGGTCCGCCTCGCGGCGGTGCGCATCCTGCAAAAAGGGGATCCGGGAGCCGGCTTCGTTCCGGAAATCGCCTGGCTGGCAAAGGACGGCAGCACGGGAAAAGTGCCCGTTGAAAATGCCCTGCGCTGGGTGCCGACGAAATCCCGCTGGGGCAACTGGCTGCTCTTCCCGGTCGTTCCCGACCAGCCTGCTCCGGAGGTGGTCGAGCTCAATTTTAACCCCTCGCCATGCTTCAAGCAAGTCGAGGTCTGGACGATCGAACAGTAAATATTTTATGAGAAAACAAACCCTCCTGCCGGCGCTGCTGCTGGCCATCGCCGCATCTGTCACCCCAGCTCTCAGCGCGGACGCTCCGCCCGCCCGCGAGCGCTTGCTTCACGGCATGGACTCCACCGAAGGCCTGGGCGCTGGCGGCTGGAAATTTGAGAAGGCTGGCGTCGAGATGAGCCCCGCCGGGGTCGCGCCGAAGCTCGGATCCGGGTCCGTGCGCTTTCGCGGAGTGGCCGCGATCGCCGGCGCCAAGGGCGATTTTCACCTGACGGACCAATTGCCGGGGAATTTCGTGAAGCTTGGGATGTGGGTGTATCTTTCCGAGGACTCGAACGTCAGCGAGCTGGGGTTCCAGCTTTGGGATGCCAACGGCGAGGGCCTGACCGAGAAGATTCCGGCCGACTGGCTGGGATGGCGGCATATCGAGCTCGATGCGGGCAGCAGCAAAATCGTGCCGGCCTGGAAGCAGCCGGACCAGAACGGCGTGCTGGAGCAGCCGATCCGAGCGCTCAACCTCGCATGGTTCGCCAAAGAACCCGGCCCGTCCCATCTCGAAGTGGACGCCCTGACCGGTGTTTTTGGCGATACAGGAGAGCCGGTTGCCCCGTTGGATCTGAAGATTGAGCTTCCCAGGTCCACCGCTGCCCGCGCCCCGATGGGCGGATCCCTCGTCCTCCACAATTCCACAGGCAAGCCGCTGCAGGCCACCGGGGAATACACGCTCATCTCCAACCCTCAGCTGATCTCAGTTCCCGTAGCAGATCCGGTCCATGGATTGGACATCGCGCGCGGGGCCAAGGCCTGGACGATCGATAAAGATGGTGAGGCTCCGGATCCGACGCTCACCGACGGGCTCGTCTTCACGAACCGCGAAATCGCATGGGGCAATACTGAGGCTGAGGTGAAGCAGCGCATCGATCTGGGGGCCCCGCACAAGGTCACAAAGCTGGCGATTTTCCCGACCGATGCCAACTGGCTGTGGAACGCAGAGGTCTCCGCATCGATGGACGGCACCAGCTTCCAGGTCATCCCCGGCATGGAGAAGCTCGACCTCTTCAAGCGCTGGACCGGCTTGGAAGCGGTTTGCGCGGCCCCCGTCGAGGCCAGGTTTATCCAGCTGCGCTACTTCAAAGAAGGCGAGGCACCGAAGCGTTTCAGCCTCCCCAACGAGATCCAAATTTACGACGGGATCAGCGCTGAGGATAAGGTCATTCCTGAATTGGGAGGGACCGTCGCCAAGGGGAAATTTTCTGTCGAGGTTCCTGCGCGCAGCTTTGCGGTCCACCCGCTGAAGGAAATCTCCCTCCCCGAAGACGGGGCCTACCTCCTGCGCGTCGAGGTGGCGGGAGGCGGGCTGTCCGTCTCGTCGCAAAAAGCGGTCATCACTTCTCCGGCTCCAAACAAGCCGGAAGATGCCGCTGCGTCGCGGTTCGGGATCAACGCTTCGAGCTTTGATCTGGCCGACGAATGGGGGCCGTTTGGGTTCGGATGGGTGCGGTTCGAGAACATGAAATGGCTGATGTTTTCGCCTTCTCCAGGCGAGTTCCGCTTCGATGGCTCGGTCGGCCCCTGGCAGATCCGGTTCGACGAGTTCATGAAGCGCTACAACGCGTGCGGCATGAAGGTGCTGCCCTACATCTTCATGGTCCCCGAATACGCCACGTCGGCCGGTCCGGAAGCCAACAAAAAGATGCGCGCATCGTTTCCTCCGAAAGACCCGGCCGAATACGGCGAGGCCGTCTTCCAGGTCGTCGCCCGCTACGGGTCGAACAAGGTGCCCGCAGACAAGCTCAAGTCCCCGGACAAGCTTACCGGACTGAACCAGATCGGCGCGGTCGAGATCTGGAATGAGCCGAACCTCAACCCGAAACCCGATGCCGGCTGGGGCGCGTGGGCTGGCCCGCTCGACCAATTCTGGCCGGTGTTTCGCGTCGGTGCAGAGGCGGCAAAGGCTGCGGATCCTAAGCTCCCGGTCACGAGCCCGGGCATGGCCGGGCTGACGCTCGAAGTCCTCGAACCGCTCCGCAAATTCCAGTATCCCGATGGAAAAACTCCGCTGGATTTCATGGATATCCTCAACGTCCATTACTATAGCGGCCGCCAGACGCCTGAGACTGCGACCAAGGACGCCAACGTTGTCCGCCAAGGCGACGAGCAATCCGCGATCACCTACCCGGTCAACCTGCGCGAGCTGATCGACTGGCGGAATCTCTACCTGCCGGGCAAGCCGATCTGGCTCACCGAAACCGGCTACGACAGCAGCGGATCCCATGGCATTGACGAAAGGCTGCAGGCTGCGAGGATTCCGCGCGTGACCCTGATGGCGCTTGCGGCAGGCGTGGACAAGGTGTTCATCTATCGCGAGGCGGGGTCCACGCCATCGCAGCATGCTGCTGCGGGGCTCCTGCGCAACGATTCCTCTCCGAAGCCATCTTACTTTAGCGTGGCCACGCTGCTCCGCGAGCTCGCCGGTCTCGCCCAAGGCCCGTCTCCGAAGCTGGCCGATCCGGACCCCAACATCTGGCTCTATGCCTGGGAAACGCCGAAGGGAAAGGTCCTGACTGCCTGGACGGTCAACGGGGAGGCCACGCTTTCTCTCGGAGCCGGAGAGTGTGAGGTGGTGGATTCGTTTGGCGGACGCCGGAAGGTCTCTGGCAAGGCCATCCCAGTAGGGGAGTTCCCGGTTTATATCCATGGTGTCGGAGGCTGGCCGGAGGTCGCCGCTCGTCTGGCCGCCGCCAAGGAGGCGGAGGCGAAGCGGGCTGCCGCTGAGAAAACGGCAACCTCCCTTCGCGCGCTCCTGTTTGACTTCGGCCCGGCCGATCAGGTCGGCATCCTCCGCGGCCTCGGCGCACCAAGGAATTTTTCCGCAGTGACCGGCGAGACCGCGTTCGCGTCCGGATTGGGTTTCGGGTTCGAGAAGGTTCCGGTTATTTGCCAGGAGAAAAAGTGGATGAAAGACCTGCTGGAGCGGGATTCCTGCCGCCTGGATAAGAACAACCAGTTCGTCTTTGACGTGCCACCGGGGAAATACACGCTCACCCTCTCGGCCGGTTCGATCGGGGCCGGCGTGCAAGCCCTAATCTCGCTCGAGGGCGCCACGAAGGCCGACGGCTCGGCGGCCGCCTTTGAGTTCGGTGACAAAACTCCGCCGCAATCTGCGGAGGTTCTCGTCTCCTCTCCCCGGGTTCGCCTGAGCACGGACAGGCTTGCCGACCTGCGCTGGATGACTCTCGTGGAGTCCGATGGGAAATCTCCGGATTCCGGCAAGGGGAAGCCTTAACCCGGAAAACTCACCATGCAGAAGCTCATCGCGCTAACCATTTGTCCGGGTTAACCCGCATGTTAACCGGGCGCTTCTCAAATGAACTGATCTCGGGGGCTACCTCACGCGCCGGATCCTGGAGCCCATTTCCTCCCGCTGCAGAGCGCGCCGCATGGGAGGGCCTGCTCCGGCATCCGCTCAACGTGCGGCGCATGGAGGACGTGCTCGCCAGATCCTCGGAATTGCTCGGGCGGGAGATCCCCGTCCTGCCGGTGAGAGGGTTCTCGGAGGTTGTCCGGTCGGGAGAAAGAAAAACTTACGAGAGCGCGTATTTTTCCCGGCGCCGGGACATGGCCTCCCTGGTCCTCTCAACCTGCTTTTCTCCGGATCCCGCGAGGCTTGAGGCAGCCTTGGATTTCGCGTGGGCGATCTGCGAAGAAACCTCGTGGGCGTTGCCCGCGCATATCGATCGCCGCAGCCCCAACGATATCATGCCGGAAATCCGACGCCCGACATTGGACATTTTTTCCTGCGAGACGGCCGCCGTGCTGGCCGAGACCGTCCATTTGCTCAGAGAGGAACTTGGCGGGCTGTCGCCCGTGATCGCCGAGCGGATCGAGGGGGAGATCGTCCGGCGGATCATCGAGCCTTTCGAGCAGCGCGACGACTTCTGGTGGCTCGCAGGGGAAAATAATTGGAACCCCTGGTGCGTCTCTGCCACCCTCTTTGCCGCCGCGCATGTCATCCGGGATCCGGAGCGCCTCGAGGGGATCATCCGCCGCTGCATGGCGGCTCTCGACCGTTTCATCGCTCGCTACCCGGAGGACGGGTGCTGCGACGAGGGGGCCATGTATTGGGCGGCATCTCCGGGGGCTTTGCTGGTCGCGTTGGAGGTGCTTTACTCCCTCAGCGACGGGAGGATCAGCATCTATGACGAGCCGAAAATCTCCGCCATGGCCCAATACATCGGCCACGTCCACCTCGGGGGCGGCCACAGTTTCAACTACGGCGACTGCCCTCCGAGGCTCGGTGCCGTTTCGGGCAGAGCCTATCGGTTTGGCGAAAGGGTCGGCGATGAGTCGCTGAAGGGGTTTGCCCTCCTTGCACGGCAGGGATGGCGGCCCGGTGGCGAACCCGTCTCCACCCTGGGAAACATCCCCGGCGGGGGAGGTTGCGGATCTTTGCTGCAGGCGCTGCGGGAGCTGTTCTGGGTCCCTGCAGAAGCTGTCTCACAGAGCCCTTCCGTGCCGCTTGGCCACTGGTATCCGGAGATGGAGGTGCTGGTCGCCCGATCTGCGGCAGAGCCTGCGCCAGCGATCGTTCTGGGGGCTAAGGGCGGGACGAACGGAGTGAGCCATAACCACAACGACATCGGGTCTTTTGTCATCAACTCCTCCGGCTCCCCGGTGATCGTTGATGTTGGAAACGGGGCCTACACCCGGCAGACCTTCGGGTGCGAGCGCTATGCCATGTGGTGGAATGCAAGCCGGGGGCACAACGTCCTGCAGTTCGGTGACCACGAGCAGCTCCAGGGCGCGGATTTTCACGCCGAGCTCATCGATGTCGACGAGAGCGAAGCCAGTGTCAGGCTGGTTTTTGAGCTGGCCGGGGCCTACCCTTCCGAGGCTGGGGTCGAGAGCTGGCGTCGCTCTTGCTTTCTGCGCCGGGGCGAGTCCCCGTCGGTGACCCTCACCGATAGCTTCCGCCTCCGCCGCCCGATGAAGGTCCAGTTCCCGCTCTTTACCCCTTGTTCTTTCGATGTCGGAGAAGGGAAGGCCGTTTTTAAGATTTCTGAGGGCTGCGGCGTCGCCATGACCTGGGATCCCCGTGCCTTACAAGTCACCCCCGTTCCTCTCGAATCGGACGAGCCGATTTTTCAGGAGGCCTGGGGAGGGGGATTGCGGAAGCTGCTCTGCCGGATTCCTGGCGAGGTCGCCCAGGCGGAATACCAGTTATCGTTCGAGCCATGCCGGCTCGGGAAACCGAACGGCTTCCGGGAACCGTTAGCAACTTGAGAACAACTATGAAAACGATCATTAGCTATCTGCCTTTTGAGGACGCCAACCCGACCACCCACTGGGATCGCGGAAGCTGGCCGTGCCGCTGGATCAGCCACCCGGCAGCGCCCCTGCCGCCGCTTGTCACAGCCTACAAAAGGGAGTTCCTCCTGCCGGGGAAAGCGTCGGTCCGCATCCATGTCAGCGCCGACGAGCGGTACGAGCTGTTCCTCGACGGCGAGCGGGTCGGGCGCGGGCCGGAACGTGGGGCACCGCACTGGTGGTATTTCGAAACTTATGACCTGGACTTGGAAAAGGGGAACCATGTCATCGTGGCCCGCGTCTGGTCGCTGGGCGGAAAGATGGCGCCCACAGCGCAGATGAGCGTGGCTCCGGGATTTCTTTTGGCCCCCGAGGGCGAGGAGTTTCTGAAGCTCCTCGGCACAGGAATTGCCCCGTGGGAAGCCCTGGTATTCGACGGATTTGCCTACACTCCGGGGATCCTGAGCTTTGGAGTCGGCTACAATGTGGACATGGACGGAAGCCGTTTCCCATGGGGCTGGGAGCGGGGGGATTGCGGTGGCTGGGTGCCTGCCTCTCCGGGGGAGACAGCCAAAAGCGGATACTACGCCAACCTCTGCAAAGATTCCCATCTGCTGTATCCCGGCACGCTCCCGGCGATGCTGGATATTCCGCGCCGCATCGGGGCCGTCCGGCACGCCTCCCCTGTCGAAGGCTTGGATACCAGGCCGTTGAGCGTCCTAGCCGCCAAGAGCGATGCGGACATGGTGAATCGCTGGCAATGCCTGCTCGCAGGCGAATCCCCGGCGCATGTTCCGCCACAGACGACCCTGCGCGTGATCATCGATTTGGAGGACTACTATTGCGCCTATCCTCAAGTCATCACCAGCGGAGGGAAGGGCGCGCTCGTCCGGCTGCACTGGGCCGAGTCGCTCTTCAATGCCCCGGACGCCAAGAGCGATTACCGGAAACAGACCGACAGCAAGGGGAACCGGAACGAGATCGAGGGGAAATTCTTTATTGGGGTGGGCGATGTCTTTCGTCCTGACGGCGGCGGGCGGCGGGAGTTCCAACCGCTTTGGTGGATGTCCGGCAGATACTTGGAAATCGTGGTCCAGACGGGGGACGAGCCTATGGACATCGAGGGCCTGAACTTCTTCGAGACCCGCTATCCGCTTGAGATGGAGAGCCGGTTTCAATTGGAAAATCATGCGCTCGAGGGCTGCCTGCCCATCATGGTCCGGGCGATGCAGATGTGCGCGCATGAGACCTATTTCGATTGCCCCTATTACGAGCAGCTCATGTATGTGGGCGACACGCGGTTGGAGGTGCTCAGCCACTACGCGATGCAGCACGACTCGCGCCTGCCGCGCAAGGCGGTTCACCTCTTCGATATCTCGCGTGTCCCGAAGGGCCTGACCCAGTGCCGCTACCCCAGCGACAGCCTGTCGTTCATTCCTCCGTTTTCGCTCTGGTGGGTCGCCATGGTTCACGATCTCGCGCTCTGGCGCGGCGAGATCGACCAGGTGAGGAGGACCATGCCGTTCTGCCGCTCAATGCTCGATTTCTTTCTTGGGCACCTCAATGCCGACGGGGTTTTTCAAGCCGTCGAGGGGTGGAACTTTATGGACTGGGTGCCGACGTGGTCATGGGGATGCCCACCAGACGGCGAGTGCAGCGTCAACAGCGTCCAGGGGTGGCAGCTCGCGCATGTCCTCGGGCTGGCTGCCGAGGTCGAGGAGTGGCTTGGCGAGCAGGACATGGCCGCCCGGTGGAGAAGGCGGGCGAAGCAGCTTGCCGCCAGCCTCAACAAGGTTTTCTGGGATGAGGGGAGGGGGCTCTTTGCCGACAACCCGTCAAAGTCCCGCTGGTCGGAGCACTCGCAGTGCCTGGCGATCCTGAGCGGCCAGCTCGATGCCCCGACGGCAGCGCGCGTGATGGACGCGATGATCCGATCGGAAGATCTGGAGCGGACGACCATCTACTTCACCCACTACTACTTCGAGGCCTGCCGGATGCTCGGCCGGTCGGATGCGATGATGTCCCGCCTCGGCCTCTGGTTTGACCTGGAGAAGCGCGGGTTCAAAACGACGTTTGAGAAGCCAGGAGACTCGCGCTCCGACTGCCACGCGTGGGGCGCGCACCCGATCTATCACTACTACGCGACGATCCTCGGGGTTCGTCCCTCGCACATGGGATTCGAGCGCGTGGAAATCCGTCCCCAGCTTGGCGGGATGAAATCGGCGGCGGGAAAGCTCGTCCACCCACGCGGCCGGATCGAGGTCGATTTCCACCACGAGAATAACCAGTTTGATGCCTCCGTGAGCCTGCCCGATGGAATTGCCGGAGTTTTTATCCATCCGGGCGGGGAAGAAAAACTCGAGCCCGGAACCACCCGGCTCACGATCCCTTGGACAACTGAAACCACAAAACTCTAACTGAACCCATGAGCAAAAAAACCGCAAAAGATCCGATCGGAAAGTTCGGCCGCTTCGACGACGAGGCCAACGAATTTGTCATCACGACCCCGCAGACGCCCCGCCGCTGGGAAAACCGCCTGTGGAATGACAAGCTCAACATCCAAATCTCAAACCACGGGACCGGGATCGCCTACAAGCGGGACAACAACGGAAGGTTTGTCATTTTCAACTACAAGTGCCCAAACCGCTTCCTCTACGTGTACGACAGGAAGGAGAAGGATCTTTGGTGCCCGAACTGGTTTCCAGCAGGCGGAGATCTCACCTCCTACGCGGTCCGGCACGGGCTGAAATACACCATCTTCAAGGCGGAGAAGAATGGCGTCGAGCTGACCTGGAGCGTCACCGTCCACCACAAGGACGCGGCGGAGCTGTGGAGGATCGAGGTCGTCAACAAGAGCCCGGGCGCGAAAGACCTTCTCATCGTCCCGTTTTATCAGGTCGACCTCAGCCTCAACGATCCTTACTTCGGCCCGGTCAACCGCTACCGGTCGTTCGTCTCGGAGAAGGACAACTGCATCTACGTCAAGAACAGCGCGTTCGTGCGCAAGGCAGAGGATGATGCGCTCTGCTTCCATGCCGACCGCCCGATCACGAAATATGAGATGAACATGGAGTATTTCCTGAAGGGATTCTCCACCCTCACCGCCCCGCGAACCATCCTTTCCGATGAGTGGTCGAACTCTTTCATCGATGACGATGAGCAGCCGTGCCTCGCAGTCGGATTCGACTTCAAGCTGAAGAAAGGCGGGGCCTCGGAAATGAATGTCGAGATATTCACCGCCGACAATATCAAGCACGCCGCGAAGCTGGGCGCGGGCTACGCCAAGGAAGGGGCCTTCGACGCATCCATCGCCAAACATGCCAAGGACGCCGCGCGCATGCTGTCGATGAACAACATCAAGACCGACGATCCTTCCTTCGATCGCTATGTGAATGTCTGGATCAAGCACCAGCTCTGGCACAATGCCGAGTGGAACCGCGGCTGGGGCCAGGGGTTTCGCGATGCGATGTCGGACTGCGATATGTTTCGGGCGTTCGATCCCGGCTACGTCCGCAAGCGCATCCTGCAGGCCGCCGCGCACGTCTATGCCGACGGCCATTCGGTCCGCTCGTTCTTCCCTCCGGTCGAGAAACCGTATTTTGATGGCGGCGTCTGGTTTCAGAACGCCGTCTGCCAATACATCCGTGAGACCGGCGACATGTCGCTGCTCGACGAGCGCGTGCCCTATTTCAAAAGCCATGAGGCCGATACGATCCTGGGCCACCTGAAGCGGACGGTCGTGTTCCTCGATAAGCAGCGAGGTCCGGACAACATCTGCCGGATGGGATTCGGCGATTGGAACGATGCCGTGGGGGGAGTTGACCGTGCGGGGAAAGGCCAGTCGATCTGGATCACCATGGCCTACATCTTCGGCCTCAGAAACTCGTCGCAGCTGCTCGGGGCGATCGGAGATCCCGACGCCGCAGCTTACGCGCGGCGCGCGGACGAGCTGGCCGGCATCCTCAATAAAAAGTTTTTTGAGGGCGACCGGTATATCCGGGCGGTGACCGATGCCGGGCGCCGCATCGGATCCAAGAAGAACGACGAAGGCAAGATGTGGATCGAGCCGCAGGGATGGTCGCTCTTCGCCGGGGTGGCCGACGCCGCAAAGGCAAAAAAAATCGTGGAGTCGATGCGCCGCGAGCTCTACGTCCCATACGGGGTGATGCTGCTCGCGCCGGCGTTCACCAAATACCAGGAGGACGTGGGACGGATTTCCAACGACATGCCGGGCATTGTCGAAAACGGCTCAAACTACGTCCAAGGGATGCTGTTCTATACCTACGGGCTGACCCAGGCGGACATGCCGGACGAGTCGTTCGACCTCCTCTGCCGGGTGCTCCCGACCAACCCGGAAAACCCGCCGGAACAATCCCGGATCGAGCCGTTCCAGATCACCAACTCGTTTCAAGGGCCCGCGTCGAAACACCCGGGACGTGCCATGTATGCCTGGCGGACCGGCTCGGCAGGCTGGTTCCTGAAAACCGTATGGGACGGGCTCGTTGGCATCGTTCCGGACTTTGACGGCGTGAACATCCATGCCCGCATCCCGAAAAAGCTGGGCGATAAAATCGAGGCGACGCGGATGATCCGCGGCGGGCTGATCCGGTTCGAGATCGCCCGGCGCGGCCGTGAAACCCAGGGAGCCGCCTTCACTCTGCGCGTCAAGAACGGCGAGAAAATCCGCTATGAAGATCTTCGTGAGGGCGCGCGAGTCCTCATCACGGTGTAGCCCCGGGGTGCGCCTGATCCATAGTCGTTCTGGATGTGGAAGCGGCATCTTGCCGCTTCCTTGCTGGCGTCATTTCCTTCGGGCTCCCCTTTGCTATTCGAGCATCTTCGCTTGGGCGTCCTGCTCGCTCAGCCCGCCTGCCACAAGCATCCGGGTCGCTTTCTCTATCACCGCTCTGAGCGCAGCATCTATCTTAACCCAAGTTTCTTATGGATGGGCTTGAACCCGCATAAAACCTAGGGGTGGGCTCCAAAGGCACTACAAAGTCG
>Ga0194058_10001493_pt1 | contig 11638 bp, 8 predicted proteins | sample SepL4417m_MetaG_FD_155490 | JGI IMG/M metagenome (GOLD analysis project Ga0194058, IMG submission 155490) | Anoxic zone freshwater microbial communities from boreal shield lake in IISD Experimental Lakes Area, Ontario, Canada - Sep2016-L442-17m | ecosystem: Environmental > Aquatic > Freshwater >... | reverse complement strand
CCCCGTCAACCGCGACGACGCGCGCCATCACCTCTACACGGATGGCGGCGCGCGCGGCAATCCCGGCCCGGCCGGCATCGGCGCCGTGCTGCTCACCGCCTCCGGCGACGTCGTCGAGGAGCTCGGCGACTTCATCGGCAAGGCGACCAACAACGTCGCCGAGTACCAGGCGCTGCTGGCCGGGCTCGAGCTGGCGCTCGACCGCGGCGTCGAGCGCCTCGACGTCTTCCTGGACAGCGAGCTCGTGGTGCGTCAGGTCAACGGCCAGTACAAGGTCAAGGACGCAGGCCTGAAGCCGTTGCACGCGCAGGCCTGCCTGCTCCTCAGCCGCTTCCACGAGGTCGACGTGAAGCACGTGCGCCGCGAGCAGAACGTCGAAGCCGACCGTCTGGTCAACGAAGCGATCGACGCCGCCGGCCACTGACGCCGGCCGCTTCCCGGGTCGGGGTGCCGCCTTCCATCGTCTGCAGATCGCCCACGGAGTGGGTAGTTATTACCCACTGAATGGTTGATTTGCATGGCTGAGAGCCGTATCATGCGCTCATGATCGAACGCGCCCTCACGCCCCGACTGCTCGACGCTCTTGGCGACCGTCCCGTGACGCTGCTCGCCGGAGCGCGCCAGAGCGGCAAGAGCACGCTCGCACTTGCGGTCGCCGGCGGCGCCCACCCGGCGCGGTATCTCACCTTCGACGATCCGCCGACCTTGGCCGCGGCCGCCGGCGACCCCGTCGGCTTCCTCGCCGGCCTGTCGGGCGACATCGTGCTCGACGAGGTCCAGCTCGTACCCGAGCTCTTTCCCTCCCTCAAAGCCACTGTCGATCGCGATCGTCGGCCGGGGCGATTCCTCCTCACCGGGTCGGCGCAAGTGCTGTTGCTGCCGCGCCTGTCCGAGTCGCTCGCGGGGCGCATGGAGATCCTCACGCTCTGGCCGCTGGCGCAATGTGAGGTCACAGGCGCCGGCGGTTCGTTCATCGACACGATGCTCGCCGGGGAGCCCCTCCGCGACGGACTGCGCACAGGCGCTCGATCCAGACTTCCAACTCCCGAAGACGTGCGCCGGCTGATCGTGCTCGGCGGCTTCCCCGAGGTGCGGACCCTGCGTAACGCGCAGCGCCGCGGCGCCTGGTTCGCGTCCTATGTCACGACGATCCTGCAGCGCGACGTGCGCGACATTGCCAATGTCGACGGGTTGGTGACGATGCCCACGTTGCTTCAGCTGCTGGCGGCGCGCAGCGCCACGCTGCTCAACGCCAGCGAGCTCTCGCGCAGCGCCGGCCTCAAGCTGACGACGCTGAACCGCTATCTGGCGCTGCTGGAGACGGTCTATCTGGTGCAGCGCCTGCCCGCCTGGACGCCCAACCTCGGCAAGCGCCTGGTGAAGTCGCCCAAACTGCACTTCGTCGACAGCGGGCTGGCGGCGCACCTTATCGGCCTTGACGAACGAGGGCTGGGCGCCGCGCCGCAGGCGCTCGGCGCTCTGCTCGAGACGTTCGTGGTCAACGAGCTTCAGAAGCAGCTCGGTTGGGCGCGCGCTCGCGCCCGGCTGTTCCACTTTCGCAGCGCCGATCGCAAGGAGGTCGACATCGTCATCGAAGATGCGACCGGGCACATCGTCGGCGTGGAAGTCAGAGCGACGTCCACGCCCGGTCAGGCCGACTTCAGCGGGCTGCGCGCCCTCCAGGAGCTCGCCGGCGAGCGCTTCGTGCGCGGCGTGGTGCTGCATCTTGGCGACGCCGCCCTGCCGTTCGGCGACAGGCTCGAGGCCGCCCCGGTGGCCAGCCTCTGGCTGGCATAGGGCGGCGCGCTGACGGGGTCGTGAGGCGGGGCCGGCTTCGCCCGCCCCGATTGCGCCCCCGCCCGGGGGTCTGGTATCATCCCCGCTTGCTGCGGGTGTAGCTCAGTTGGCTAGAGCGTCTGCTTGCCATGCAGAAGGTCGAGGGTTCGAGTCCCTTCACCCGCTCCAATCTCCCTTCACAGGGCGAGGCAGAGGACAGAGGCGATGTGCTCTGTCGTCTGCCTTTCGTCGTTGTGAGGGAGGCCCACGTCGGGGCGGCGTAGCCAAGTGGTAAGGCAGAGGTCTGCAAAACCTCCATCATCGGTTCAACTCCGATCGCCGCCTCCAGCTTCTCTCCTGCAAATCAGCACTTCTTTCTCGTGCGCCGACGCGTACGTTCGCCCAAATGCCGACATGGTGCCGACGGGAGGTCGGATGAGAAGACTGTCGAGGACCAACAATCTGCGCTTGGCATCATCCTCATGGTGACCGGGATCATCGCCCTCGTACACGCGCTGCTCTCAAGCAGCACCCATTTGGGCACGCGGCCCACCTTCATCATCGGCATCGTACTTGTCGTACTTGGTTTGCCGTTCCTGATCGCCGCACTGCGCTCTCACAGCGAGGCGAGGTGAAGTACCGTTCCATCCCCGTGGCGCGATGACTGCCGGCCTGGACATGGATGCGCTCGGAGGCAGCGAGACAGCGGAGCGCTGTCGCAGGATCTGACCGACCTGTTCGTCGCGATCGGCGAAGCCGCCCAGGATCGCGGCGTCGGCGTCGTCCTTCTCATCGACGACCTCGCCAAAGGCGACGTGACCTTCGCCTTCGCGGAGATCAAGGCGCCGGTCAAAGATCGTCTGCGCAGCTACGGGGCCCACCGGGAGATCGGCAAGCAGAGCGTCTTCTCGACCATCGGTCACGCGATCACCGAGTATCTCGAAGAGGCCAGCGGGGACCCACTCGAGTGGGTCGACGATTACGACGGTCCGAAGAAGACGCCCAAGGGCTGAGGGCACGCCCGGGCGCGCTTCCGCCGACGCCGTGGTTCACGGGCGCCATGGCGACGTGCACCTCGAGAAAGCGCCAGTGTGAGCTGCCGCGCCGAGCGATGTCGTACACTGGGAGGTATCCGAGTCTCCTGCTCTTGATTCCGTCGTAGGGAGCAAGCTGTGGCGCCGATATCCTCCGAGGACGAGTTCGCCGCTCGAATCCACCAGTTGTGCGCGCTCCCGCATGAGACAGAGTGGGTTGAGTTAAAGCTGAACAACTCGAAGCCGGAGGACATCGGCACCAACGTTTCGGCTCTCGCGAACTCCGCCGCTCTGTGCGGCGAGCCGCTGGCTTTCATTGTCTGGGGCGTGGATGACGCAACTCACGCCGTCGAAGGCACCACTTTCAGACCAGCCAAGAGGAAGATCGGCAACGAAGAGCTCGAGAGTTGGCTCTCGAGGAATCTCACGCCTGCCGTCCATCTCCGGTTCTTCGAAGGCATGGTGGAGGGTCACAGGGCGGTGCTCCTGGAGATAGGCCGCGCCACTCACCAGCCAGTGCGCTTCAGAGAGAGCGAGCACGTCCGCGTTGGCTCCTACACCAAGCGGCTCAAGGACCACCCGGAAAAGGAGAAGCAGCTCTGGAAGTCCTTTGAGCGCACCCCGTTCGAGGTTTGCGAGGCAGAGGATCGCGTCACTGACGATGAGGTCCTCAGCCTGCTCGACTATCCAGCCTACTTCGACCTCATGATGCTTCCGCTGCCTCCAACGATGCAGGCCATACTCCAGGCCCTCGAACAAGACGGTCTCATCAAGGAGTCTCGCAAGTCCGGCTGGTGCATCAAGAACCTGGGAGCGATTCTGTTCGCGAAGCGGCTCACGGACTTCGCGTCGCTGCGCCGCAAAGCTGTAAGGGTCATTGTGTACGCGGGCAGCGGTCGTCTTGAAACGGTGAGGGAGAGAGCGGGCATCAAGGGCTATGCCGCGGGCTTCGAAGGGCTGATCGCCTATGTCAATGGTCTACTGCCGATCAACGAGGTCGTGCACCAGGCCCTTCGGCGCGAAGTCCCTGTCTACCCGGAACCCGCCGTTCGCGAGCTCGTTGCCAACGCGCTACTGCATCAGGATTTCACCATTCGTGGAGCAGGCCCGATGGTGGAAGTCTTCACCAACCGCATGGAGATCTCGAATCCGGGCATCCCGCTCGTGTCGATTGATCGCTTCCTGGACAGCCCACCCAAGTCGAGGAACGAGGCTCTGGCCTCGATGATGCGCCGTGTGGGCGTATGCGAGGAGCGAGGCAGTGGCATCGACAAGGTCGTGTTCCAGACCGAGCTCTTCCAGCTGCCCGCCCCGCGCTTCGAAGTCGTCGAGGATACGACCCGCGCAGTTCTGCTGGCTCCCATCCCCCTCAATAGGATGGAGAAGGATGATCGCATCAGGGCCTGCTACCTCCACGCCTGCCTCAAGCGCGTGAACTCCGAGTTCCTGACAAACTCATCGGTGAGGGAGCGCTTTGGCATAGTGGCAAGGAACTCGGCAACGGCTTCGAGACTGATCAAGGAGGCCGTTGAAGCTGGGAGGATTCTCCCGTATGACCCCGACGCGTCGAAGAAGTTCATGAAGTACGTGCCTTGGTGGGCCAACTAGAATCCAATACCGCCCCGCCCGCTATTTGACAGCTAGTTCAGTCTGGGCTGTCTGTTGGGGCATCGGCTTCAAGAAACTCCCTGCACATGAGCCACATTCGGATTCGCATCCGTATTTGATGGCTGCATGATTTCGGGAGAGAGCCATTCGGTCAGGTCCCGGCGGCGTCTGTCTCTGCGCCCGTGCTCTCCGTCCTATGGCAGTGGTAAGGTTGACGAAGTCGATGCCCTGAGGTGGCGGCATCAGCCAGATGCGCCCACTGAAAGCCTTGGGCACTGTCACAAGGGCGTCAGCAGAGGGGCCACTCGTGCAGCTGACCTGCTATCGAGCCGCGGGACATGATCGGCGGTCTGAGGAGACGCTTGGGTACCTCTGAGGTCGACCTCGTTCGCCTGTTCAAGCTCCGCCTTGTCGTCGCGCGTCACGGCGAGATGGACCTTGCCAAGTGGTGGAACAGCAACGGCATGCTCGGCCGCCGCGGCGCGGTGGTGCTCGAGCGGGGCTTCCCGCGCACTCACTTCTTTGCCCAGGCGCGCGCGGTCTTCGCGATAGCTCGTACCCGCTGCGCCGAGATCTTCGATCCGCCCGCATGCATGACGCTCTGGCATCTCCCGGCGGAGCTCGAAGATCAGTTCGAGGACGAGTGGCACCGCTGGCTCGACCACTACGAGGAATGGACGCCGTTCTTCGAGCGCCTGCAACAGCTGCCGGGCGGTGACCTGCTCGACGAGCTGGCGGAGCTCGAGCTGATCGATGCCGCCACCCGCGAGTCCGTCGCGAGGCTTCGCCAATCGTCAGAGGGCCGCTCGATCGCCTTGCCGGGCGTCCACGAGCCCAGCGATGACATCGTCACCCTGCTCGCAGCCGCATTCGCGCGCAGCGAGCCTGGGGCGCTACTCATCCCGTACGCGCGACTGGATTCCAGCACATGACCGCCGAGCGCGCCAACGTCGTCTCGTCATTCACGATCGTCAAGGGCTCCCTCATCGAGGAGACCTATGCCGCCTTCCGCGCGTGGGACTTCGCGCTGACGAAGCGAGAGAACCTCGCGCACATGCGCGAGACGGGCGTGCTTGGTGCGCGCGCCAACTGGAGCCTGAACGTCGCCAAAGTGATCAATCGCCGCTTCGACCCCGCCGGCCGTGACCGCCCGCTGGTCGAGCTCGCCAAGTCTGGCTGCGACATGGACATCTGGAAGCCCATCCTGCTCTGGCACATGACCCGCGACGAGTTCCTGGTCCGCGACTTCCTCGTCACGTGGCTGTATCCGCGCTTCGCCGAGGGAGCCTTTCGCCTGCGCCCCGACGACGTCGCCGCGTATCTGCAGTCGCTCAAGAGAAGGAAGGGCATCGAGTGGTCGGGCGCCTGGACGGAGCGGACCACCGAGCGCGTCGCCATCGGCCTGCTGCGCATTGCCGCCGACTTCGGCCTTTTCAGCGGCACCACGGTCAAGGAGTTCGCGTCGTACCATCTGCCGGAAGAGAGTTTCCTGTACGTGCTCCACGCGCTCGCCGAGATCAATCCCAGCGCCCGCTCCATCATCGAGAGCGCGGACTGGCACATGTACCTCCTCGACCAGGGCGACGTGGAGCGCGAGCTGCTGCGCCTGCACCAGTTCCACAAGCTGCGCTACGAAGTCGCCGGCAGCCTGATGAGCCTCGACCTGCCGTCCGCCTCGCTCGTGGAGTACGCCAAGGAGCTCACGCCATGACTCCCGCTGATGACTGGAAGGAGCGGCTGACCGACAAGCTCGAGCCGATCCTGAAGCAGCACGACCCGCGCCCTGCGATCAGCTCCTACCACGACATGCCCTACGCCATCTTGCGCTACCCGCCCGAAGCCGAGTTAGCGCTGCGTCAGGAGGTCGCGCTTCTCCGCACGAGGCTCGAAGCCGCCGGGAAGCGAGTCACGACCATCTCGCTGGCGCAGTGCATGCAGGAGGCGCTCGAGGCCGAGGGCCTCGACACCGCAGCGCTGGCTGAGGCCGAGAGGCAGGTCGGTTTGCCGGAGACCATCGAGACGATCCACCAGGTGCTCAGCGAGTATCAGCCGCTGGACGGGCTCGTCGCGGCCAAGCTGCCGGCAGACGCCGACCCCCTGCGCGACGTGGTCTTCATCGTGCGAGCCGGTGCTCTGTTCCCGCTGTACCGCACGCACGCCCTCCTGGAGCAACTCAAGGGCAAGCTCAAGGTTCCCGCGGTGCTTTTCTACCCGGGCACCATCGAGGGCCCCACGGGCCTGCGCTTCATGGGCGTGCTCGACGCCGAACACAACTACCGACCGAAGATCTTCTGAGGTGACGGCGATGACTGTGACGAGCATACGAGGCCTCTTCGCGAGCGACATCTCGCGCGAGATCGAGGAGATCATCAAGGTCGACCAGGCCGACGAGCGCATCGTCCGCGACGAGCTTCGCGAGTACGTCGTCACCGAGGCCATCTGTCGCCACTTCAACACCATCCTCGAGCGCTACTCGCAGACGCCGAACCAGCCCCACGAGGGCATCGGCGTCTGGGTCTCGGGTTTCTTCGGCTCGGGCAAGTCGAGCTTCGCCAAGTACCTCGGGCTGGCCCTCGAGAACCGCATGCTCATGGGCGAGCCAGCCGGCACGATTCTCGGCGAGCGCACCGGCGACCAGCGCGCGCAGGTGCTGCTGAAGACGATCGCGGAGCGCATCCCGACCGAGTCGGTGATCTTCGACGTCTCGACCGACCGCGGCATCAGGGCCGGCAACATGACGCTCACGGAGATCATGTACCGCCTCTTCCTGCACGGGCTTGGGTACGCCCGCGACCTCGACCTCTCCGAGCTCGAGATCACGCTCGAGGCCGACGGCCGGCTCGATGAGTTCGTCGGCAAGTACCGCGAGGTCTTCGGCAAGGAGTGGGACGCCGAGAAGGGTAAGGTCGCCATCGCCGTGCAGCAGGCCAGCCGCGTGATGCACGAGCTCGAGCCCGAGACCTATGCGACGACGGACAGCTGGCGCGAGTCGGCCATGCGGCGTGCGGATGTCACCGCCGGCAGTCTGGCGGAGCGCTGCCAGGAGCTGATGTCGCGTCGGCGCCCGGGCAAGACGCTCGTGTTCGTTGTCGACGAGGTGGGGCAGTTCGTCGCGCGCGACGTGCAGAAGATGCTGGACCTCCAAGCGGTCGTGCAGAGCTTGGGCCGCGTCGGACGCGGCAAGATGTGGCTGGTCGTCACCTCGCAGGAGAAGCTGACCGAGTTGGTGGGAGGTCTCGACGACCGTCGGGTCGAGTTGGCGCGGCTCATGGAGCGCTTTCCGCTGCAGGTGCACCTCGAACCGTCGGACATCTCGGAGGTGACCAGCAAGCGCGTGCTGGCGAAGACCACGCAGGCGCAGACGCAGCTACGCGAGCTCTACGACCAGCACAGTGGCCGCCTCGCAGACAGCACGCGACTGACGGCAGATATCAAGCTACCCGAGCTCACGAGGTCTTCGTTCGTCGACCTCTACCCATTGCTGCCGTACCAGGTCGACCTGATCATCCAGCTCGTCTCGGGCCTGCGCACGCAGAGCGGCGCCAGCAAGCACGTCGGGGGCGCCGCGCGCACCATCATCAAACTCGCGCAGCAGCTCCTCATCCATCCCGAGGTGGACCTGGCCTCGCAGCCGGTCGGTACGCTGGCCACGCTCGATGAGGTCTACGACCTCGTGGCCGGCAACGTGGCCAGCGAGGTCCGCGGCAAGATCGACGAGATCGCGCAGAAGGTCGACCACCCGCTGGCCCAGACGGTGGCCAAGGCCATCTGCCTGCTGCAGTACGTGCGCAGCGTCCACTGCACCGCTGAGAACATCGCCGCGGCGCTGTTTCCCGCCGTCGACGCCGACTCGAGGCTGCCCGACGTCAAAGACGCGCTGGCTGCCCTCGTCAAGGCCACAATGGTCCGCCAGGGCGACCAGGGCTACCGCATACCGACCCCAGCCGAAGACGATTGGGAGCGTCAGCGCGCGGAGCTTTCGCCGAAGCCGTCGCACGCCAACAGCATCTATGCCGAGGTGATCAACTCCCTCTGGCAACCGCAGCCTTCCCACACGCTTGGCGAGGTCAAGGTCTTCAAGGCCGGCCTGCTCTTCCAGGGGTTCAAGGTCGTGGACGGCGACGTGCCGTTCCACGTCGGTCTTGCGCCTGCCGGGCCTGAGTTCGAGGAGGCCTGCGAAGATGCGCGCGGTCGCAGCCGCGCCGAAGGCGGATCGATCTTCTGGACGGCGGCCCTCGACACGCCGATCGACCATGAGATGGCCGAGCTGTTCCGCTCCAAGGAGATCCTCACCAAGAAGGAGCGCGGCGCGCAGACCAAGGACGAGACTGCGCTCGTCCACGAGGAGCGCGTGCGCCAGAGCCGTCACCGCGACGAGCTGCGACGACTCATGAAGCAGTCGCTGCTCGGTGGTTCCATCTTCTTCCGTGGCAACGATCGCAGTCCCGACGCGTCCACTGCCGAGGTCGGGAAGGCGGCCGCCAAGGTCCTGTCGCAGGCGCTCCCCGAGGTCTTCTCTCGTTTCCACGAGGCCGCGGCCAAGGTGACCACCAAAGACCTCGAAGCTCTGCTCGCCGCCGACAGCTTGATCGCCTTGCCGCCGGTGTACTCGGCTCTTGACCTCCTGCACGACCAGGCCGGCTCCCCTGCCTTTCGCGTGGAGTCGGGCCCTCTCGCCGAGGTGCGCTCTCGCATCGAGAACCGCACCAGCTACGGCGAAGTGGCCAGTGGTCGCTACGTGACCGACGAGCTCGCCAAGGAGCCGTTCGGTTGGGACTTCGACGTCGTGCGCCTGTTGGTCGCCTGCCTGCTGCGCGCCGAAGCCCTTGAGATGACCAGCCGGGGGCAGGTGACCAAGTCGGTGCGCCCACTCGAAGCGCGCACGGCCCTCACCAACAACAGCATGTTCCGGCAGGCCTCCTTCCGGCCGGCCAGCGGCCCCGAAGGCGCCGACGTCATCGACGCCTACGAGCACTACAAGGAAGTGTTCGGCAAGGAGCTCGCCGAGCTGGGAGCAAGCGTCGTGGCGACCGCCATCCGCAGTGACGTGACGGAGAGCGAGGGCCAGGTCGAGGAGATCGTGACCACGCTCCGTCGGAGTGGTCTCCCCGGCGTGACGCTGCTCGAAAGTGCGTCCGGTCAGATGAGATCGATCCGCAGCGGCGATGACGAGCAGGCGCTGTCTGGCTTCAACGCCGCCTACCGCGAGATCGGCGAGGCGATCAAGCGCGCCGCCGAGCTCGAGCAGGCGCTCACCATCGTGGCGCTTGAGGATCTGCGCAGAGCCAGGCGCGCTCTCGTCGAGCTCTGGCCGGTGCTCTCTGAGGAGCCGGACATCGAAGATGGCCTGCGTGACCACGCGGAGGCCCTCGCGGCGCTCCTCTCCGACGAGGCCTTCTACCGCGAGCTGCCGCGCATCGACGAGCACGCCGTGGCCGTGCAGCTTGAGTACGAGCGCCGCCACGAGGAGGCCGCGCAGCAGCGCACGGAGGCCTACGAAAAGGCCCTCGAACGACTGCGGGCCACCAGGGGCTGGGAGCTGCTTGATGCCGACAAGCGAAGCGCGATCGAGGAGCCCCTGGTGGAGCGCGCCTCCGGCGTGGGGGCGGCCGACTTCTCGATACCGATGCTGCGTGAGCAGATGAACGCCAGTGAGGCTCTCTTGAGAAGGGCGGTCGAGGATGCGCTGCGCCTCGTCGACGGCGGCCGCGTGGTCACCGTGGACGTGAGCGCCTTCTTCTCGGGCGGTATCGAGACCGAGGAACAGCTGCAGGCGGCCCTGGACGGGCTCAAGGAGCACGTGCTGGAGCTGATCGCGGAGGGCAAGAGGGCCCTCATCCAGTAACCGTGGACAAGGGCACCCGTAACAGGATCCAAGCCGCGACCCAGAAGGCGCGAGCCCTTCTCGAAGACGAGCTCGGGCAACAGCTCGAGGGCGTCTTCGACATCCGGCCGGACGGCACCATCGGGGCGCTCGGTTCTCAGCTTTCGGGCCGGCAGCGGGTCGTGCGAGAGAAGATCCTCGCGAGCATCGAGCACGAGCGTAGCAGCGGTCGTTCGCCCGTCGATGCGGTGGCCACCTACACGCGCGAAGCCGCGTTCACGACGCTCAACCGCTTTGTGGCGCTCACCATGCTTGAGGCGCGCGGCTTGCTCCTCCCGTGCATCTCCCAGGGTGAGCAATCGAGCGGCTTCAAGGAGTTCGCTCACCTCGGTCTCGCCGACGGCCTCGTCCAGTTGGACGACCACGGCTACCGGCTCTACATCGAGAGCCTCTTCGATGAGATTGCCCGCGAAGTTGGGGTGCTCTTCGACCGGCGCGACCCCACCAGCCTCCTGTGGCCGCGACGCACGCCTTTGGCCCATCTTCTCGAGGTTCTCAATGACGCCGAGCTGAGCGCGGTCTGGGCCGAGGATGAGACGATCGGCTGGGTGTTCCAGTTCTTCAACTCCGGTGACGAGCGCAAGAAGATGCGCGACGAGAGCCAGGCGCCGCGCAACAGTCGTGAGCTCGCAGTGCGCAACCAGTTTTTCACGCCGCGCTACGTGGTGGAGTTTCTCGTCGACAACACGCTCGGGCGCATGTGGCTGGAGATGTTTGGTGAGTCGAGCAGGCTGCGCGACTTCTGCAAGTACTTCGTGCGCAGCACGGACGGCGGCGTGCGCACGCGGCCGCGCAAGGACCCCCGCGACCTGCGCATCCTCGATCCGGCCTGCGGCTCGGGGCATTTCCTGCTCTACTGCTTCGACCTGCTGCTCATCATCTACGAAGAGGCCTGGGCCGACGAGGCGCGCGCCGTGTGCAGTTCGGTGACGGGCCGTACTCTGCGCGACGACTACCCCGACCTGCCGAGCCTGAGGCGCGCCGTCCCGACGCTGATCCTCGAGCACAATCTGCTCGGCGTCGACATCGACCCCCGCGCCGCGCAGATCGCCGCGCTCGCTTTGTGGATGCGCGCTCAACGAGCGTGGAAGGACGAGGCCATCCCTTCGGCCGGGCGGCCGCCCGTCGAGCGCATCAACATCGTCGTCGCCGAGCCGATGCCGGGGGACGCAGAGCTCGTGGAGGAGTTCGCCGACCGGCTGCAGCCGCCGCTGCTCAGCGACCTCTTCCGGCAGATGGTGAGCGAGATGCGCCTCGCCGGCGAGCTCGGCACGCTGATCCCCATCGAGCGGGCCATCGCGGCTGAGCTCGGCAAGGCGCGAGAGCAGTTCGTGAA
>Ga0194058_10001481_pt1 | contig 11683 bp, 8 predicted proteins | sample SepL4417m_MetaG_FD_155490 | JGI IMG/M metagenome (GOLD analysis project Ga0194058, IMG submission 155490) | Anoxic zone freshwater microbial communities from boreal shield lake in IISD Experimental Lakes Area, Ontario, Canada - Sep2016-L442-17m | ecosystem: Environmental > Aquatic > Freshwater >... | reverse complement strand
GGAAGCCGTAATAGGACTCCTTACGGAATGCGCCGCGAACGAGCGACCGGGTGATTGTCGTCTGCAGAACCTTGGTTGGCTTCTTCTTGACGATTACGGTGACTGTCGCCTTAGTCAGGACATTCTTGTAGCAGTCGTAGCAGTTCAGCCCTGCGTACTCCCAAGGCAGGTTGGAGGAGCTGTCACTAGTCATCCATGTGAACCAGAAGACGCCCTCAAGCGGCAGGCTATTGCGCGGGTTCGCGAGGTAGGTCAGTGAGCGTGAGGCGAGGTCGGCCTGCTTGTTCTCGGTCACAACCATTGTCTCAAGCTGCCCGAAATAGCTGATCTTGCTGCAGGCTGGCCCCTTGTAGATATAGCTGGCCACCTTCGCGTCACAGCGGCCTGACAGCCAGGCAAACTCGGTCAGGTAGATCGGTGCTCGCGGCGCGCCGCTGGCAGTCACATCCTTGGCCTTGGTCATCGCATCCTTGAAGGCCTTGATCTTCGTCCCATAATCCTCAAGTCGCGTGTTTGACGGGAAGACATTCACACCTGCCCTGTCAAAGAATCCGGCCGGCCCAATTGACTTATAACTGGCATTAATCGCTCCGTAGACAAGCGCAAGGCTGTATGGGCCAGCACTGGTGAAGCTCGTCAACATCACCTTCGTGTTCGGGTCGCCACCAAGCAGACCGGTTCCGGGAACAGTCTTTCCTCCAACGTTCGTAGTTGGAGCGCCGCGCACGAACTTCAGCATCTTCACGTACTCGGGCGCCCACTTTCGCGGCACCTCGGTGTACCAGCAAACCAGATGCTGTTTAGCGTCTAACTTGGGCAGGACCTTGCCGCCAGCAGGCGTACGTGGCTTGCTCTTCGTGCAAGCACTATCCCTTACCTGCGGCCAGAACTGTGCGTGGTCGGGCTCATTCCAAACCTGCCAGACAGTGATCGGGTTTGTCTTAGCCGTCGCGAAGCTCCCGCCATTGCCGTAACGGGCCGCCGCCGCCTTTGCGAAAGCTGCGAACCTGACGAAGTTCGCTTCAGTTGGAATCTTTGTCTTAGTTACATGGCTGCTGACACTGAGGTCTTCCGCTGCCCATTCGGGCGCGCCGATCAGGGTTGGCAGCAGCTTGATCTTCTTGGCAGTCGCGAGCGTGACAAACGAATCAAGCTCCCGCCAGTCGTAACTACCGCGCTTGAAGGCCTGAATATTCGACCAGTAGAGCGGGAAACGGATCTGCTCAACTCCGGCGGCAGCCGCACGCTCAATCTCGACAGCCAGTGAAATGTGGCGGCTACGCAACTCCGTCGGGTTCATGTTCGTGCCAATGAATCCCTGCTTTACGGCGCCCTTTGAGCGGACGGAGGTAGCTGCCGATGCAGTTGTGGCGGCCGCGCCGACAGCCAGTGAGGCTGCGACGAGCGCAAGTATTAAGCGCTTGATCACTCCGCCGAGTCTGCCAGAAGCGAATTGATTGCGCAACGGAGAACGGGGACAGACGCCGTAGCGCCGCGAATCAGGCCCCACTAGCGCAAGTCAACTAACGAAGGCAGGCCGTGGCAATGCTCTTTGCCTTACAACCCTCTAAAGCAAGTGCCTTTGCTTTAAAGCTGTTGTAGCTCGCTTTGCGACGCACCTTGATCGCGGCGTCCGGAACCCGTATCGCTTTCCTTTTGCCGTTGACCGTTCGATAGATCGTCTTGAAAACACAGTCAACACAGTTGAGTCCGGCGTACTCCCAAGGCTTATCAGTGCTTCGGTCGGTCGTGATCCATGTGTACCAAAAGACCCCCTCAAGCGGCACAGACTTTGCGAGCCCTGCCAGAGTTGCCAGCGACTGTGATGACAGTGCAGCTTGACCACTCTCGGTAACGACAATGCCACCAAGCGAGCCGAGGTCCGTCAGCTTGTGGCAGCTTTTGTCGGTTGATAGGCACTTGCCCGAAAGCCAAGAAAACTCAGTCAGGTAGAGCGGGACCTTTGGGTTCATTGCAGCGCGGAAGGCCCGCAGTTTGATCCCGTAATCAACTAGCCGCGCGCTTGACGGATAAACATTTACGCCAGCAATGTCAAAGAACCCCTTCGCGCCGGTTGAGCGGAAGAACTTATTGATGTCGTTGTATATGAACCTGAGGCTCAGCGCCCCGGAGCTGGTGAAGCTCGACAGCATTACCTTTGTGCTTGGACTAGCCCCGAGAATGCCGCTGCCGGGAACGGTTACTCCACGGACTTTGGTTGCGGCCTTGCCACGAATCGCCTTTAGCAACAGCAGGTAGTCGTATGACCACCCCCGCTTTGCCTCGGTGTACCAGCAGCGGCTAACACCGGGCCGCGGATTTTTCACTTCAACAACCCTCCCACCTGACGGAGCGCCGGGCTTGCGGCTCGTCAACAGGCACGGCCCATTTACAACCTGTGGCCAGAACTTGCCGTGATCCGGCTCATTCCAAACCTGCCAGACCGTGATCGGATTGCTGCGTGCCGTGCTAAAGCTGCCACCACTTCCATAGCGCGCAACAAGTGCCTTCGTAAACGCCGCGTACTCGCCAAGATGTGCAGCTGACGGAACATTCGACTTGATCTCCCTGCTCGAGGTAGTCGCAATGCGCAGATTGGGATCAGCGACGCTCGGCTTCGAGCGGCTAGGTCCGCTGACGGTCAGATCGCGTTTTGCCCAAGCCGGAGCTCCCATCAGCGTTGGCAGCAACTTGATGCCGCGATCAGAGGCCAGCTTGACAAAGTTGTCCAGCCGCTTCCAGTCGTAATAGGGAGCCTTGCCCTTGGCCGCTGGGTACTGCTGAATATTGCCCCAGTAGACAGGGAAGCGGATCTGCTCAATGCCAGCTTCGGCAGCTCGCTGAAGCTCGACATCGATCGGAACATGGTTAGCGAGCAATTCGGTTGGATCCATATTGGTTCCCACGAATCCCTGCTTGACAGCGCGACTTGGTGCAGCAGCAGTTCCGACAGAGGTTCCGAACGTAACGGCGACCACTATCGAAAGCAGGCAGAGAGTCAGCGATCGGCGGTACATGGCCGCGATTCTGGCAGAGAAACAAGTAACTAGCGAACACTCACCGATGATTGAGCGCTGCCGCCACAATCCCGACGGGTCTACTAAGCCCTAGGATCACGAGCTATGCGATGCCTCCAAATCGAATCACTTGATGGCCCCGATGCGCTGAAGATTGCTGAGGTCGCCGACCCCGTCCCGGGAGCAGGCGATGTACTTATTGAGGTACACGCAGCCGGAGTCAGCTTCCCCGACCTGCTGCTAACCCAGGGCCTCTACCAGATGAAGCCTGAACTGCCATTCGTTCCTGGAGTTGATGTATCAGGTGTCGTAAAAACGGCCCCGGAAGGCTCGCGCCTCTCACCCGGTGATCGAGTCGCTGCGATGACCGGGCTCGGTGGCTTCGCCGAGCTTGCCGTAGCCCCGGACCTCTTGACCTTCCCAATCCCTGACTCGCTCAGCTTTGAGGCAGCAGCAGGGCTTGTGATGAACACCCACACCGCAGTCTTTGCGCTCCAGCGCCGAGGCGCCGTGCAACCGGGTGAAACAGTCCTGATCCTCGGTGCAGGTGGCGGCGTCGGAACAGCTTCGATCCAAGTCGCCGAAGCGCTTGGCGCAAAGGTGATCGCCGTCGCAAGCAGCGAAGCAACACAAGCTGCAGCTCGATCAGCAGGCGCTACGACAATCCTTGACGGAAGCGGCGACTGGGGCGCTGAGGCCCGCGAGCTAACTGAGGGGCGTGGCGTCGATGTTGTTGTTGACTCGGTCGGTGGCGACGCCTTCATGGCTGGCCTCCGCGCGCTGGCACCGGAGGGACGCTTGCTGGTGATCGGTTTTGCGGCTGGCTCGATCCCAGAGATTGCTGTCAATCGGATCCTGCTGCGAAATGTCTCCGTTGTCGGCGTCAACTGGGGCGGATTCCTCGCCGGGCACCCCAACTATGCGACTGAGGCTGGTGAGGTGATCGCGAAGTTGCTTGCGGACGGGTCGCTGCGCCCAGCAGTTGGTAGTACTTACCAACTCGAGGACGGACCGCAGGCGCTCAAGGACCTAGCCGAGCGCCGAGCGACCGCCAAGTCCGTAATCGTCGTTCGCCCCTGAGGCTCAGCCGATGAATTCCGAGCGCCAAGCGACCGGTCGCTGGGCAGTAGCGCTCGCACTTGCAGCACTCACGGCGCTTGGCTTCTTTCTGAGACTGCGAGGGATCGGCCAGAGCCTGCTCGGCGATGAGCTTTTTAGCTGGTACGACGTTCACGATCAGTCATATGGGCAGATGCTCTCCCGCCTCAGTGGCGGCTTTGAGGCCAACCCGCCACTCTGGTTTTCACTTGCTTGGCTGAGCGGCAAGCTCGGTGATTCAACCAACTGGATCCGCCTGCCGTCTTTGATCGCTGGCACAGCCCTGGTACCAGCAGTCTGGCTACTCGCAGATCGAGTCTTTAACCGCTACGCGGCATTCACTGCCGCAGCCCTTACAGCGACAAGCGCGTTCGCGATCTTCTACTCGACTGAGGCTCGCGCCTATTCACTGCTCGCGCTGCTGGTCTGCTTGGCAATAGTTGTCCTGCTTGCGGCATTAGCTGATGGTCGCCTTCGCTGGTGGATCGCCTTCGCATTTATCAGCGCCGCGGCCGCTTACAGCCATTACACAGCAATCCCAGTTCTTCTCGTTGCAGTTATCTGGGTTGCCATCACCCGCCGAGACCTTCTGGTTCCACTGCTCTGCAGTTGCGCTGCGTCTGCACTGATGTTCGTACCTTGGGTGCCGAATGTCGGTAACCGTTCTGACAGCTACCTGCGTTTTGGCTTCGGCCCGTTTAGCGCGTCGGCGATCAAGCCAGAAGTGCTTCTGAAGGTACTGCCGGGCAGCCCGTTTCTTCCGCTTTCAATCGCCCCGGGGACAATCGCAACCTTCATCTTTGTGGGAGCCCTGGTCGCAGCTTCTCTTTTCGCGATGCTGCGCATCGCCGCCAGAGACGAGCCACTTCGCCTTGCCGCAGCGTTTCGGTCACCGCCAGCGTTACTGATTCTGCTCGCTCTCACATCTCCACTAGCAATGATCATCTTTGGCGCGAGCAGAGATCTAGATCTTTTCTCTCCGCGCAATCTGACCGCCTCGATGCCTGCAGCATTTGTCTGCATTGCGGCACTGCTGGTAACAGGCCCAAGGCGCTGGCGCTGGTTGCTGCCGGCAGTCGCGATCGCGATCACAACACTGGCAACGATCATCGCCGCCGAACCTCGAAATGAACGCCCCGATGCCCGAGCTATCGCGTCACAGATCAATCGATCCGCAAAACCAGCGGACCCAGTCCTCTGGTCGGATCAAGCCGACACCATCTCCACCCGGAGACTCGATATCTACCTGCACCCGCCTCGTAACCCACGGATTCTTAATTCAGCCAACCTAGAACGCGCATTCGCGGGCGCAGAGCGAAGCGGCTCGGACGTTTGGATTGTGATCCCCGATGTCCCACTTGCTCACCTAGCAGCGGTTCCCCCACTGAGGTTTTGGCAGAAGTACAAGCTCACGAGCCAGAGTCGCTACCCCGGCTTTGACGGCGGCCTCGAACTGCTCAAGTACGAGCGGAACGGGTGACCGGGCAAATCCCGGCCACCCTCCCGACTGCTTCGATCAGCTAGGTGGCGTCGGTGCCGGCACCGGGCTGGTGCAGGCCGACTTGCCATCTGGGCAGAGCGTGTAGTTGTAGCCAGCCTTCATCAGCGTCCGTGAGTAGACCTGGTAAGGCACTCCACTGACTGGGCTTGGGTCGAGCTCAACTACATACGGCGTGTTGACATTCCAACCTGTCAGCCCACCAAGAGCTCCAGCTGCACCCGCGGGCACACCGACCGCATAGCCGGACTTGTAGCCGGCATCCTTGCCCTCGGTGAAGCCCGTCTTCAGTCCAGCCGCAGTACCTGCCTTAGTGCCGACTTCAAGGCCGTACTGCTTGCCGAGACGCGTGCCCTTGCTAAGGCCATACTGCTTGCCAGCAGATGTTCCGGCTGCAGCGCCAGCGGCGTAAATCTTGTTGTAGTCCTTCTTGCCAACGTCGTACTTGGAGTTGGTTACCGACTGGCCAATGAAGAACCCGGCTACACCTACGATTAGGGCAACGGCACCCGCAATCGCGAGGAACTTACCTCCCGGCTTGCCGGAGGCTGCTGCACCACCGGCTGCGCCGCCAGCGGCTGCCGGAGTTGACTGCGTTGCATCTGGTGTGCCTTGACCTTCAGGCTGATCAGGTGTGCTGGTGCTCAACTGTTTTCCTCCTCAGGAAGTATTGGTTCGTGTTCGCCAGCCATCGAGACTGTCGGTTGCAGGTATTAGACCGTGAAGGGCGGCGTTACAAAGCAGCTGACCGGCAAAGTTTCAGCTTGAAGTGCTGAACAGCGTGCGCGACCAAATAGTCCAAATAACCTCAAGCACCCGATCGGCGTCCTCCTGCGGGGAATAGCCAAGCGCGCGGATCAGGTATCGCTCATTGAGGGAATTCAGCGCGTCGGCAGTTGCGGAAATGTCCAGATCAGCGAGCAGACCGAGTTTCTTACTGTTGCGCAGGCCATCGTCAAGAGCGGCTGAGAAGTGCCGCAGGAAGCCCTGGTAGCCACGATCAATCCGAATGTCAACGCCAGCGCCTTCGGCAACTGCTCGAACAAGCGGACCATTGACAACAAAGAACTCGACGCAGTATCGCAGACCCTCGCGCAGGTCTTCCGGAGTTGAGATTGAGTCCTTGAGCCGATCGGTTACCGCTACGAGATCAACTGCTACCTCACGAAGCAGCTCTACGACGAGCTCAGGAAGATCACTGAAGTGCCTGTAGAAAATAGTCCGCGAGAGGCCTGCTTCCGCCATCACGCCATCCACCGAGAGATCCCGATAGGGGTCGGAGCGCAACAGGCGGTCTGCCGCCTGGAGAATCGCTGAGCGGGCTTCCGCTGCGGGCAGCCGCGGTCGCATATTTGATGCCTGCTTCATCTGGCGGAAGCGTAAACCACAGACGGCAGGAAAGCGAGCGGTTGCTGCCAACGGTTAGTACTTGACATGGCGTCACATTTCGTTGATATTGGGTGGATGGAAAAGTTCTCGGCCGCCCATACACACCCCGTCAGTCGTCGCAACCTCCGCGCCGTGATTGCAGTCGGCCTCGCCGCGCTAGCTTCAACGGCAGCCTTTGCGACGGTCACCGATCAGGCCCAAGCCGCTACGAAGCCCAACATTGTTGTGATTATGGCCGACGACCAGCGCCAGGACGACATGCCTGTAATGACGAAGCTCAAGGCTGCGTTGGCTGACACGGGTACGACCTTCCAGAACTCCTACGTCTCTTACTCGCTCTGCTGCCCATCACGCACCAGTTTCCTCACTGGGCAGTTCATGCACAACCACGACATCACTTGGAACTTCTGGCCTGAGGGTGGCTACTTCAAGTTCAAGCACCAGTCAACCAATTACGACCCGAGCAAGAACGAGTACGGCGGTTGGGGCAACATCCTCCCCAAGTGGCTGCAGAACTCCGGTTACCGAACTGGCCTTATCGGTAAGTACCTGAACCAGACCGGCGAGAAGGACCCTTCAAAGGGATACGCGGACTCCGGCAAGGCAAAGCCGACCGAGATCCCACCAGGATGGAGCGAGTGGGCTGGCGGCGTTGACCCAACGACCTACTCCTACTACGGCTACACGCTCAACGTCAACAAGAATGTGACGCCATCAAACCCAACCGGAAAGCTGATCCGCTACGGAAGCTGCGAACGGGTTACGTTCGCCAATAAGCCAACGAAGGACCCACTGGCGGGCTGCAAGGTAACCAGCCAGAAGGGCAAGGACGGAACGCAGTACCAAACCGACGTAGAGGCGACCTACTCCGAGGACTTCATTAAGCGCAATAGCGACACGCGCAAGCGGACCGGGGCCCCATTCTTCCTCTGGGTAACACCAACTGCACCGCACACAACAACTCCTACCGGAGCGAGTGAAGGCCTTCCCGCAGTTCCACCAAACCGTTACGCAAACCTGTTTGCTACCCGGGCGCTTCCCGTCTGGCCGGCAATGGACGAAGCCGATGTTTCTGACAAGCCAGCACTTGACAAGAACCTTGCATGGTTCCCTCGGATTGGCGCCGGCGGCAAGGAGCTTGCTAAGCGCCACTACCGGGGACGACTCGGTGCGGTAAAGGGCGTCGATGATCTTGTAGGTCGTGTCGTAAAGACGCTCAAGGACAACGGCCAGCTGAACAACACGATCATCATCTACACATCTGACAACGGCTGGCTGCTTGGCGAGCATCGCCTCGTCGCCCAGAAGTTCTTCGGCTTTGAACCATCAATTCGCGTACCACTTGTGATCAGCGGACCAGGCTTCAATAACCCGGCGAACCGTCGAGTCGTAAGTGAGCAGGCAGTCAATGTTGACCTTGCGCCGACCATCCTCCAGGCAGCTGGCGCAACCGCTGGACGACCACTTGACGGAGTTCCACTCCAGGACCTGATCGCCAACCCATCAAGTTGGACCAATCGCAGCTGGGCAGTCGAGACGGGACCAAATCCCCGCAGCGCCTACTACTCAGGCGTGCACAATCGCCGCTACCACCTTGAGGTGATTGTTGGTGGAGGCCTTCCAACCCGCTACGAGCTCTATGACCTGCAGGCTGATCCAAACGAGATGAACAGCGTCGCTAAGGACCCACGCTACGCGGACGTTCTCGAGGCACTGAAGACTCAGGCTGCGACGCTCGCACGTTGTAAGGGGGATGGCGGTGTCACCTCAGGTGGGACTACCTATCCGTCCTGCCGTGACAACCCAGCAAGTTTCCCGGAGCCAAAGCCTTAGCCGCGAGCAGCGGTTGTCTCAGAAGCTCCGAGCTACGCAGCTAGGATCAAGGAATGTTTCGTGAGCGCATGGCCCGCCGTATGACTGTTCCGACAGCTGAGCAGACGCTCCCGGGCCGCTCCGCACCGAGTTACCAGCGAGCCGAGCGCCACGCCGTTTTTGGCACGCCTCTGGCTGGGCCTTGGCCCGATGGTTTTGAGGTTGCCCGTTTTGGCCTTGGCTGCTTCTGGGGCGCAGAGAAGATCTTCTGGCAGCTGCCCGGCGTTCACTCGACAATTGTTGGCTACGGGCAGGGAACGACGCCACACCCCACCTACGAGGAGGTCTGCTCTGGGCAGACCGGCCACAACGAAATCGTTGAGGTGATCTACGACCCGAGTCGGATTAGTTACGCAACTCTGCTGAAGGCCTTCTGGGAAGGCCACGACCCAACGCAGGGTATGCGACAGGGCAATGACCTTGGTACGCAGTACCGATCAGGCATCTACTGGACAAGTGAGGCGCAGCGCGACGCGGCAATCGCATCGCTTGCCGCGTATGGCGCGTCCCTTCAAGCTGCGGGGATGGGAGCGATTACAACCGAGGTAGAGAAGGCAGCAGACTTCTACCCTGCTGAGGAGTACCACCAGCAGTACCTTGAGAAGGTCCCAAACGGTTACTGCGGCCTCGGCGGGACCGGTGTCGCGTGCCCGATTGGCACGGCTGTTACGCCGCCAACCATCTGACCTACGCACTACTGACGGGAACTTCGAGCGCGCCCGAGAGGATTCGAACCTCTGACCTTCGGTTCCGTAGACCGACGCTCTATCCAGCTGAGCTACGGGCGCAGACTTGGCGAGTCTACCGGCCGCCAGTCCCACAGTCATACTCAGACGGCGTGAGTAGACAGTTTTCAGCTAATTCGGGCGGTCGCCAGAGCCAATGATCAGCGTTGATCAGACCTCGTTTCTGGTGATCGTCGCGATCTCGGCGCTAGCCGGAACTGCGACAGCACTCGCTGGGAAGCGGTCGTTTATACCGGTGATCGTGCTCGAGATTGTCCTCGGGATCATTATCGGCCCGCAGGTTCTTGGACTAGCCCACGACGACTCGTTCATTGATTTCTTTGCCGAGCTTGGCCTTGGGATGCTCTTCTTCTTTGCGGGTTATGAAATTGATTTCAAGCGGATTCGTGGCCGCCCGCTGAAACTTGCCGCAGTTGGTTGGGCGATGTCGCTTGCGCTTGCCTATGCTGCCGGCGGATTGCTCGCATCGCTTGGGTTGGTGCTCTCATTCCTCTATGTCGGTTCGGCGATGTCCACGACCGCACTTGGAACCTTGATTCCGATTCTCTCCGACAATGGCGATTCGAAGACTCGCTTTGGCACCTTCCTGTTCGGGGCCGGGTCGATCGGTGAGTTTGGGCCAATTGTGCTGATGACTGTGCTTCTCTCAACCGCCACTCCATTACGAGGGGCAACTGTTCTCCTCACCTTTGCTGGGCTCAGCCTCGCAGTCGGGCTGGTTGCAATGCTCGGCAGCAACCGAGGCATGCCCCGGATCTCAGACGCGCTTGAGCAAAGCAATCAGGCAGCAGTAAGAATTAGCTTCCTACTCGTCTTTGGCCTAGTTGCCCTAGCGACACAACTGACAATTGACGCGCTGCTTGGTGGGTTTGTTGCGGGCATCATCATCAAGCTCTTGACTAGCCGGCCGGAGGGTCCAGGTGAGGATTCGGTGGCCGTCGTCGAATCGAAGCTGCGTGCAGTTGGCTATGGGATATTCATCCCATTCTTCTTCGTTGTGACCGGCGTTAGATTTGACCTCGACTCACTCATCAGCAGCTCATCAGGGTTGCTGAAGCTTCCGCTCTTCCTGCTGTTTTTCCTTGTAATCAGAGGGCTTCCTGCCCTACTTCTCTACCGCCGAGAGTTCAATCTTCGCGACCGCATTGCGCTTGCGCTCTACTCGGCAACTCAGCTTCCGCTCGTTGTCGCGATCACGGCTATCGCAGTTGCTGCAGGGCGGATGCGTCCGTCGACGGCAGCCGCCCTAGTTGGTGCTGGGATGCTTTCCGTGCTGATATTCCCGATGATCGCCGCCGCGCTGCGCAGCAGTTCAAGCGATGCAGCTGCCGAGTCCAGTTGAGCCTCCAGGAGTTTTCGCGGTCGAGGGTTCGAATCTATTTAGGCGGCGGAACTACCAGCGGAGAGGGAGGGATTCGAACTGGACGCGCCGCAGGCGTGGCCATGGCATCAGGTCGAGGGTTCGAATCTATTTAGGCGGCGGAACTACCAGCGGAGAGGGAGGGATTCGAACCCTCGATGGAACTCACGCCCCATGCCGGTTTTCAAGACCGGTGCATTCAACCGCTCTGCCACCTCTCCAAGCCGCACGAATCGTAGACGACCCGGATGGTAGGGCGGCCTGCTGATCTTTTCCGCTCCCTCTAGACTGCCGAGAACAAAGGAGAGGTGGCCGAGTGGCTGAAGGCGCTCCCCTGCTAAGGGAGTATGGGGTTTAGAGCCTCATCGAGGGTTCGAATCCCTCCCTCTCCGCTCCAGATGTCCGAACTTCCGCAAGCCGATCCGGCGACGGTAATCAGCAGGCGATCGCTGCTGGCTGCAGGGGCATCGCTTGGTGCAGGTGTCGTTCTTAGCTCCTGCTCAAGTGAGGGCACAACCGGTCAGGCGACTGGCCCGCCGGTTGATGCAGCAAAGGCTGGCATGCCTTATCGCCAGGATGACCCGCGTTGGGGCAGCGACCTGATGTGGGATCGCAACCTTGTGATCAAGGCTGCCACCGAGCTTGATGGTCGGCCCAGCGCCGAGGCCGAAGCTTTGATTCGGGACTACCCCGATGGCAACAG